>ERZ1673961.291-NODE-291-length-23374-cov-7.603499_pt1 | contig 23374 bp, 17 predicted proteins | sample MGYA00580189_ERZ1673961 | MGnify/ENA primary metagenome ERZ1673961 (study PRJEB41334, sample SAMN05608105) | rock metagenome | biome: terrestrial subsurface; feature: shale formation; material: shale | place: USA: Pennsylvania ... | reverse complement strand
CACATACATGGTAGACAGCGGAAACTCATACGGCGAACGTGTATCTCGACTGGTAGGTTGGGGACATTGGTTTGCATTCTTCAACATTGTTGCTTCAATGTTGATAGGCACACGCTATATTACTCAATCGCCTTGGCCTGAGACCTTGCTCGGTCAGTTTTACCTGGCAATCTCTTGGGTTGGCCATTTTGGCTTCCTTGTTTTCGCTCTCTACTTGCTGGTTCTATTCCCGTTGACGTTTGTCCTGCCATCTCGGAAGCTATTCCGCTTGGTGGCAGTGATATTTGCTACGGTCGGTCAGACTATCTTATTGATCGATACCCAAGCTTATCAGTCGATCAACTTACACCTGACCCCCGTGGTTTGGGAACTTTTATTTAGTGATGATAAAAGCGTTTTAAGCTCAGATCTGCAACACCTGTTTGTTGTGATGCCATTCATCTTCCTGATCCAGCTTGCGCTTTCAGAGTGGGTGTGGCGAAAACAACGTAAACTTTCTCATAAACACGTTGGCCGCCCGCTGGCTATACTGTTCTTCTTGAGTTTTATGACCAGTCATTTGGTGTACATCTGGGCGGATGCTTATTTCTATAACCCAATTACCAGTCAACGCGCTAACTTCCCGCTTTCATACCCAATGACAGCGAAAAGCTTTATGGAAAAACACGGCTTATTGGATCGTGAAGAGTACCTAAAACGCTTAGCTGAAAACCAAGGTAATGTAGAACTGGTTAACTACCCGCTTGAAAAATTAGAGTTCAATCGCCGCGTAAACAAACTTAACGTTTTGATGATCAGCGTGAATAATTTAAGAGCGGATGCATTAAATGAACAAGAGATGCCAAACCTTTATGGGTTTGCGCAGGAAAATCAGAATTTCCGCAACCACTATAGCTCAAGCAATGACACCTATGGTGCGTTCGGTTTGTTCTATGGTTTGCCTACAAGCTACGCTTCAAGCATTCAGACACAAGGCTCTTCACCTGTCATGCTTGATGTCCTGAAAGAACAGGGTTACAGCTTTGGGTTATTCAGTGGCAATGGCTTTGAAGATGACCTTTATTCAGAGATCATTTTCAGAAACTTGAACTTGGCTGAGAAACTAGACGGACAACAAACGCACACTGACAAACAGTCCATCTCCGATTGGAATACATGGCTGGTAGAGAACGCACAGCAGCCTTGGTTTAGCTACATCGAAGTTACCGCAGTTGATAACTTTGAATCGACTCCTTCAAATACAGATGAAGAAATGCCAGCCAGCGAACGATTCAAAAAAGCGTACGAGTTTGCGGTTAAATCAGCGGATAACACCGTTGCTAGCATTATTAACGAATTAAAAGAAACGCACTTACTCACAAACACCGTGGTTATCATCACTTCAAATCACGGCAGTGAGTTCAATGAAACCAACACCAATAGTTGGGGTGCGAGCAGCAATTACAGCCGTTATCAGCTGCAGGTACCAATGGTGATTCATTGGCCAGGCAGACTAGCAGGTGATTTTACTCATAGCACCAGCCACTTGGATCTTTCGGTCACGTTGCTTCAAGACATGCTGGGGGTTTCATCGAACCCTTATGATTACAGTAGTGGCCGCAATTTATTCGATGAGAGTCGCCGACGCTGGATATTGGCTGGAGACTCAAGAGAGTTAGCGTTAATCACCAATACGCAAACCACGGTTATCGATAAGTTTGGTAACTACAAGCTGTACGACAAAGACTACAAGCGTCTGCGTGATGACAGCCCTAAAATGCCTGTGCTAATGCAGGGTTTAACGGAGTTACAGCGCTTTTATACCAAGAGCAATTAGTACTGTTTTTACGCGTTTCATTCAAAAAAGCCCTCTAATGAGGGCTTTTTGTTTACTAAAGCAACAAACAACACAAAACTGAGCAGTAAACAGCCAAACAGATCGATTTAGGGTTTACAAGCTTTTCAAAGCCTTATATTATTCGCGTCAACAACGGAGAGATGGCTGAGTGGTTGAAAGCACCGGTCTTGAAAACCGGCATACGTTAATAGCGTATCTAGGGTTCAAATCCCTATCTCTCCGCCACATTTAGTAAAAGGGCCGCTAAGAAATTAGCGGCCTTTTTCGTTTCCAAAGTTTTAAAGGGATTTGTACTAAATCCCTAGTTGGATGCAACCCCAGCACTCCGCCACATTTAGAAAGCCTGCAAAGAAATTTGCAGGCTTTCGTCGTTTTAGCCTATGTGAAAATTTTACGGGATTTCTAAATCCCTAGTTGAGCGCATCCCCGAACTCAGCCACATTTAGTAAAAAGGCCGCTAAGAAGTTAGCGGCCTTTTTCGTTTCCAAAGTTTTAAACGGATTTGTACTAAATCCCTAGTTGGATGCAACCCCAGCCCCACTCGCAGCTAAGTCGAAGTCTTTTCAATTATTGTATCCAGCTCTTTAGCAATTGACTCTGCGGCGAGTATGCCTCTGTTAAGTGACCAAAGCTCAGGTGACACCTGTATCTCTTGCCCAGTTTTATTGATTTTTAACAGTTTAAAAAGCGGGCTTTTCTGCCAGTTATCTAACACCGTATTTCCTGCCCTTTTACTGTAAAAGAGCCAATCTGGGTTCACTTTCAATAAAACCTCTAGGTTCGCCTCCATCAAATGACTCTGTTTGAGATCGGGTAGCGCGGGCTGAAGGCCGAGGTAACTTAATAAACTTCCTGTATAAGACAGTGGGCCATGCATCCACATCCCCCTTTCATTAACGTTAGCAAACTGTACCGTTCCGTTGGTTTTAAACTTTCCTTTGTAAGACGCCATAAGCTCACGATGCTTGGCCAAACGTGCTTTCATTTCCTGCTCTTTACCGACGGCTTTACCAATCGCTAAGGCAGACTCAAGCCCTTCTTGATAGGTTTCTCCCCTGCTTTTGAGCAAAATTGTCGGAGCAATTTGAGACAAATCATGCAGACTAATTTTATGACGATAGCTGTCAGCAATAATTAAATCTGGCTTAAGCTGAGCGATGACTTCCAAGTTTGGCTGGGAACGCATACCAACTGAAGTCCAAGGCTCAATGAGATCCCTCATCTGTGGAATTATTCTGATCGGGTCTTTGTCGTCAGCCACGCCAACAGGTGAAATGCCAATAACTGCCAACGCATCAACAAAAGAGTACTCCAACACGACTATTCTTTTAGGTGCAGTATCTTTGGGCGTAGAGGCGGCTTGTACCGTGCAAGCGCACAGTACAAGCAAACTAGTTAATAAGCGTATGAGTGCCATTAAAATTTACCTGACACACTCAAGGTAACGTTACGCGGATCGCCCAGGTACAATCGATGGCTGTCCGTTCCGCCTACGTAATACTCTTCATCAAGCAGGTTAGCCACATTCAACGATAGACGGTAGTCTTTTACTTCATAGTGAACACCGACATCAACGGTCATGTAAGCTGGAAGCTCAACTCGATCAGACGGGTCCTCACTGGTGTAACGCGCACCTTCATAGTTGGCCCCCAGGGTTGTACCCACTACACCACCAGCAATTTGGTAAGGGAAGTTATATTTCGTCCAGAAGTAAGCATCATGGTAGGCCGTCATAGGGGTTCTGCTCCCTTGAATACTCGCGTCTGGATTCTCTGAGATTTCAGAGTCTACATAAGCATACCCCAGCTTAACCTGCCAGTTCTCTAGCGGCTTCATCAGTAGCTCAGTTTCCACACCTTTACTGCGCACTTCACCAAGCAATTCATAATCACCGCTGCTGTTTTTCTCTACTACATTGGATTTTTCGATATCAAAGTATGCGATGGTTAAATTACTGTTGTTGCTCAACAAATCGGTTTTCACCCCGACTTCGTATTGACGCCCTTCCTCTGGGTCGAAAGCATCATCGTTAACATCTTTCTTTTCGACACTATTTGGATTAAAGCTTTCGCCATAACTGGTGTACAGAGAAGTTCCATCGATAATTTTATAGACGATACCTGCCTGCGAAACGAAGGCATCAGTAGATTGAGTGTCATCCGTCGACTTACTGACATAATCGAAATCGACATCTTGACGCATGTAGCGTAGCCCACCCATCACGGTCCATTTCTCAGTCAGGTACACCGTATCTTGCAGGTATAAGCCATAGTTTGTGTAATCAGTAATACGGTGATCCACTTTATACGCGCTTTGATCTCGTTCAGTTACGTCTTGCGGGTTGGTAAAATCTACCGTTGTCGTCGCGTAAGTTTCACGCAGGAAATCTCGCTTTTCCAGGCCGATATTTCCGCCAAAAAGGAGCTGATGTTCAACGTCACCGGTCCAGAGGCTACCGGTAGTGCGAACATCGACGAAATGATATTCACGTTTATTGACTTGATCTCGGTCGCGGACTTTAACCAAGCTGGTCGAATCAACCACATCTCTGGTTTCATGTAAGTCACGTGTGTCCTCATGCCACACACTACGCCAATCGACAGTGAGATCGAATCCGTTGATCAGCATGGTGTTGTAACTGGCAAACGCAACTACCCCTTCGTCTTCGTCGGTATCATCAGACGACTGGTAGTGCGTATCAATGGATGCCACCTGGTCGATATCGTTGTTCAGTGCCACCAGCCCGTCGTCAGCAACACGATGTTCTGACTGAAGTTCCAAACCAAAGGTGAGTTCAGTTAATTCCGATGGACGATAAGTCAGTGTCGGGAATAAGTAGTAATTCTGCAGGTCAACATCGTCACGGTATGAGTCTGCGTTTTCGCCACTGATAATCAGGCGATACATCCAGGTTTTACTTGCATTTAGCGGTCCGGTGGCGTCAATTGTCCCGGTAAACCCGTTATCGTCGCCGAAATCGCTCACGCCGGTCGCGTATGTTGTTGCCGACACATCATAGCTAAACGAGGCGGTATCTTGCGGCTTCTTAGTAATAATATTGACCATACCACCGGGCTGGATTTGACCATACATGATAGAAGCAGGACCTTTGAGAACTTCTACTCTTTCTACGTTTGCTGTTGTCGGCGATCCAAATCGAGAGGCAAGACCCGGAAGGCCGTTAACTTGAATGGTATTAAGATCGGCTGGCATACCACGCAGCGTAAAGCCGTCGGCATCGACATTAGAGCGGGTTAAACCCGTAGTGTATCCATAGGCATCATCCAATGTCGTCGCTCGGATATCCTGCAAGAACTGCTGGTTGATGACGTTAACCGTTTGTGGCGTGTCTAACGGGTCAATATCCGTTTTGGTTGCGGTCGTTACTCTAGGGTTCAAGTACGAGTTTTGCTGGCCAAAAACCACCATACTCTCATCCACACTTGCTACCTCTGCGGTAGTATTTTCTCCGGCGAAAACAACGGAGCTAAGCCCCATTGTAATTAATAAACTCTGGGTGATTGTGTTTACAGCAAATCTCATAAAACGGCTCAATTAAGTTAACTTTATTGCATATAAATTCATTATTATTTTGTTTCATTTGTACATAATTAGATACAATATGAAGCTGGATATAATAATTATTATCATTATCAATTCAAGTTAAACTTAACTTAATGAGTCTGTTTGTGTTTGAAGCCGCCATCTACCGCTTGAAATTATTACCACAATCCACAATGCATACTAAAAACAAGCGGTCAGCAAATGAATAAGTGCAATTGATTACGATTATCATAAAGGTTACACTCGATGAACTTTTATTCCTTGTGGCTTGTAACCATTTTTAGCCTGAGCGTTCATACGTAGTAATCGATGCGAATTTTTTCCTCCACTCTTTATCTCTGGATACCATTGATTTTATTATCACTTGTAGGATCTTGTTATTCTCTTACCGCCTGGTCTAGTTTTCCGCTATCGGTCTCTCACATATACCAGTATCTGTTTGAATTTGATCCTATGAGTATGGAGCAACAAATCATTGCTTCGATTCGTATGCCCAGAGTGCTGGCTGGTCTTTTGATTGGCGCAAACCTAGCCGTCGCAGGATTAATGATGCAGGGGTTGACCAGAAACCCTCTCGCTTCCCCTTCCATTTTAGGGATCAATGCAGGCGCAGCCTGTTTAATGGCGCTGGCAAGTATCGGCGTTCCCTTTTTAGAAACTATGCCGGGTGTATTAATAGCTTCAATTGGTGGCGTTCTCAGCGGCACAGTTGTATTAACACTGGGTGGCTTCTTTTCTGCAAAGCCCCATCCTCTCAAGCTTGTACTAGCAGGGATTGCCATCAATGCACTTCTTGTCGGTGTGACCAGAGCGGCGGTGATACTGGCCGATGATAAAGCGTATTCCATCATCAGTTGGCTGGCTGGGTCTCTTTCTTCTGTCGAATGGCAACAATGGAATACATTATGGCCAACCAGCGTATTAGGATTGATTGTGTCTCTTTTTGTCGCGAGACAGCTGAATCTCCTTGCGCTGGGTTCAGACGTTGCCACCAGCCTGGGAATAAATATTAGACTTACCAGGGCACTGACTTATCTCGCCGTCGTTTTACTTACCGCCTCCAGCGTCGCAGTCGCGGGGCCAATTGGCTTCGTTGGTATGCTCGTCCCTCATATTGCAAAAAGGTTCGTCGGTAACGACTTTATAACCCTCATTCCAGCGAGTGCGTTACTTGGTGCTGCATTGATTGTTTGGGCTGATGCTTTGTCGCGAGCAATTGCTTTTCCTGCCGAAACTCCGGTTGGCGTAATTACAGCCCTTATCGGAACGCCTTGCTTTGTGTTTTTAGCCATGAGAAGTCAATCTTCATGAACAACATAAGACTCACTCTGCTCTCTTCGTCACTCCTGATTATCGCGAGTCTAAGCCTGATTGTGGGAGCGTCTGATATTTCTATAAGTCAGATCTCTACGACCCTACTCAGCGGTGGAGAGTTTGACTTCACTATCAATCAATATCGTTTACCACGTATCGTGCTCGCTATTGGCGTTGGAGCTGGTCTGGGTTTATCCGGTATGTTGGTACAAGGCGTGATCCGAAATCCGCTCGCATCGCCAGATTTAATGGGGATAAGTGCCGGCGCAGGGTTAGCAGCAACGACCTTGTTAGTGATGTTTCCGCAAGCCCCAACAAACTACTTACCTCTGGCCGCTCTTGTCGGTGGCTTTGCTGCCGCCGGAATGATTCTGCTCGTCAGCTACAAAGTACAGCCAAGCGCGGCAAGACTGGCGTTAATCGGTATCGCGATCAGCGCGTTTCTCTCCAGCTTTATTGATTTTTTGATGGTGGTACACCCGATAGAGATCAACACAGCCATGGTTTGGTTGACGGGTAGCTTGTGGGGAAGAAACTGGGAGCAAGTCCCTTTTATATGGATAACGCTCGCTATCATGGTTCCGTTTTCCTGCTGGTTAGCCTGGCGATTGGATGTAATGGGGCTGGGAGAAGATAGCGCGACCTCACTTGGTATTAAACCACAGCGCATCAAATTACTCTCACTGATTAGTGCCGTTGTTCTTGCCAGCGTCAGCGTGTCGGTATGTGGCACGATTAGCTTTGTTGGATTACTGGCACCGCATTTAGCAAGAATGCTATTTGGTCATAATCATAAATTGCTTGTGCCAAGCGCTGCCTTGCTTGGCGCACTAATGGTATTGGTATCCGACACGTTAGCGAGGGGAATACACCCTCCTTTGGAACTTCCAGCCGGCGTATTAACGTCTTTAATTGGCGCACCATACTTTATTTTCTTACTGCAACGCTACAAGGGGTGGTGATGATAGCTGCAAACAATTTAAACGTTTCTTATGGTGACAAAATCATTATTGAAGCGCTCAATCTCACGCTGCCTAAAGGCAAAATCACCGCGCTTATCGGTCCCAATGGATGTGGTAAATCGACCTTATTAAAAACCCTGGCTCGAATTAATATGCCAACCAAAGGTGAGGTTTTGCTTAATGGAAAGGCATTGAAATCATACCGTGACAAACACCTGGCACAAGAAATGTCTTTATTGCCTCAGGTGTTAGAAACGCCAGAGGGAATCACAGTAAAACGCCTGGTTGAATACGGTCGCTCACCTTACCTTTCTCACTGGGGTAAATTAGGTGAGCATGACAACAACATGGTCGCGAGTGCAATGCGAGAAACAGGCGTAGATGACTTGGCGGAACAAACGGTTGAATCGTTATCCGGAGGACAAAGACAAAGGGCCTGGATAGCCATGATTCTGGCGCAAGACACCAATATTGTGATGCTTGATGAGCCCACTACCTACCTGGATCTTTCGCACCAGATTGAGCTGATGAAGATCATGCGTGAGATGAACAACAAAGGAAAAACGGTGATCGTTGTATTGCACGACTTGAATCAGGCATGTCGCTACTGTGATCACTTAGTTGTACTCAAAAAAGGCCAGCTGATTGCTCAAGGTTCGCCGGATGACGTTTTCACTGAAACCCTTCTTAAGGACGTATTTTCACTCGATGCGCGAGTCATTCAGGATCCTGTCGCTAATACCCCGATGTGCATTGCCCACTAAGTAATAGAACCCTGATAAGAGACATTCTCTCGGGGTTTTATAGGCCCCGCTCGCCACGTAGTCTATTCAAGAGGCAGATAAAGACTTTGTTTTGGTGTATCTAGTACCACGTTGGTCATGACGCGGCGAATCTGTGGGAACTGCTCCATTATCTGCTCAATAAACCCGTCGTAGCTTTTTGTATTCTCCGCTGTAATCACAACCATCAAATCGACATTACCTGTAACATAAAATACCTGCTGTATAGAAGGTTGAGACTCTGCCCAGCGTTTGAATTTATTGAGTACTGAGTAGTTATCTCTTTCGATTTCAATACCCACAATAAACGTCATTGGGTGTGTAGAAAGCTCTGATTTAACGACAGCCATTTCGGCTTGGATTGCGCCCTCTTCCCGCAGCCGCTTTAATCTTCTCTGCACAGCAGAAGCAGACAGCCCTACTTGCTCGGCAATGACCTCGCTCGCCAAACGACAGTTGCTTTGCATCAGTTCCAGAATCTTTTTATCAAAACTATCCAGAGTGGAAACGTCACCCATGGTTTTCCTCTTTCTGTTATTCCGCATTATTGGGGTTTAAATGCGGGAAATCTTCCGTGTCGAGCCAAGAATAGCGGATTTTACTCACCAATTGGAATCCACAATTAAACCATTCGTTCGAGTAGAACTAAAAACTGATTTCAGCCAAACAGACTTATGGCTAATGACAACGATTGGATTAAACAATAATGCATAACGATGATTTCAAATTTGGATTGCCTCCAGAGTCTATTGACTCTCAAGCATTGGCTACTGAAACCTTGGCTCCTGAAACCCTAGCTCCTGAAACCTTGGCGGTTCATGCAGCTATTCAACCTGACCCTCAAACAAAAGCCATCGCACCGAATATCGTAATGTCAGTAAATCACAGCTTTTTGCCCAATGACGGGGCTTTTTCTGCACAAGGTATGCAAGACCTCGCCGACGCACCTTTTCTGTACGCAGGTTGGACAAACCCAACGGTTCGTTTGCTCGAAGAGCGTTTGGCCATTTTAGAACAGGCAGAAGATGGAGTCGCGACAGCAAGCGGTATGGCAGCTATCACAGCGGTCTTCATGTCACTACTGAAAGCAGGAGATCATCTTGTTATCAGCGATGTTTGCTACGCCGCCGTTTTTGAGTTCGCTACCCAAGTTTTGCCTCAATTTGGAATTGAGGTTTCAGCAGTTGACACCACATGCACCACCAATGTGCAAAAGGCTCTACGCGAAAACACCAAGTTGGTGCATATAGAGACACCATGTAACCCTCTATTAAGGCTCTCTGATATAAAAGCGCTCTCTTCATTGCTTAAAAGCCGGGGGATCTTACTGAGTGCAGATTCGACGTTTTCAACACCGGTTATTACCCGACCACTTGATCTTGGAGCAGATTTGATCGTTCACTCTTTAACCAAATTCATTAACGGCCATGGCGATGTTCTCGGTGGGTGTGTTTTAGGCTCGAAAGCCTTAATTGGCAAGCTTAGAAGCGTTGCTGGCGTCTATTTTGGTGCATCTTTGAGCCCACAGAGTGCGTGGTTAATTATGCGGGGAATGGAGACTATTTATCCACGTATGAAAACACTGTGTGAGTCGGCTCACGCCATTGCGAATTGGTTAGAAAATAACCCAAATGTACAAAGGGTTTTATATCCCGGTCTAGAGTCACACCAACAATTTTCACTAGCTAAACGGCAAATGGCATTTTTTGGCGGCATTATTGCATTCCAAGTAGAGGACATCGAACTGATTGAGCAACGATTTGCGCATGAGTCGAAGATGTTTTATTACGCATATTCGATTGGACATCAGCGAAGCTTAGCGGTGGTGTTGAAAACTGATGATTTGGACAAGTCTACTTATCGATTTAGCCCAGAACAAAAAGCGAACTTTTGCCGCGACGCGGGTAAAGGAGTCGTGCGGCTTTCAATCGGTCTTGAGTCTCCGGTCGATTTAATTCGGGACTTGAGTCACCTTCTTAGATGAAAATTGAATTTGTATGGCAATTTATTGGTTTTAAATTCGGAATGTTATTGAAACGTTACTAGATTGTGTTGCATTATCTTGTCGTTTTTGATGTAAGTTCGCGTTTGCGTGACACTCAATACAACATCGTATCTGTCATTGGACGAACAAAAAAATAACAAAATTTTTATAAGGGATATTATGAAAAAATATATTAAATCTTCAGCAGCTGGACTTGTGTTTGCTTGCTCCCTGCTTGGTGCTAATCAAGCCATGGCAAAGTCTGACCTAGAAGGTGTTATTAGTTCAGGTGAACTAAAAGTATGTTTTGATGCTGGCTATATGCCTTTCGAAATGAAAACCAAAGATGGCCGTTTCATTGGTTTTGATGTCGATTTAGGTAAGCACATGGCTCGTTCTATGGGGGTTAAATTCACTCCTGTGAACACAGCTTGGGATGGCATTATCCCTGCGCTACAAACTAGCAAATGTGACATCATCATGGGTGGTATGACAATCACTCCTGAGCGTAACTTGAAAGTTAATTTTGCTGACCCGTACATCGTTATCGGTCAGTCTATTATCCTATCTCCAGCTCTTGAAGGTAAGATTAACAGCTACACAGATCTAAATGATCCTAAATACACCATTTCCACTAAGCTAGGCACAACTGGTGTAGAAGCGGCGAAGAAACGTCTATTCAACGCAAAAATTGACCTTTACGACACTGAGGTTGATGCAGTTCTACAAGTTGTTAACGGTAAAGCAGATGCTTTCGTTTATGACTTTCCATACAACTCGATCTACGCAGCTCAAAACAAAGGCAAAGTTGGACACCTAGCTGAACCTTTCACTTACGAGCCTCTAGGTTGGGCGATTCGTCAAGATGACCCTAACTTCTTAAATTTCTTGAATAACTACTTACGTCAAATCAAAGGCGATGGCACGTACGATCGTATGTACGACAAGTGGTTCAAGTCTGACGACTGGTTAAAAGAAGTTCAATAATTAGCTTTAAGCCTAGCGAACTAAAACTAAGTCAACTGGGTAGCGTAAGTTGCCCAGTTCATTAATAAGAAAAAAGAGAATCTGAGTGATGCAGTCTAAATCCTCAAAATGGATAGGACATGGAATTTATGTCCTAATAATGGCCATGCTGATTGGCGCGGTCTATTTCTCTGGCAAGAGTATTAACTATAACTGGCATTGGGATCGCCTCTGGCCGTATGTCGTCAACACCGAAATGCAACAGCTTCGAGCAAACGGTGACGGTACTGCCGTGGTTAACGCTGGTCAGTTAACGATTGAGTTTGATGACTCTAGTCAGTCTCAAGTCATCGATCATTACACAACACTTTTAGTTGGAAACGGTGACTTGGTATTCCAAGGTGACACTGTTGCCCAGCTTAACGAATGGAAATTCGGACCGATTGCTCACGGTTTATGGGTGACGGTAAAAATATCCTTTATCTCCCTCATTTTTGCCGTCTTACTTGGCCTGATATTCGGCCTCATGCGGGTTGCGAAGAACCAAACAGCGAGAAATTTAGCTGTTACCTATATTGAATTGATTCGCGGTACACCGCTTCTGGTGCAAATTTTTATCGTTTATTTCTTTATCGGAACCGTACTCGATTTTGATCGATTCACCGCTGGGGTAGTAGCATTATCTGTATTTACAGGCGCTTACGTTGCAGAAATTGTTCGTGCAGGTATTCAGGCAATTCCTACAGGCCAAATGGAAGCGGCGCGCTCACTGGGTATGACCTATCCAAAAGCAATGCGCTACATCATTCTGCCACAAGCACTAAAGCGTACACTGCCACCTTTGGCTGGTCAGTTTATTAACCTGATTAAAGACTCTTCGCTTGTTTCAGTTATCTCTATTACCGACTTAACTAAAGCGGGTCGTGAAGTTGTGAGTGGCAGCTTTGCACCTTTCGAGGTGTGGTTCACTGTCGCAGCACTTTACCTACTAGTAACCGGGACTCTGTCTTGGGCAATTCAACGTTTAGAGAAGAGGTTATCAGCCAGTGACTAGTGAATACAACGGCGAAGATATGGTTTACGCCAACAATGTAGACAAGTATTACCCTAATGGCTGCCACGCTTTAAAATCAGTTTCAACGACAGTAAAACGTGGTGAAGTGGTGGTGATTATCGGGCCTTCAGGGTCAGGTAAATCAACGTTCTTACGTACATTGAACCAGTTAGAAGAGATAAGCACTGGGACCATCATTGTTGATGGTTTCGACATGTATGCGAAAAGTACTGACATCAACGTTTTGCGTCAAAACGTTGGAATGGTATTCCAGAGCTTTAACCTCTTTCCACACATGACCGCGTTAGAAAACGTAATGATCGCGCCATTGAAAGTGGCTAAGCGCCCGAAGCATGAAGTGGAAGGCGAGGCGAAAGTGTTGATCAAACGTGTTGGTTTAGAAGATCGTATGAACAACTACCCAACGCATTTATCCGGTGGTCAGCAACAGCGTGTTGCGATTGCCCGAGCACTCGCAATGAAGCCCGATCTGATGCTTTTTGATGAGCCAACTTCAGCACTCGACCCTGAAATGGTGGGTGAAGTACTGGATGTTATTAAATCATTAGCTAAAGAAGGGATGACCATGGTTATCGTAACTCACGAAATGGGCTTTGCCCGAGAAGTGGCCGACCGTGTGTTGTTTATGGAAGACGGTAAATTGTTAGTGGATGACAGCCCTCAAGCGGTATTTGATGACCCAACTCATCCTCGTCTACAGCAGTTCTTGGCAAAAGTGCTGTAACCGTATTTGTGGAATGAAAACCGAGCTTCTAAAGCTCGGTTTTTTCTTTTGCGGTGCTTTTTAGCCAAAAACTTCCAAACCAGCCTGAATCAAATTCATATGAATCGGGACAAGATCTTCATGATTACTTCGGTAACCACCACCGACAACCGCCGCAACTGGAATACCGCGCTCTTTCATTAACTGCATCAAAAAGCGATCACGCTCTAGTATGCCTTGCGTAGACACATCAAAATACCCAAGCTCGTCGTCAGTGTGTATATCAACGCCAGCATCATAAATCACCATATCAGGGCGATGCAGGTTCAGCGCCATTTGCACCACTTCTTTAAACGTCATCAAAAACGTTTCGTCGTCGGTACCCCTAACTAAAGGGACATCCAGATCAGACTCAGGCTTTCTTGCCGGGAAGTTTTTATCACAGTGAAAAGAGAGCGTGACAATATCCGGCTCCGCCTGACACAAGGTTGCCGTCCCATCACCGTGGTGTACGTCACTATCAATGATTAAGACTTTATCGACATCATCGTGATCCAACATATGCTTTGCGGCTATCACAAGATCGTTAAACAGACAGAAACCACTGCCGAAGTCTCTGTGAGCATGATGATATCCACCACTCAAATGCAAAGCCACGCCATGTTCCAGCGCTTTCTCCGCCGTCAAAACCGTGCCAGCCGCAGAAGTGAGTGTTCTGGTGATCAGTGCCTCACTCCAGGGAAACCCAATACGGCGCATTTTAGCCGCCGGCATCGAACCACTAACCAATAAATCCACATATTCGGACTCATGCACTCGCTTAATATCTGCTACAGAAAGCGCCGTAGGCTCAAAAAACTGAACCCGCGATTGGCTGTTTTCGTTCTCTAGCTTTTCTTGCACTGCTTCATAAAGATATTGATACTTCATGATCGGATAACGATGCCCTTCAGGCAAAGCAAGTTTTGAATATATCGGGTGATAAATAAGTGGCAGCATGGAAGGTTCTTTTTAACAATAGTAACGAAATAGTACCAAGTTCAACCATTGAATAAAATGCCATTTCACTGCTAAGGTTTGAAGAGCTAAAACAATAACTCGATAACAAATAGGGATAAGGGAATCAGATGAGTTCTACCGTTTTTATTACTGGTGCAAATCGCGGTATCGGCCTGAGTTTAACTAAGCTCTATCTCGACAATGGCTGGCAAGTACATGCGACTACTCGGAACTTAGCGAACAGCGACGAATTAGTCAGTTTAAGCGACCAGCACTTCTCTTTAACGCTTCATGAACTAGATGTCACCAATTACAAGCAGGTAGAGCAACTCGCGAAAAACCTGCCTGCTATCGACCTGTTAATAAACAACGCGGGTTACTACGGTCCTAAAGGTTATGGGTTTGGAAATACCGATGTGGATGAGTGGCGTAAAGTTCTTGAAATCAACACCATTGCACCACTCAAATTAGTCGAAACATTCTACCCATTGCTGCAACAGGGCCAAATGAAGAAAATCGCCTGCATCTCTTCTAAAGTCGGCAGCATGACCGAAAATACCTCAGGTGGTGGTTACATCTACCGCTCTTCCAAAGCTGCACTTAACTCCGTCGTAAAAAGTTTAAGCAACGACTTATCCGACCAAGGGTTCACGGTCCTTGCCCTTCATCCCGGCTGGGTTCGCACAGACATGGGCGGGCCGAATGCATTAATTGACGCTGAATTCTCGGCAGCAGGACTTGCTAACGTGATTGAACAAAGCACACAGAAGAATTCCGGACAATTTATTAATTACGATGGTACCGAGCTACCCTGGTAGACATGTTCCGACTCAAGATGATGTCAAAGGCTCAATTGACAAGAATGACGTCTTGTTTGAGTAGTAAAGTTTAAGGTTAAAGCGGCAAGTTTCAGTGCCGCTTTGTTTTTAAGATGACTTACGTTTTGGTGCGCCAGACTTAGAGGCACTGCCCTTCGAATAACTGCGCTTCTTACGCTTAAACGCCGGGCGCTCGACTTTAGGTAAGTGACGTAAAGACTCAGGAATCGGCCCAGACTTAACCTCTCCCATCAGGCTATCTATTCTTTGTTCCAACGCTTGCATAAACGGCTGATAGGCTTGATTTTTCTCAGCCATTCCCTGCAACTGGAATTCCCAGTGCGCCGTCATATCCGGATAAGTCGCATCTTGCGGCAGCGCATGAACCAACCCTCGGCCAGCTGGTGAGCTTAAAATCGATTTACCTTGGCGAGTCAAAAGCTGACGCTTAAAGAGTGTATCGAGAATACCAGCACGCGTAGCTTCGGTTCCAAGGCCATCCGTATCACGTAGGATCTTCTTCAATTCTTTATCTGCAACATAGCGGGCAATCCCCGTCATCGCCTGCAACAGGGTCGCTTCGGTGAAGTGTTTTGGCGGCTCAGTCTTGCGATCATTTATTTCCCCTTCCCGGCAAGTGAGCACCGTGCCTTCTGCCAAAGGTGGCACGGCATCAATCCCGTCGTCTTCTTTATCGGTTTTGCCCATTAAGGCTTTCCAGCCCGGAGAAACAAGCTGACGACCTTTCGCAATAAAAGTGCCTCCAGCAATATCAAATACCAGCTTCGCTTCAGCGTAAATGGCCGCAGGATAAAACTGCATCAGATATTGACGGGCAATGAGTTGATACACCTTCATCTCATTGCCGGATAAAGCATTCACATTAGCTTGCTTAGGCGTAGGAATGATCGCGTGGTGAGCATCCACTTTTTTGTCGTTCCATGCTTTCGATTTAATCGACAAATCCGCGCCCTGAACGGCACTTTGCAGCTCTTTGGCATTGTTGGCAATTGCAGAAGTGACTGAACCCGCTTGGGCATAGTGCTCCATCGGCAGGTAACGGCAATCCGAACGTGGGTAAGTGATCAGCTTATGCTTTTCATACAATGCCTGACAGGTATCCAAGACTTGCTGGGCACTCATGCCATAACGTTTTGCCGCATCAATCTGCAATGCAGACAAAGAATAAGGTAAAGGGGCAGATTGCTTGGTTTGTTTTTGCTCGGACTCTTTCACCGTGGCGGGTTGGTTCTTGATACGAGCAGCAACATTCTCCACCAGCTTTCGGTTGAGAACTCGCCCTTCCTCATCTTGCCAAGGTTTACACGCTTCGCTTGGTTTCCACCTCGCACGAATATCAAATGCGCCGTTTTGATCTTGGTATGGGATTAACGCATGCAGGGTGAAGTAGTCTTTAGGGATAAAGTTTTCGATTTCTTCATCGCGACGTACCACCAACCCAAGCACTGGCGTTTGCACTCGCCCGACCGATAATACACCTTGATAGCCGGCTTTCTGCCCTAGCAAGGTGTAGGCGCGAGACATATTCATGCCATAGAGCCAATCCGCTCTGGAGCGAGCGAGCGCAGAAACAGAAAGCGGGATAAAGTCACGGTTGCTGCGCATTGAACTCAAAGCTCGTTTTACTGCTGGTAAGTTCAAATCTGAAATCAGCAAACGTTGAGTTGCTTGCTTCTTAGTTTTAGACAGTTTGCAGTAATCGAGCACTTCATCCACCAAGAGTTGGCCTTCTCGGTCTGGGTCTCCTGCATGAATGACTTCCGTCGCTTCTTTTAACAATTTACGAATCACAGTCAATTGCTTACTCGAAGTTTTTCTTGGCCTTAGCTGCCACTGCTCCGGCACAATCGGCAAATCCGCCATGTTCCATTTTTTGTAGCGTTCGTCATAAGCATCTGGCTCCACTTGTTCCAGCAAGTGTCCAATACACCAGGTCACTACATCTCCATTACCACAGCGAATAAAGCCTTGGTCTTTCTTTTGAGGGTTAGGTAGTGCGGCAGCGATCGCGCGGCCTAAACTTGGTTTTTCAGCAATAAACAGACGAGACATAAACTTGGGAAAGTAATAATAATTAGGGCCACATTATCGAATGTAGCCCTAATAAATCAAGAAAAACTGTATAGATAGACAGTAAGAATGTGGTTAGCGTTTATTGAAATTCAACAAACTTCGTCAAGTCTCGCTCTGGCACTTTCATTGGTGTGCCATCTGGGGTGCCCAAGTAAAGGAAACCAACGATTTCATCTTCCCCTTCCAGGCCAAACGCTTTATGCACTTCAGGGTGGAACATCCATGGTCCTGAACGCCAGAAGCCCTGAAAGCCCTGCGCAACGGCGGCCATTTGCATTGCTTGAACGGCACAGCCTGCCGACAGGTACTGTTCCAATGCAGGCACTTTTTCATGCGGCGTCACTTTTGCAATAACGGTAATAACCATTGGTGCTCGGAATGGGGCATTTTTCAGCTTTTCAACCACCGATTCCTCGCTGTTATCCGCCAATGCAGCTTTAACCAAAATATCAGACAGTTTGTTTAGACCTTTACCCTGTGAAATCACAAAGCGCCAAGGCGTTAAACCAGCATGGTCGGGCGCGCGCAGGCCCGCACGTATGATATTTTCCAACACTTTACCTTCTGGTGCTGGCGCGGATAACTTGCCGACAGAACGGCGGTTAAGCAAGAGATCGAGAGCTTCCATGAACTGGTCCTTATTGAATCTAACTTGTATTTTATCTGCTGGTCACTTTAGCACAATCTAGCCCACTGAATAACAACCTGTTTTTTGGGGATTATACCTAACCCACAAAATGCCTATTCCAGCCGGCTAAAAACGAAAAAAGCCGCGCATAATGCGCAGCTTTTCATAAGTATTTGTGAATGCTTTTTATAGCTTCACTGCGAGCTTCACACCCTGACGGATTGCTCGTACAGCATCCAGCTCACCAGCGTGGTCAGCACCACCGATAATGTGCAGCTTATCACCTAGCTGAGACCATTTATCTTCAAACGGTCGAACCGACTCCTGACCCGCACAGATAACGACTTTATCTGCATTCAGCACTTGTGATTTACCATCAACCTGAATGTGTAATCCACGATCATCAATTTTTTCGTAAGAAACGCCACCCAGAAGATGAACTCCACGTTTTTCCAGAGTACGTTTATGGATCCAGCCCGTTGTTTTGCCCGGACCTTTACCGACTTGCCCTTGACGACGTTGTAATACCCACACCTCTTTATCACTCACTGAATCAGGGAAAGGATACAAACCACCCGGCTGGGAAATTTCTTTATCAATCCCCCACTCGTGTAGCCAGTCATCCAACGTATGATCGACAGGCTCAGTAATCATGGTCGCAATATCAACACCGATACCACCAGCACCAACGATTGCAACTTTCTCACCAACCGGTGTCTTTTCACGAATCAAGGTCTGGTAATCCACAACTTTCTCTGGGTTATCAATACCTTCAATCTTCACTTTGCGAGGCTCTACACCAGAGGCCATCACGATTTCATCGTACTCGGTGAGTAAATCGAAGTTCGCTTCAGTTGAAAGATGGAGATTGACCCCTGTCTCATCAAGACGGTTGGCAAAGTAGCGAATGGTTTCACGGAATTCTTCTTTACCCGGGATCTGCATCGCCAGGCGGAATTGTCCACCAATACGATCATTCTTCTCGAACAAGTCAACTTTATGGCCACGCTCTGCCAATGTTGTCGCACATGCAAGACCAGCAGGACCCGCACCGACTACGGCGATGTTCTTTTTCTTCAGTGCTGGCTCAACAACGATTTCGGTTTCATAACACGCTAATGGGTTAACCAAACAGCTCGCACGCTTACCCTTAAAGACGTTGTCCAGACAGGCTTGGTTACAGCCAATACAGGTATTGATGAACTGCGCCTTCTCCTGCTCGGCTTTCGCCACAAAATACGGGTCTGCCAAGAATGGGCGAGCCATAGAGACCATATCCGCATGGCCAGAAGAAAGAATACGCTCTGCTTCTTCTGGGGTATTAATACGGTTACAGGTGATGATCGGTACAGAAACGTGCGGCTTCACTTTCTCGGTTACCCAAGTAAACGCGCCACGCGGAACTTGTGTCGCGATAGTCGGAACGCGCGCTTCGTGCCAGCCAATACCGGTGTTGATGATGGTAACACCCGATTCTTCAAGTGCTTTTGCCAGCTCAATGACATCTTCAAACGTGCTGCCTTGTTCGACTAGATCCAGCATAGAAAGACGGAAAATGATGATGAACTTATCACCCACCGCTTCACGTACCGCTTTAACGATCTCCAGAGGGAAACGCATACGTTTTTTATAGCTGCCGCCCCAATCGTCGTAACGCATATTGGTGCGTTTACACAGGAACTGGTTAATCAAATAACCTTCAGAGCCCATCAGCTCTACACCGTCATAGCCAGCGGTCTGAGCCAGCTCGGCACTTTTAGCAAAATCTTCAATCGTGCTCTTGATTTGACGCTCGCTCATTTCACTTGGAGCAAACTTAGAAATCGGCGCTTTAATACCCGACGCACTTTGCGCTAAAGGGTGCATGGCATAACGCCCTGCATGCAGAATTTGCAGTGCAATTTTACTGCCGTGTTTGTGAACGGCTTCAGTGACAACTTTATGCGCCTCTGCATGTTTAGGCTTGCTGAACTCTGCGCTCAGAGGGTGAAGTCGACCACGAAGGTTTGGAGAGAAACCTCCTGTTACAATCAGACCAACGCCACCTTTCGCGCGTTCTTCATAAAACGCAGCCAGCTTTTGCAAGCCTTCCTTGTCTTCTTCTAAGCCGGTATGCATTGATCCCATCAGCACTCTGTTACGTAATTGAGTGAAACCGAGATCCAGTGGTTTTAATAGGTTTGGGTACAGTGCAGACATTACTAAACATCCATTTTTATTATCTTGTGAAGTGACATTACGTTCTGCGAACCAAAAAATCAAACAGGTGTTTACATTTTTGTAACACCGATCAATCTAGCGTTAAAATATGCCAATTGTTGAAGGAGCGTGATAAGCTAAAAACACGTTATCTTTTGAGATCTTAGAGATAAGAACCCATAATTTGTAAAATTACGAATTGATTATCTCGTGATGGAGACATGATGAAAAAACTCTTCAAATTTATTGGTCTGATATTTAAAGGAATATGGAAAGGCATCACCTTTGTCAGGCTTGCTTTAGCAAATCTGCTGTTCCTTCTGATGCTTGCCGTTTTTTACTTTGCGTTTACCTACACCGGAGAAGGTCGACCAGTGATAGAGAAAGAGTCTGCACTGGTGATGAATCTATCTGGCCCCATCGTCGAACAAAGACGCTACACCAACCCGATGGACTCCTTTACAGGTTCACTACTTGGCAAAGAGATGCCAAAAGAAAACGTATTGTTTGATATCGTTGACACCATCCGCTACGCCAAAGATGACCCTAAAATTACCGGTTTAGTTTTATCTCTGCGTGAGATGCCAGAAACAAACTTAACCAAGTTACGCTATATCGCGAAAGCGCTGAACGAGTTCAAAACATCTGGTAAGCCGATTTATGCGGTCAGCGATTTCTACAATCAAAGTCAATATTACCTCGCTAGCTACGCCGACAAAGTGTACCTGGGGCCAGACGGCGGAGTACTGATTAAAGGCTACAGCGCTTACTCGATGTACTATAAATCGCTGTTAGAAAAATTAGATGTGTCGACGCACGTGTTCCGTGTCGGTACTTATAAGTCGGCGATAGAACCATTTACGCGCGACGACATGTCCGATGCTGCGGAAGAGTCAGCGACACGTTGGCTCACTCAGCTATGGAGTGCATTTGTCGATGATGTGGCAACCAATCGAAACATTGATGCCAAAGTTCTCAATCCAACCATGGACGAATTGTTAGCGGAAATGCGCTCTGTTAATGGCGATATAGCAAAACTGTCACTCAAACTGGGTTTGGTGGATGAACTGGCTACTCGCCAAGACATTCGTACCCTGTTTGCCAAAGAGTTTGGTAGCGACGGTAAAGACAGCTACAACGCGATCAGCTATTACGACTACCAAGCAACGATGCACCCTGACTACAGTTCATCTGAAGATGATATTGCAGTGGTTGTTGCGAGTGGCGCAATAATGGATGGTCAGCAACCGAGAGGCACTGTAGGCGGTGACACGGTGGCGAGCCTTCTTCGTCAGGCACGTAACGATAAAAACGTTAAAGCGGTTGTTCTTCGTGTGAATAGCCCGGGTGGCAGCGCCTTTGCATCGGAAGTGATTCGTAACGAAGTCTCCGCGTTAAAGCAAGCAGGTAAACCTGTGGTGGTGTCCATGTCAAGCTTAGCGGCTTCAGGCGGTTACTGGATTTCAATGAGTGCAGATAAAATTGTTGCTCAGCCAACCACACTAACGGGTTCTATCGGCATTTTCAGTGTGATTACTACCTTTGAAAAAGGTTTCAATAAGCTTGGTATCCATACTGACGGCGTTGGTACGTCGCCATTCTCAGGTGACGGGCTTTCAACTGGTCTGTCAGAAGGCGCATCGCAAGCTATCCAAATGTCAATTGAACACGGCTACCAGCGCTTTATTTCTTTGGTCGGTGATAACCGTGGGATGCCTGTTGAAGAAGTAGATAACGTAGCACAGGGTCGCGTATGGACAGGTCAGGATGCCATGTCATATGGCTTGGTAGACCAAATGGGTGACTTTGACGATGCGGTCGATTTAGCAGCGAAATTGGCTAACATCACGGACTACAACCTGTACTGGGTTGAAGAACCCCTTTCACCAGCGGAGATATTCCTCGACGAATTCATGAATAACGTCAAAGTTTCCCTTGGTATTGATGTCACAAGCATGTTGCCGCAGAGCTTGCAACCTGTAGCTCAGCAGCTTAAACAGGAAGCGAGCGTGCTACAGAGCTTTAATGACCCAAGAGGTCAATACGCCTTCTGTTTGAATTGCCAAGTTCAATAGCCGTGCTTAACTAGTCAAAAAAGGGGCATATCTTAGTGATATGCCCCTTTTTATTACCCATCAATTCGTTATAATCCGCGCACAGCTCCCCTACATGAAAGTAAATAGAACGATGACTAGAAAACACATCTATATCGCTTATACCGGTGGCACCATCGGTATGCAAAAGTCAGATCACGGTTATGTGCCTATCGCTGGCTTTATGGAGAAGCAATTAGCAGCAATGCCAGAATTTCATCGTCCAGAGATGCCGGATTACACCATCCATGAATACGATCCGCTGATCGATTCATCAGACATGACTCCTGCCGATTGGCAACAAATTGCTGATGATATTCGTGATAACTACGATAAGTACGATGGTTTCGTTATTCTGCATGGTACAGACACGATGGCTTACACAGCGTCGGCCCTGTCTTTCATGCTGGAAAACCTTGGCAAGCCAGTTATTGTGACTGGTTCTCAAATCCCATTGGCAGAGCTGCGCTCTGATGGTCAGGCAAACCTGCTGAACGCACTGCATATCGCGGCTAACTTCCCGATCAACGAGGTAACGCTGTTCTTCAACAATCAGTTGATGCGTGGTAACCGTAGCACGAAATCACATGCTGACGGCTTCAATGCTTTCACTTCGCCAAACCTTGCTCCTTTGCTGGAAGCGGGAATCAATATTCAGATTAGCAATAGCGTGACAGTTGGTGCTCAGCCTGAAGGCGAATTTAAAGTGCACAACATTACACCTCAGCCGATTGGTGTGATCACCATGTACCCTGGCATTTCTCATGAAGTGATTCGCAACACCTTACTTCAGCCGGTTAACGCGATGATTCTGCTAACGTTTGGCGTAGGTAATGCACCACAAAACCCAGAACTGCTTGGTCACCTGAAAGAAGCATCTGAACGTGGTGTTATCGTGGTGAACTTAACGCAGTGCTTAGCTGGTAAAGTTAACATGGGTGGTTACGCTACAGGCTGTGCGTTGGCTGATGCTGGAGTGATCAGTGGATTTGACATGACGCCTGAAGCTGCACTAGCCAAACTGCATTATCTTCTAAGCCAAAACCTGTCTTACGAAGAAGTAAAAGACAAAATGCAGCAAGTATTACGTGGTGAAATGAGCCTGTAAAACTCAATACTCAGCACTTAAAACCTAAAAAGCCCAATGATTACATTGGGCTTTTTACGCGTTAAACGTATCAATCGAAGTTTGGATTTACTCGAACGATATCGCTCTCATCACCACTGAATTGCTTTTTCAATTCTTGCTTAGACTTAAAACTGATTTCGCCACCGGCAGCAACGGTCATATGTTGAGCGTCTGTATTATGTTTTGATTGATACAACATCACAGCTTGCATACACGAATCTCGCTGC
>ERZ1673961.290-NODE-290-length-23391-cov-5.414081_pt1 | contig 23391 bp, 21 predicted proteins | sample MGYA00580189_ERZ1673961 | MGnify/ENA primary metagenome ERZ1673961 (study PRJEB41334, sample SAMN05608105) | rock metagenome | biome: terrestrial subsurface; feature: shale formation; material: shale | place: USA: Pennsylvania ... | reverse complement strand
TGATTGCCTTTATAGGCATAAACCTGAGGTTCGTCGGAGTTCAGCCCAAGAATAATGGTGTCATTGTTGGCTGCGTACATACCTTCCCAATGATCCACACTGTAGTCTTTCTTTTGTATATCAATAGCAAAGGTATAGTCAGACTCTAAGTTGAGCTTAATCGCCAGAAAATTCTCCCGCGATTCTTCCGGATTAGGATTAATCAGATACCAGTCACCCAATAAAAAAGGCTGGTCAAACTGTGTTAAATCTCTGTTATCAGAATCATTTACGCTAAACGCTGGGCCGGTGGAAACCAAGCTCAGACAAGCGAAAATCATCATTACCCATTTCATCGCGCTTCCCCTCACTTTTTTCTTTAAGCTTAGGCTGACCGTACACATAACGCTAAATTATTTGATATAAATCACAATAACCATTCTTTTCAACGACTTTTTACTGATCGTTCTGTTGATAAATGGGCCTGTCTAAGTGGATATAAAACTTGGTTTTCCTCTCCGTTTTAAACAAAAGATAACGGCTGAACTATTGTTAAAAAACTGTAACCGTCAATTTTGTCTTATTGAGAACGGCTGAACTATAGTCAGAAAACTAAATCCTCAAGGAGACAACAAACATGAGTCAGGTGGCACTAATTTCTCGTTTAAACGAACTTCCCCGCATTCAAAGTCTGCTGCACGAATTACTTGAAATGGTGAATCAGGACGATGTCGATTTTCACCAACTCGCCCATAAAATTGAAATGGATCAGGTACTCAGCGCTCGCTTGTTACGTATGGCGAACTCTACACATTTTGGCGGCAACAAAACCATTGCGACCGTCAATGATGCCTTAATTCGAGTGGGAACGGGGCCAGTCAGAACTCTGGTCGTAGCGTCCGTGCTGTCGAGCGCTTTCCCGCATATCACGACACTGGATATGGAAAAGTATTGGACAGACACCTTTGAAGTGTCGGTGATTTCAAGCAAGCTTGCAGCGGAAGTCGGTATGGACACCAACGAAGTATTCACCACTGGCATTCTGCACAACATCGGCGAGCTGATGATTCATACGCTGGTTCCGGAACAGGCCATGGTTATTAATCAAAGAATTGAGTTAGGAGAAGAGCCTTTCTCTGTTCAGGAAGAGTTATTGGATGTCTCCTCTCCGACCTTGGGCGCACGGCTTGCACGCAGTTGGAAATTTCCGGAAGAGATGGCCGATGCCATTGAACATTTCAACGAGCCGAGAGAGGCCGAGGTATCACCCAAACTGGCAACGATTCTGCACTTTGCGCGCTCCATCAACGAACGTTGGGATTTGTTTCAGCAAGAGTTGGATAAAGCAAACTTTCTTGCCGAACATCCGGATTCACGACTACTCAGAGTATCGGCCAGTTTCGCGGCAACGATTGATCGTATTCGCGGCAATGGCCGCGATATCGCGATGCAAATGGTGCATGTCTAATAAAAATCAACGGACAAAAAAGCGGGCTTAAAGCCCGCTTTTCATCATTTGCATCTTACGATTGCTTGATCATGTCCACCATGATGGCGACCGATTCATCCAGATAAGCATCTGGTGCTTCGTAATCTTTTGGCACATCTTGCAACGTCTTAAACTCTTGCTTGCCCATCGCTTTCTGACGAGTATTGATACGATCTAAGCGTTCCTGATCAGATTTCTCACTCTGAGCTTTACGTACTTTCTCATTTAAAGACAGGTAGTTATCGTCTTTCTCTGCTTTGTACTTCGCAATATCCTGCTGGATAAAGCTAAACTCCATATCCTTAGCGATGCGCGTCTGATGTTCCGCACTCAGTACCGTGATCATCTTGTGAAAATCATGCAGCTTTTCATACTTCGCTTTATCGATACTGTCCCAAGGCAGCGCATTCGATTCCATACTTTCACCCGTTTCAGCAGCATCAACCGCTGTCGGGAAAGCAATATCCGGAATGACACCTTTGTTCTGAGTACTGCCGCCATCAATACGGTAGAACTTTTGAATGGTGTACTGCACGTAACCCAGTTCTTTATCAAACAGATCGTAAATATGATTCAACGAGCGATGTTGCTGAACCGTACCTTTACCAAATGAGTTTTCACCCAAAATGATCGCACGGCCATAATCTTGCATTGCTGCGGCAAAAATTTCAGACGCTGAAGCACTGTAGCGGTTGATCAGAACAGTCATCGGGCCGCTGTAACTCACCTTGCCGTCCGTATCACTGTTCACGTTCACTCGGCCGTAGCTGTCACGAACCTGAACGACCGGACCACTGGTAATAAACAGACCAGATAACGCTGTTGCTTCTGTCAGCGCACCGCCACCGTTATTACGCAGATCCACAATGATGCCATCTACATTCTTCGCTTTCAGCTCAGTGATCAGCTTGTCAGTGTCTTGAGACAGACCAACATAGAAACTCGGGACTTCAAGCACGCCGATTTTCTTGCCATCTTTTTCAATGATCTCTGACTTAACTGCGCGGTCTTCCAGACGAATCTTGTCACGCACAATTGTGACAACGTGACTTTTTGCATCTTTGCCGTCAGGCAGAACCTGCAGCTTCACTTTGGTCCCTTTCGGTCCCTTAATCAGCTGTACAACATCGTCCAAACGCCAGCCAATGACATCGACAATATCTTCACCGTCTTGGCCCACACCAATAATGCGGTCACCCTCGCCCAACTGTTTGCTGTTCGAAGCCGGACCACCGGCTACCAGTGAACGAATCACGGTGTAGTCGTCAGTCATCTGCAGCACAGCACCAATACCTTCCAGTGAAAGATTCATCTCAGACTGGAACTGCTCGGCATTACGAGGTGATAAGTAGCTGGTGTGCGGGTCAATCTGACGCGCAAACGCATTCATGTAAAGTTGGAATACATCTTCACTGTGCGTTTGAGTCAGGCGTTTAATCGCATTGTTGTAACGTTTCGCCAGCGTTTCTTTGATTTCCGGCCACTCTTTACCCGCCAGCTTGAGGTTCAGCGCGTCGTATTTAACGCGTTTACGCCACAATTCATCGACTTCTGCCTGATCTTTTGGCCACGCCGCTTTTGAACGGTCAAGCTCAATCGATTCATCGGTATCAAACGTGATTTCGTGATCTAACAGAGACAGCGCATATTGAAAACGGTCAAAACGCTTTTCCATCGACAGGTTATACAAATCAAAGGCGATTTGGTTATTGCCTACCTTGAGTTGGTCATCAAGTTGAACTGACCAGTCTTTGAAAGAATCGATGTCAGCCTGAGTAAACAGGTTGCGATTGTAGTCCAGCATTTCGATATAACGTTCAAAAATCGCTTGGGAAAACTGATCGTCGAGATTGAAATGTTTGTAATGAGAACGAGTAAAACGAGACGTAACGCGTTTGCTCGCGGTTTCATGCTGAACTTCAGGGGAAAGAAGAGGAAGATCCTCTTTGTGGATATTGGCTTCGAGAGCCTGAACTGAAAAGGCTGCTAGCCAAAGGCTAGCAGCAATCAGAGATAATTTTGAACGGCATTTCATGCGTAGGAATTTCTCCTTTATGCGCGCAAGTGCTCCGCTTTCACAACCATTTGCAGGCCGTTGCCGAGTTGAACACGCACATCTTCCTTATTGATTTCAACGATGGTCGCAGCCATGTTGCCTTTGCCCATGTTCACGTTCACTTCTTTGCCAACATTCAGTTCATCAGCTGTCAGAGCACGTGTTTCTACAGGCTTTTTATCCGCTTTTGGTGCCGCCTTTTGCTGAGGACGACGAGCTTGAGGCTTTTTCGCTGCCTTCGGCTTCGCTTTTGCGTCTTCACGCACCTTTTTTCCTTGCTCTTTACGACGGGCGTCTACACGAGCTTTGCTCTCTGCCAACGCCGCTTTTGCGTGTTCTACATGTTGCTCTTCCAATACACCACATGCATTATCATCTAGATCGACACGAACCGCACCAGCTTTAACACCGTGCAGGTAACGCCAAGACGAAGTGTACTGTCTTAGTGCTGCACGAAGTTGAGTTTTGCTTACTTTAGAGTCTTCACTTAGGCGCTCAGCAAGATCTTGAAAGATACCAATTTTTAGAGGCTTAGCCTCACCTTCTAAAGTAAAGCACTTAGGGAAACATTCAGCAATGTACGCAATCACTTCTTTGCTGTTTTTTAACTTTTCAGTGTTTTCCATGAGGATTCCTGGTTGATGCGGCTGGTCCGCGAAGCATTAAGTATAAATATGTTCGGTATTATAGTGACCTGACTACGAAAAACCACAGGCAAAGACCAATTTATGCCTTGTTCGCGTGTGAATTGAGCAGCTTTTCTACTTCAGTCATCAAAAACGTGAGTCCTTCTTCGTCAGTTTCTGAAAAACGGCCAACACTTGGGCTGTCAATATCTAACACGCCTGCAACTTCACCGTTGATAGAAAACGGAATCACGATCTCAGAGTTACTTGCCGCATCACAGGCAATATGACCTTCGAACTCATGGACGTCATAAACACGTTGAACAGAATTGGTGGCAACCGCAGTACCACATACACCACGTCCGACAGGAATGCGCACACACGCAGGTTTACCCTGGAACGGACCAAGTACCAACTCACCATCACGCATCAGATAGAAACCCACCCAGTTCAGGTCTTCTAACTCCATGTTGAGCAGTGCGCTTAAGTTCGACAAGTTTGCGATCATATCCGGTTCAGACTCTAATAACGCAACAGCTTGCTTGGTTAAGCGGTGGTAATGTTCTATTTTCATATTAACTTCCAATTGAAAAATAACGACTTCACTAAAGGTTCTACGTACAATGGCACCCAGAAGTTAAATAGGATGCATTCTCATTATAATGACGTATACCAGTGACACTATTAGCCGTTCTTGGCTCATAACTCAAGTTAAAAAACATAAGTCTAAGTTGTTGTACGCTAATGCGATTGCGATCGCTGCAACTTTAATCAGTGTACCCATCCCGCTACTTATGCCACTGATGGTTGATGAGGTTCTTCTCAATAAGCCAGGCACAGGTCTGGCGGTCATGAACAAGTGGCTCCCATCCGACTGGCAAACGCCAACCGGTTACATCATGTTTACCCTGCTGCTGGTGGTACTGATGCGTGCGGCCAGCCAACTACTCAATATCGTGCAGAACCGGCAGTTTACTCTGGTTTCCAAAACCATCACTTTCCAAATGCGCAGCAAGATGATTGATAAATTGGGGCGCATCAGCATAAAGCAATATGAAACCCGGGGAAGCGGCGGGATTAACGCCCATTTAATTACCGATATCGAGACGATCGATCAATTCATCGGCACGACATTAAGTAAGTTCCTCATCAGTTTCCTCACCGTCATTGGCACCGCGATCGTTTTGCTGTGGCTCGAATGGCGGTTAGGTTTGTTTATTTTGCTGGTCAACCCGATTGTGATTTATTTTTCTCGCAAGCTCGGTAGCAAGGTCAAACACCTCAAGAAACGAGAGAATCAGGCCTTTGAACGTTTCCAAAATCGTCTGGTCGAAACGCTGGATGGCATTTATCAGTTGCGCGCGGCGAACAAAGAGCGGGAATTTCTCGCCCAACTGACCTCGCATGCAGACGAAGTTCGCAACCACGCTGACAAATATGCCTGGCAATCGGAGGCCGCTGGCCGTCTGTCCTTCTTATTATTTCTGCTGGGCTTTGAACTCTTTCGCGCCGTCGCGATGCTGATGGTAGTTTTCAGCGACTTAACTATTGGCCAGATATTCGCAGTGTTCGGCTACTTATGGTTTATGCTCAGCCCGGTTCAGGAACTGCTCGGCATTCAGTTTTCATGGTACAGCGCCAAAGCGGCCCTCACTCGCATCAACGAGTTGCTTCAGCTAGAAGAAGAACATCGTCCGCCCAGTAAGGTCAATCCGTTTACCGATGATCGCGAAGTGGAAGTGTCCATTTCGCACGTTAACTTCTCTTACGACGGCGAACACAAAGTGTTAGATGATCTGTCACTTGAGATCCCGGCTGGTAAAAAGGTCGCATTAGTGGGTGCCAGTGGCGGCGGAAAATCCACCCTGATTCAATTGCTGATTGGCGTATACCGGGCAAATTCCGGAGAGATTCGCTACAACGGAGAGACCTGCGATGACATCAGCTTTGATGTGATTCGAAGCCAGATAGCCGTGGTATTACAACAACCTGTACTTTTCAATGACACTTTAAGGCATAATCTCACCCTCGGAAGCGATTACGACGAACTGTCCTTGTGGCGTGCGTTAGATATCGCGCAGATGCAGGACGTGATCACTAAACTCAATCAGGGCCTCGACACCCAGATCGGACGCAACGGCATTCGTTTATCGGGCGGCCAGCGACAACGTTTAGCGATTGCGCGTATGATTTTGAGCAATCCGAAATTTGTGATTTTGGATGAAGCGACCTCAGCGCTCGACACCGCCACCGAAGCGGCATTACATAAAGCGTTAACAGAGTTTCTGCACGGAAGAACAACACTGATCGTGGCGCATCGTCTGTCAGCAGTAAAACAAGCCGATTTGATTTACGTGCTGGAAGATGGTCATGTCAGTCAATCCGGTACTCACGGAGAGCTGGTTGAACAAGAAGGTTTGTATCAAACATTGTATGGTTCAATACAATCGCACGCATAACAGTGACAACGTCACCATGTATAATAAGGAAACGCTGCGATGAAAATCAAAGCGTTAAAGCAACATTTAACTGACAGCGGCTCTGTTCGCTTGTGTCAGGGATGTGAGCTGCCCGTTGATGTCATCTCGGTCGAACGAGGGAAAAGCGCTTATTGTCCGCGTTGCGGCACTCAGCTGTACCGCGGCGGCAGCCCGTCGTTATCCGGCAACTTAGCCGTTGCGATTACTTGTTTGTTGCTGTTTATTCCGTCGCAGTTTTTCGATTTCATCAGCATTCGCCTGGTCGGTGTTATGATCCCGGCCTCATTGCCTGCCGGCATCATCGCATTAAGTAATGAAGGTTACTTCGCCCTCGCCTTATTGGTTTTCTTCTGCAGTACGCTGGCGCCGTTTCTCGTCTGTGGTTCGGTCGTGGTAGCGCATATCTCGCTTCACCATCGTTGGTTTACCGGGCTTCGTTACTCGCTGACCCTGATACAGAAACTCAAATCATGGGCGATGATGGATGTGTTCCTGGTCAGCGTGGCTGTTTCTTGTTTCAAACTCAAAGATTATTCCGATGTGTTTATCGGCCCAGCCCTGTATAGCCTGGTGCTGTTGCAGCTGTTTACGGTGCTGCTCATCAGCCGCATCAGCGTGCGCCGCTACTGGGAAGCTTGGAAACCGGAGCGTGATTACGACGCGCACAATAAACAGGTTCACTGCCATAACTGCCATTTATCTCAGGAAGAAGGGGCTCGTTGCACTCGTTGCCATCACAAACTTTACCATCGCAAGCCGCAGTCGATTGAACGCACTTGGGCGTATGTGATAGCAGCCAGTGTGGCCATTTTCCCCGCCAATATCATCCCGATTTCAATCCTGATCACCAATGGTCAGCGATTGGAAGACACCATTTTTTCCGGTGTTGCCTCATTGGTGAACAGCGGCATGATCGGCATTGCTATTATTATTTTCGTCGCCAGTATTATTGTTCCGGTAGCGAAAATTCTCGGCCTCATCTATTTATTGCTGGCGATACGCTTTAAGCGACAGGTTTACCACCGCCAGAGAATGTTCATTTTTTATGTGATTAAATGGATTGGCAAATGGTCCGTCATGGATCTGTTTGTCATCTCCATCATGCTGACTTTGGTCGATCGCGGCCAGATTCTTGATTTTACGCCCGGGTATGGCGCCATTGCTTTTGGTATGGTCGTCGTATTGACGATGCTCGCCGCAGAAAGCCTCGACCCTCGTCTGATATGGGATAACTATCCGGGTGCCGTTTCGAAGAACGAGTCTGATAATGAGTAACGAACCAACAAAACAAAAAGCCTACTCGCCGGACGTAAGGCGTAATAAGGGCATTTCACCGTTATGGATTTTGCCGATTCTGACCATGATTCTAGCCGGATGGCTGGTGGTTAAAGCCATTCACGACGCAGGCGATCGCATACAGATCTACTTCTCCGACGCACAAGGTCTGGTCGCGGGCCGTACCACCATTCGCTATCAAGGTCTGGAAGTGGGTATGGTCAGAGACATTAAGCTCTCTTCCGATCTTAACAGCATCTATGTGGAAGCCGATGTCTACCCCGAAGCTACTCGCCTGCTCTCTGCCGATACGCGATTCTGGCTAGTCAAACCGACCGCCAGTCTGTCCGGAGTTTCCGGTCTTGATGCGCTGGTGTCAGGTAACTACATCGCGATTCAACCTGGCAGCAACATTGATGGACAAAGTGATCATCCCGATGAATATCATGCTTTAGACTCTGCACCCTCGGATCTGCTGGCCAACAGCGGGTTGACCATTTCCCTGAAAGCCAGCGATCTCGGCGGTATTTCTATCGGCTCTCAAATCGTCTACAAGAAAATCCCGATTGGTGAAGTCTACAGTTATCAGCTCGATGAAAGTGCAAAATCCGTCATCATTCAAGCCTCCATCAAGAACGAATATCGCCACATCATTACCAGCGAAAGCCGCTTCTGGAACGTCAGTGGCGTTGGAACCACGGTTGGTTTTGATGGCATCGATGTACGTCTGGAAAGCCTGAGCGCTCTGATTGGTGGCTCAATTGCGGTCGACTCCCCCGATGGTGGTGAACCCGTCGAACAGAATACCCAGTTCCGGCTCTATCGCGATTTAAAAACTGCAGGCCGCGGTATTCCGGTCAAAATTGATCTGCCGGACAACAACAACATTAATCCGTCAGGTGCGCCGATCATTTATCGCGGAATTGAAATCGGTCAAATCACTAACCTTCAACTCAACAACGACAAAATTGTCGCATCAGCGGCAGTTCAGCCTGCGTTCAGTGATTTGCTGAATTCAGGCAGCCATTTTGTCCTCGAAGAAGCTAAAGTATCGCTGACTGGCGTAGAAAACCTCGCTAATTTGGTGAAAGGCAATTTTCTTACTCTGGTGCCAGGCGAAGGCGACCGTGCGCGTCATTTTACCGCCGTGCGCAAAGCTGAATTTAGCCAGGAGCAGTCACGCTCAGTCGCGCTAAAACTGATTGCTGAAAGTTCATTTGGCTTGGAAAAAGACGCACAGATCCTCTATCGCGGTGTCGCCGTCGGCTCGGTAACCGCCGTGAAGCTTGCCGCTGATAAGGTGGAATTTGATGTGCTGATTGACAAGCAGTACGCCTCGCTTGTTCGATCGCAAAGCCGTTTTTACGTGACAGGTTCCGCCAGTGCTGCATTGACGGAATCGGGCCTGAGCGTTTCGATTCCACCGGCCAAACAGTTGTTAACCGGCTCAATCAGTTTTGTCAGCGAAGGCAGTGAGAAGACGCAGCAATCTTACCGCCTGTATCAGAATCAATCTTTGGCTGAAATCGCCAAGTACAATCAGTCTGGTTCACAAACCCTGCAATTATTCGCGCCAGAACTGCCTCCGGTGAACGCAGGCAGCCCGTTGTTGTACCGCAATCTTAAAGTCGGCACGGTATCCAGCTTTAAGCTGACACAAAGCGGCGTTGTGATTGAGGCAAAAATTGAGAATCAGTACAAGCACTTGATTACATCACAAACCGTGTTTTGGAGCCGATCCGGCGTTGAAGTGAACGCATCTTTGTCTGGCGTCAGTATCAAAGCTGCTCCCCTGCAAACGCTGATTCAGGGCGGCATAGAGTTCGACAACATCAACGGCGTCGAAAACAAACAGGGCGAGCTATGGAAGCTCTACCCGGATTATCAACAAGCGCAAAAATATGGTGAAGAGATCATGCTGGTCGCCCAAGGCAATACTGGCATTACCGTCGGAACACCAATCAAATACAACGGTGTTCAGGTGGGCGAAATCACCGACGTGCTGCCGGATTTTTCCTCACCACAAGTGCGCTTCAAAGCCCGGATTCAACCGACCTACGCGCCCTATATCACTAAAGCGGGATCCGTATTCTGGCTAGCGGAAGCGAAGGTAGGACTCAAAGGCGTCTCCAACTTGCAGAACCTGATTTCAAAGGCGATTGAAGTGAAACCGGGCAGCGGCAAAGCGACCAAACAGTTTACGCTGTCTGCTATGCCCTATCAGGCAAAAGGCATCACCTTTAGCCTGCAAAGCGAGACCCGAGGTTCAATTGATGTGGGTACGCCTGTACTTTACCGCGACATCGAAGTCGGCCGCGTAACGGATGTTCGCCTGGGCAACTTTGCGGATCGCGTCATCTCCACCATCGAAATTGAGTCGAAGTACGCTTATCTGGTGCGTGAGAATAGCCTGTTCTGGAACACTTCCGGTTTAGACGTTTCCATCGGCCTGAGTGGTGCCAATGTCAAAGCCGGCACGCTAGACAGTATTGTGCGCGGCGGGATTACCTTTGCCACCCCAGAGCAAAAGCAGCTGACTGCTGCCGCCAAAGCGGGTCAATCGTTCTACCTCTATCCGACCCCTCAGGAAGAGTGGAAAAAATGGCGAACTGCCATTCCTAAGCCCTGACGATATGAGCTAAAAAGGCAGCCTGATGGCTGCCTTTTTATATCCAGCGTCTCTGTAACTTCAAGTACGGCAATGATAGGTATATAATTCCGCCCCAAAATCCAAGACTGAGACACCATTTTGCATTCGAATATCTCTCTCCCAGAAGAATTTCTTACTACGATCGCTGATATCCTTCCGGCATCCCACAACATGGAAGATTTTATCGCAGCTTGCCAGCGACCACTGCGCAAAAGTGTTCGCGTCAACACGTTAAAAATCAGTGTGGAAGAGTTTCAGCAACGCGCCAGTGAGAAAGGATGGGCATTGGAGCCTGTGCCGTGGTGCGAAACCGGATTCTGGATCGAAGCCGATGAAAGCGAAGTGCCACTTGGCAACACCGCCGAACACATGGCTGGTCTGTTCTACATTCAGGAAGCCAGTTCCATGATGCCGGTTTCAGCGCTGTTTATGGATGAGGCAGACGCTTTCCACTCAGTACTGGATATGGCGGCAGCACCGGGGTCCAAAACTACTCAGATGGCTGCGCTAATGCACAACCAGGGGGTTCTGGTCGCGAACGAATTCTCAGCCAGTCGCGTAAAAGTGCTGCATGCCAACATCGAACGTTGTGGTATTCGCAATGCAGCGCTGAGTAATTTTGATGGCCGAGTCTTCGGCGGATGGTTACCGGAACAGTTCGATGCCGTATTGATTGACGCGCCCTGCTCTGGCGAAGGCACGATCCGTAAGGATCCGGATGCCATGAAAAACTGGAGCAAAGAGTCTGTATTATCGATTGCAGATACGCAGAAAGACTTGATTGAAAGTGCTTTTCAGGCACTGAAGGTCGGCGGTGTCTTGGTGTATTCAACCTGTACATTGAGTTGTGAAGAGAACCAGCAAGTGTGCTGGCACTTGAAAAACACCTACGGCGATGCGGTGAGTTTTGAGCGCCTCGACTCTCTGTTCACCGATGCCGACAAAGCCATTACTGAAGAAGGTTTCTTGCACATTTTCCCTCAGGTTTATGACTGTGAAGGCTTCTTTGTAGCACGTATGCGTAAACTTGCCGCCGTTGCGGCTCCACCAGTCAAAAAACGTTTGGGCAAGTTCCCGTTCGAGAAAGCGAGCAACAAGATCCAGGCCGATGTAGAGAAACAGCTGCAAACCACTCTGGGTATCTTCCTACCTGCTGACAGCAGCATTTGGCTTCGAGACGGCGATGTGTGGCTGTTCCCTAATGCGTTGGAACCGATGTTGGGCGAACTGCGCTTTTCCCGAATGGGGATCAAAATCGCCGAAACGCACAAGAAAGGATACCGCTGGCAGCATCAGGTGGCGACCGCGCTAGCTACCGGGCAAGAAACCCGTTGCGTTGAACTTTCGGTTGAAGATGCACGCGAATGGTACATGGGACGAGATGTCCGTCCACAAGGTCAAAGTGGCCAAGGCGAAGTAATTGTTCGTTATGGTAACGATGTGATTGGACTGGGGAAATGGGTGGGCAATCGCGTCAAAAACGGTCTGCCTCGTGAACTGGTGAGAGATAAAAACTTATTCTGAATCGCTAAACGCCAGCATGAAATGCTGGCTGCTTGTCGCGAAAAAATGAGTCTGTACTACACTTAACGTTAAGCAGTCTCAGACTCAATTCTATTAGCGCAGGCTCTTTGGAGCCATTCCCCTAGGCCCGAAACGCCTTACGTTTCTGGCCTTTTTTTTTGTGGATTATTCAGCCAGGCGAATGCCGTCTTTTTCAATCAGGATTTTGCCCTGTTTGAACAGACCGCCAATAGTCTTCTTAAACGTGCCTTTACTGGTACGGAAAGTTGCGAAAATTGCTTCCGGAGTCGATTTGTCACTCAGCGGAAGGAAGCCGCCTTTCTTCTGCAACGTTTCCAGAATTTTCTCGCTCAGATCATCCATCTTCGCTACGCCCACTTTCTGCAGCGCCAGATCGATTTTGCCATCTTCACGAATATTCTTGATGTAACCTTTCAGCTTCTTACCGATGAAAAGCTTACCAAATACATCGGATGGGAAAATCATGCCCCAATGCTGTCCATTGATGATCGCTTTGTAGCCAAGGTCCGAGCGTTCAGCGATGATCAAATCAACCTGTTCATTTTGCGCGTACTTCGCTGGCGTTTTATCCAGCAGTTTGTTGAACTTCGTTGTTCCCACAATACGGCCCGACGCTTTATCGGTGTACACGTAAACCAGAATGTTCTGACCCGCAGCAAAACGTGCACGTTGTTCACTGTAAGGCACAAGCAAATCTTTGTCTTTGATTCCCCAGTTGACGAAAGCACCCGTGGTGTTAACGCCTTCAATTTTCATCAGGCCCCATTCACCCACTTTGGCGATTGGCGTTTCTGTCGTTGCCGCCAGTTGGTTTTCTGAATCAAAGTACAGGAACACATCAACAAAGTGTCCCAGTTCCACACCTTCTGGTGCAAATCGTTTTGGCAGTAACGTCGTACCAAACTCCCCGGCGTCCAGGAAGACACCAAAATCGGTAATTTTTACGACTTCTAGATTGTTAATCTGACCAACGTTAATCATTTAAAACTGTCTCACATCAAATTTGCAGAGATTATACGTGATCTCTGTTATGCTTTCCCCCATTCAACAGAGAAAATTAAGCAATTTTTTCAGGAGTTTTCGTTGATCACTGTCGATAAGCAAGATGCCGTCACCCTAAAGATTTCGTCGGAGATGTCCGACAGTAAAAAGCTCGATCTTGATATGTATCTGTTTATCCCCGGGGAGTTGGGACTGACACCGGAAGTGATATCAGAGTCTGAGTTTTTTTACAGTTCTATCCATCAAAAGCGTTCCTATTACAGTGACCAGATTCTGTTGCCACTGGTGCACAGCCGCCTGGCGCAGCGCGGCAGACTCTCTTCTACCCAATACCGGGTCAGCTTAAGTTTGTTTGCTTATCAATACGTTATTGCACTCGATAAGGCTGTCAATCAGCTCAACAACACGAGTGACAGCGTCACCTCTGAAGAAGTGGATACGGTTATAGAGTTGGCTTTGGATATTCTCAAGCGCCTGCGCAGAACAATCCCTTATGAAGAAACGCTTAAACGTTACTACGCCAACATCGACAACTACCTTTCGTGGTACACCGAGCAGAAGTTCCTTTCGATGGTGTCGAACCTCACACGCGATAACGAATATAAAACCATCAAAGAACGCTTGATCACGCTGGTGGAAAAAGAACAGGCACATCGTGCCTTGAACCACTATAACTCAGATAAAGCCGATAACGACATCACCAGACTCAGCAACAAAATGCGTCTGCTACGCCGTTTGATTGAGCACCCAATCATTCTCAACGAGAAAATCACCTCCCTCGGCAAAAATATGAAACGGGCCGTGAAAGGGATTGCGACAGGTTTGGTCATGGTGGTGGTGACCATCACGGCAATTTCCGCACGTGACTACTGGGGCGAGATCACCGCTTCTTTCATCATCGCGATGTCATTTATTTATGCATTGCGGGAAATTTTTAAAGATGACCTGCGCGACATGTTGTGGCGCTGGATCCGCAAGGGCAAACCAAAGTGGCGCCGTCGCTATTTCGATCCCAGTACGGGTAAGCAAGTCGGTCAGAAAGATGAATGGTTGGATTATAAAAGCCTGAGCAATTTACCCGACAGCATTCAGAACATTCGAAAGAAGCGTGTTGTGCAGCGCGAAGAGCAGATTCTCCATTACCGCTCAGAAACCGAGATGACCACATCGCGATTTATGAGTGGCTATGAAGCCACTCGCGAAAGCATGTTGATTGATCTTCGGACTTTAACCCGCTTGATGGATAAAGGCTCAAACCGGATTTATCAGCTCAATAACGGACAAGTCAGCCGCGAATCGGTAGAAAAGCGTCACTTGATTAATCTGATCGTTAAAGAGAAAAATCACAAAAGTAAACCACGCTATTACCGTTGGAAAATCGTGCTAAACCGAAGCAAGATCGTGGATATCGAATCCATCGATCTGAGTTAACGCTTCGAGCATTTCAGCGACAGCGTGAGCCAGAATTCCGCCATCGGTTCATCACCATGCAGTGATGGGCAAGTGGCGGTAATTTTTACCGCTTTGTTTACCCGCTCCCCGGTTTGAATGGTTTCATCGAGCATCGCATCGATGGCCTCACCTTCATCACAATGAAAATACACATCCGCTTCCGGACGTTTTAGAAATTCACCTTTCACCGCTTTGAATGCCAGTGAGACTCGCTCGCCACGCTGTTGCGCTTTCTGCATCGCCATAAAACCACCGGCAACGTCTGCACCGACCGCGAGAACACCAAAATACATGCTATTGAGGTGATTCTTATTGCGACGCTTCAGCGGTATACGGACCACCACCGATTGGTCATTGAGCGTGATGAGTTTTGGCCGGCAATACCAGATGAGTGGAACTTTCATTAAGCCAAAGTAATTGAGGTAAAAATTTGCTTTTGTGAGTGCGGAGAGCATGGGTCAGACCTTCTTTTATAGTTGTCAGACCAGTTGACTAAACCGCATTTGAATTGTCAATGAGATGTTACAGAAAACAAGAAGCCAGCCTTCTTATTGGCTGGCTTTTGCATTGCTTAACTTCAGAAGTTGAAGATGGCTTCCGCCTGAGCGTTTTCCAATAAGTAGTTTTGCAGTTTCGGGTACTGTTCAAGTGATTGTGTGACCACTAATACCGGCTTCTTAGCTTGTTGCGCAGCTTTAATCGCAATATCCGCCAGTTGAGTTATCGCTTCGCTGTCCGGGTTGTAGAGGTATTCCAGCGACGGGGTCAGCTTGTCGATGCCAAGCGTAAACTGTGCCAACGATTCCCAATCTAAAACAACACCGTCGAAATAGTGCAGCAGGCGATCCGCGACCATAACGCTGGACGGCACATTACAAACGTAAAGTACCTTCAGGCCGTTCAAGCCACGCGGTAAGCCCTGGACTGCCAAACGGTCAATAATCGTGGCTGCATCACTCAGTGTGCGGACAAACGGCACCACAATTTCAATATCCAACCCTTTCGACCGAAGTTGTTTAATCACTTCACACTCAAGTGCAAATGCTGCAGAGTAAGACTCAGAAGCATAACGCGAAACCCCTCTCAACCCCATTGCCGGGTTGACTTCATCAGCCTCCAGAGAGCCGCCCAGCAGAGTCTGATAGCCGTAACTATCGGCACAACTCAAACACACGCGAACCGATTGATGATGCGGTTCAATGGCCTGTTCGATTTGCGTAACCAAGGTTGCAACAAAGTGCTGCTCCAGCGGAATGCCACCTAACATGGCATCCAGTGAACTTTTTTCCAATTCTGACAGTTGGTCTGTGCCACTCACCAAAGCCGGATGATAAAACACACTTTCCGCAATGAGCTCAGAAAGAGAGACAAACAAATAAGAACTCGGTGCTTGTGGTATCGCCTTTGGCAAGGTGTTTCCGAGAGCCAACTGTTCATGAATGGTGGCGTTATGTTCTAAACTCATTACTGCTCCGATTATCATTATGATGTTTATGTCGAAAATACCGAGAGAACTCTAGAAAAACAAGCCAAAAATCAATATTTATGGATTTATTTTGCATAAATTTTCACTTTACACTTTGCGAAAAATTCCTTTTTTGCTTAACAGTTTATTCTGATAGGTAAATTCGTTATCTTTAGGGCCTCGCAATAAAAGGACAGGCTATCCTATGCCATTAAAAACAGATGAATTAAGAACCCAAGCATTGGGCCCAATGCCTACACCGGCAGAACTTAGCCACGCCCATCCCATCACGGATGAAGTTGCAGAACGTATTGCTAACTCTCGACGTCAAATCGAGCGCATTCTGACCGGAGAAGATGACCGCCTGTTGGTGATCGTCGGCCCATGTTCTGTACACGATACCATCGCTGCGATGGATTACGCGCGCCGCTTAAGTGCCATTCAAGATCAATACGCGAACGAGCTGTTTATCGTTATGCGTACTTACTTCGAAAAACCGCGTACGGTTGTCGGCTGGAAAGGCCTTATCACAGACCCGAACCTAGACGGATCTTATGCACTGGAAACGGGCCTGAATAAAGCTCGTCAACTGCTGCTTGATATCAACAAGCTTGGTCTGGCTACCGCGACAGAATTTTTAGATATGATTACGGGTCAGTACATCGCCGACCTGATCACCTGGGGCGCAATTGGTGCACGAACGACCGAATCTCAGATTCACCGCGAAATGGCCTCCGCGCTTTCTTGCCCGGTTGGTTTCAAAAACGGTACCAACGGCAACGTTAAAATCGCCATTGATGCGATTCGTGCATCCAAAGCCTCACACTACTTCTATTCACCAGATAAAAATGGCCGTATGACGGTGTACCGCACCAGCGGAAACCCATTCGGGCACGTCATTCTGCGTGGCGGCGATACCGGACCAAACTTTGATGCCGCGTCGGTTGATGCAGCCTGTGCTAAACTGGCAGAGTTTGATCTTCCAGAGCGTTTGGTGGTGGATTTCAGCCACGCCAACTGCGAAAAGCAACACCGCAAGCAATTGGATGTCGCCAAAGACATTTGCCAGCAAATTGAATCTGGCAGCCACAAAGTGGCGGGCGTCATGGCAGAAAGCTTCATTCTTGAAGGTAATCAGCCGATGCATGATCTGAACAACCTGACTTATGGTCAATCGATCACCGATCCGTGCCTGAGTTGGGAAGATACAGCAACAATGCTTGATATGCTGGCTCAATCGATTAAAGTACGCCGCGCAAGTTAACCATAAGGAAAACATTAAGATGCCTTCTTTTGATATTGTTTCTGAAATCGACGTTGTAGAAGTCCGTAACGCGGTTGATAACTCCAACCGTGAGTTGGCCACTCGTTTCGATTTTCGCAACGTAGAAGCCAGCTTCGAGCTGAAAGAAGAAACAGTAAAATTGGCTGCTGAAGGTGACTTCCAACTGCAACAGCTGATGGACATTCTGCGGAACAACCTGGCGAAACGTGGTGTGGATCCTCGTTCTATGGACGTGAAAGCTTCCGTTCATTCAGGTAAAAACTGGTACAAAGATGTCGTTTTCGTTCAGGGTATTGAAACCGATCTGGCGAAAAAAGTCGTGAAAATGATCAAAGATGCCAAGCTGAAAGTTCAGGCGTCGATTCAAGGCGACAAAGTGCGTGTAACAGGTAAAAAACGCGATGATCTACAAACAGTCATCGCTCTGCTACGTGACAGTGACTTGGAACAACCATTCCAATACAATAACTTCCGCGACTGATTACATCGCCACGAAGTAAAGAAAATCCAGCCCTTGGGCTGGATTTTTTACATTTGGAAGAATGCAATTAATCGCGCAGCTTTTCTATCGCAATCGAGTTAACACAATAACGCAGCCCGCTCGGCGGTGGACCATCCGGAAAAACATGGCCAAGATGTGCGTCACAACTGTTACAACGCACCTCGACTCTCGGCGTCGCCAGTTTGGTGTCGATATGATACGAAATCGCGTTGCTTTTCACGGGTTGAGAGAATGAAGGCCAGCCTGTATGCGAATCGTACTTGGTATTCGAATCAAACAGCACGGTTTTACAGCACACACAGTGATAAATGCCCGGCTCAAACAAGCTGCACATTTCTGAAGAAAATGGTCGTTCCGTTCCGTGTTCACGCGTGACGTAATATTGCTCTTCGGTCAGTTCTTTTTGCCACTCCTGCGCCGTTTTTTCAACGCGACGCGTTGGTTGCAAATTCCCATGATTTGCAAATTCAAGAATGTCTTTCCAACTCAGCATAGCTGCCCTCTCTTACTGATTGCCTCTTGTCTGCCTTAGACCTTAGTACGAGACAAAAACTTTCACCGCCTTACGTCGCTTATAAAAAAATAGCTCATCAACGATGAGCTATTTTTGCTTTTTACAGGCCGATTTCTTCGGACAACGATTTTATCTGTTCCAGATCCATCTGATGGACCCGAATCATCTGGTCCAGCTGACTGATACGTGAGTTCGCTTCATCTTGTTTATCACAAGCATCCGATTTAGCGTCCCAGGATTTGCCTTCCAGATAGATATCACACTCTTTCTTAAGCGATTTGACTTGAGGAACCAGCGCATCACGCTCCTTCTGCATCGCTTCCATCTCTTGCTTAATTTTCAGCTCTTTCTGGAATAGTTCACGAGAGCGCTCAAACATGGTCGCTTGCATATCAGCCTGACGATTCAGCTTGCTATTCTTGGCATCAGCCGCTGCCAGCGCATCTTTCTGTTCGGATAACTCGCTCTCCAGCGTCGCATTCACTTTTTCCAGCTCAGTGATCTGCTTTTCCAATTTACTCAGGTTGGTTTTGTGTTGTTCCGTCTGTTCATTAAGCGCTGCTTGAAGCTTATTTTCCCACTCGCTGTTCATAGCGATGGTTTGCTGCTCAGCGTCGGCCTGCTGAGCCGAATCATCACTCTTCGATTGCTGATATTGTGTTTCCAACGTCTGATAGGCTTTTTCCCATTTCGACGCGGTGACCGATGAGCCAATCAAGCCACCAAGAGCCAAACCCAACACGGCTGCGATACCAATATAGAGATAACTGCGCTTATCGCGCTCTTCAATGACAACTACATCTTCGTTATCGTCTAACTGTTTCTGGTTCAAGTTTTACTCCTAAATCAACATCAGCGAAATAATTCAGCAACGACCACAGAGACAATGTAAATCACAAACGCCGCCCCCAGAGTCATCACCACACCTTTCTGAACTTTCTCACTGGTTCGATAACGGATCAGAAAGTATGCCAGCACAATCAATAATCCAATGGTTATCAGTCTGATCATGGCTCGCTCCCTTTATAACGCTCTATTTTATACCACTTATACCGTATGAAAGGTCAGAGAAAAGTTTATTCCTCCACATCTTAGGGAAGATTTCTGACTTCGATTGATTTTGTAGATGACATCACACTTTGTTTTGGTTAGTATCGCAAAGCAAATTACCTGATTATACAGGTAATTGTTCCGTTGAAGACTGCAGGAGAGAGGTTGTTAACCTATTTTTAACAAAATAGGCAAACATACCCGCCGAAGAAGTAAATCTTTCAGGTGCTTTATTCTTCCCCAAGAAGAATTAGCGAGGACTGTAGTTGGAGGAACCTCTGGAGAGAACCGTTCAATCGGTCGCCGAAGGAGCAAGTTCTGCTTATCCACTAAGCGGAGTGAAACTCTCAGGCAAAAGGACAGAGGAGTGAAAGGTAACCCGTATTGTAAATAGCTTTTGGCTATTTACTGTTTGATCCATTTTTTTGATCCGCCCTTTCCCTCTTCTCCTTAGATGTTGTTTATTAAGGGGAAAACATGACCAACCTTCTTTCATTTTTACAAACTATTGATAGCTTCGTTTGGGGCCCACCACTACTCATTCTGCTCGTCGGCACTGGCGTGTATTTCACTTTTCGTTTGGGTCTGCTGCAATTCCGTCACCTGCCAACAGCACTGAAAATGGTATTCAGCCGCGATAAATCTGCCGACAAACAAGGTGACGTATCGAGCTTTGCGGCGCTGTGTACCGCACTATCGGCAACGATCGGTACCGGCAACATTGTCGGCGTGGCAACCGCCATCAAACTGGGAGGTCCAGGTGCGCTCTTCTGGATGTGGCTGGCAGCGCTGTTTGGTATGGCAACCAAATACGCCGAATGTCTGCTGGCGGTGAAATACCGTAAAGTCGATGATAAAGGCCAGATGGTCGGCGGCCCGATGTACTACCTGCAATACGGTGTCGGATCTAAAGCGCTGGCTATCATGTTTGCTGTTTTCGCTCTGGGTGTTGCCTGCTTTGGTATCGGTACCTTCCCACAAGTTAACGCCATCATTGATGCGACAGAGATTTCATTCGGTGTCTCTCGCGAAGTCTCCGCTGTCGTACTGACACTGCTGGTTGCCTTCGTCACCATCGGCGGAATTCAGTCAATTGCAAAAGTTGCTGGTAAAGTGGTACCAGCTATGGCGCTGTTCTACATCGTGGCTTGTTTAAGTGTGATCGTGACAAACGCTGACCAACTAATGAATGCAGTGGAGTTGGTTCTGACTTCCGCCTTTAGTTCCTCTGCAGCGACGGGTGGTTTCCTAGGTGCGAGCATTATGTTGGCGATCCAATCTGGTATTGCACGCGGTGTGTTTTCCAACGAGTCTGGCCTCGGCAGCGCGCCAATGGCCGCCGCCGCAGCAAAAACCGATTCTTGTGTGAAGCAAGGCCTGATCTCGATGACAGGTACATTCTTCGATACCATCATCATCTGTACGATGACTGGCCTGGCATTAATTCTGACCGGCGCATGGCAAAGTGATTTCTCCGGCGCGGCCATGACAACATATGCTTTTGCCGTTGGTCTGAACGCAGAAACAATTGGTCCAATGCTGGTCTCTATCGGCCTGATGTTCTTTGCTTTTACCACCATTCTTGGCTGGAACTACTACGGCGAACGTTGCATCGTGTTCCTGTTCGGCACTAAAGCCGTATTGCCATACAAACTGGTATTTATTGTTCTGGTTGCTTCAGGTGCATTCCTGAAACTGGATATGATCTGGGTCATTGCGGATATTGTGAATGGTTTGATGGCAATTCCAAACCTGATTGGTCTGATTGCGCTGCGTCACATCGTGGTAGAAGAGACTAAACAGTTCTTTGCTAATGCCATGAATGAAGTTCAACCCGCGGTACATGCACAGCAATCAAGATAAGAAAAAAGCGCCCGATGGGCGCTTTTTTCTTAAACAGTTTCTTTTTCGAGCAACAGCTTTAAACCCAGCGCGACTAAAACAAAGCCCGTTGTACCTTCCATCCAACGCATAAAAGATGCGTTCTTCAAAAGATTCTTGGCTGAGCTTAGCGCGCCAGCAAGGCCACATTGCCAAACCATCGCGATCACAAAATGAATTCCCGCCATAAGCAAAGACTGCATTAAAGGAGAATGCTCAGGATTAATAAACTGTGGTAAAAACGCGAGGTAGAAGACCGCCGTTTTAGGGTTAAGAACATTAGACAGGAAGCCTTCACGCAGAGAACGCTTAACGCTGAGCTGTGAATGAGACAAAGTCGCCACATTCATACCCTGCCCAGTTTTCAACAAGGTACGTAAACTAGAGATACCCAGCCAAATCAGATACGCCGCACCAATCATTTTCATAAAGTGGAACAGCTCAGCCGACTGAGTCAGGATCGCAGAAATACCAATCGCGGAAAAAGTTGCGTGCACGAATAAGCCAGCACAAATACCAAGGCTGGTCACACAGCCATCCACCATCCCCGCTCGGGAGGTGTTGCGAATTACCAGCGCAGTATCAAGACCGGGCGTTAAAGTGAGAATAGTAATGGCGATAAGAAACGCTTCAATGTTCTGTATGTACATATCAATCCCTGAAAAATCACAAGTGGTTAACTTATACCGTAAAGTGTGATTTGTGTCTCTAACAGATTATCGTCAGATAAGAAAACGCCCAGCTGTGGGCTGGGCGTTTTCGGTAAATTTTTATTGATGGCTAGCACTCAGAGCTTCATCTAAAGTCTTTACTTTTTCTAAAGTATAAACTTTGTTCACTTTGTCCCATGGAATCGGGTCAATAGAAACGCCTTCGATCTCTGCTCTTTCTTTAACCTCACCCAACAAGGAACTATTTTTATAGTCATCAGCTCTCATCCCATTACTATCATGTTCAAGAACTCTGTCTGGTGGTAATTCTTTAACATAAATCATTTCACCACACCCTTTGAGCCAAATTTTTGCATTTCCATTAGGCAGTAAACCAAAAACTAACTCCGTACGAAAACAATTATGAACAACAAATCCGCTTTCACGCTTAAAACTGAGATTAATAGACATCAACCGTTTAACTGATTCATCAAGTTTATATTTTGTTACGTAAAACTTAGGATTTACCAAAGATGCCCAATAAATATAAATGTAGTCTGGTAAATGGGTTGTACCACCAATTTGGTCGCGTCGTACTATGCTTATTGAATGCAACGGTAGCCCATATCCGTCATAGTCTGGTAGCTTTTTCCGCGCATTACTTAATTCGCTTCTCGTCATAAACTGCGTAAAATTGTGCAGCATTACAGTCCAATCTTCCTCCTCATTCACACCATAAGCCTGAGTGACATTTACCGGATAGAATGAGGGCATTACAATACCTACTTGCCATTTGTCCTCAGGCATTGTGTTAGCAGTAGAAACACAAGCAATCAATAAAAGTGATATGACAAGCGTGATTATACATTTATGGTTCAAATTATTTCCCTTTCTCACATTCATAACTGGCCCGTTTGAAACAATCCTGTTTTTCATCCCAAAGAGGTGCCATACCAATATCAGCGCCTGATGAATGATGATACAAGTTCATTGCCATGAATGCTTCTTTAACATTTTTTCCACCGAGTCTTTTTGACAAGGAGTCATATTCTCCACATTTGGCAGACTTTAATATTTCATCATTAAACTTTCTGAAACTAATCGTATCAATATCTTCTACCGTATATTGACTTGCATTTCGTATTGAATCAGACCAAATTTCGCCATCGTTATCATCAAATGGAACACCATGAAATTCAGATAGACCGTACATTAAGCGAAGATATAGTCTAGATAAATCACCTGAAACTAAACGTTTTATATAAAGACGACCAATTACCGTTCCACTATCCTTGTCATTTCCTCTATTTATTACCTCAAATTCTGGTTCAGAATAGTCACTCTCATTCCATCCAGTTAACAGATCTCTTTCCTTATATTCCATCAACTTAGAACTTATATATTTCTTAACTCTATCTTTCTCCCAGTTACCAGAAAAAGCCCGATTTCAGATAATAAGTGCGACATTCATGGAAAGGTGTAGAAGAGGA
>ERZ1673961.289-NODE-289-length-23470-cov-7.820756_pt1 | contig 23470 bp, 24 predicted proteins | sample MGYA00580189_ERZ1673961 | MGnify/ENA primary metagenome ERZ1673961 (study PRJEB41334, sample SAMN05608105) | rock metagenome | biome: terrestrial subsurface; feature: shale formation; material: shale | place: USA: Pennsylvania ... | reverse complement strand
GCTCGCCGCAAGAAGTGATATTGAGCTTGCGAAAATCGCTTCGAGGAAGCGGAACGTCAGCTTTCATCCTCGATATCCTTGGCCATGTTCTGCCTTTTACTTTTCCTTTCTCGCCAGCTTGCTGCATCCGGATGTACTCGTCCCGAGGACGCCGGAGCAGCAGGCGGCGAGGCATGGAAAGAGCATTATTTTTAATATGAAATCGTTTCATTTTCGTGTGATATTTATCACCAAAACGGGGAGTAGACTTCCTTTAATAGTCTACTCTTGTGTAATATTTACACCAATTACTTCTGCTCTGAATGTATTGCAGCTAGGTAAGCATTCTCTTTTTCTTCTTCCAAGAGCTTTGCTCTCATTACATCTTCTTCGCTTCTAACTGCAAGATCTTCAATGAATCTTTTATGATCAGGAACATGCTTCCATGTTGCTAAAGTCTCCAAATCTCCACGCACGGTTGCTTTAGCTCGCTCATATATGAAGTCCTCCAAACTGTACTTGGTATAGAGTTCTCCATTACATATCTCATCAGCTGTTATCTTTAAGTTCTCAGCTAATAACTTTATCTGAGTCGCTTTAGGTTCTGTCTCTCCATTTTCCCACTTCAAGTACGTCTGCTTAGCCACTTTCACTTTTTTAGCTATCTGTTCTTGTGTTAAGCCTTGCTGCAAGCGCGCTTGCTTAATTACATCTTTTAACATCAAAAAATCCCTGTAGGTACGTTTATTTATTATTGTACCACTACGTTTTTACACCAAAGTCTTGAGGTAATGAAAAATAACAGGTAAGTTATAAAAAAACGTACTTGACATGGTTTTGGTGATGCTCGATTTATTGCGTGTAATGGTTCCTTTTAAGGCTGAATATTGCTTCCAGCTTGAGAACCGTTCGTCTGCAGATCAGGCATATCACTTTGAACTGGATGTTAGAAAAGTCTCTTCTGAACTGGGTATAACCACAGGGGTTAGGACATTACAGCGCAATGCTGATATGACCATCTCATCAGTGAGTGGTGAATATATCCCCTATGACTCGATACCAACTAGCTTTACTGGTGTCGCTATCAAGTTCAACAATGGTTCTCCTAACGTACCACCATCTATCGAAATCAAAGCCAGTCCAGCAAAAATCCTGCAAGGCCACAACATCTTCGGCCCATGCTCAATACTGCTTGGGTACGCTGAAATGTGTTCCGCGCTGGAACTCTCTCACCCGATGCTTGCAGATATGCTTGAATGGGATTTAGCTGAAGTGATGCAGTTAGACTGCACGTTCTCGGCAAATGTTGGCACTGAACAGAAAGCAAAACAGGCAATCGCTCATATGGCCAACGTGTCTCATGGGCAAGTCAAAGCGTCACGTAGTGAATACGAAACAACGTGTTATCACAACAGAGCGTCTTCACACTGGCGTGGTAAGTGTTACTCAAAACAACACGAGTTCGAGAAGCAATACAACGATTATCGGGCAAAGGCTGAGAAGGGTGATAAGCACGCTCAATCTATTGTTGATGCAATGTCGGACCCACGACTGCACCGCTTTGTAAGATGGCTAATCCGCTTTGAGGCAAGCGTAACGAAACGCAAATTAAAAGAACTGAATATACCGACAAAAATCAACGACCTAATTAACTACCAGCAGCAGCTCCAAGAAACAGGCAAAGAGTTAATCCAAGAGTTATGGCTAATGACATATGGAGAGCTGATAAACCACACATACAGGGGTCACTCCATGAATATCTATGATGATGAATTAGTACAAAATACCTTAAGACTTAAACACCAGAAAGTAACGCCAAAGGGCAATATTAGTTATGCAAAAGCGGATAGGGCGTTCTCGTTTTATCGCCGTCTGGTCAATGAAGGTTATTTTGAAGTTAAACGCTCGTTCTCTGTGACCAAAACGTTTTACAACAACTTCAACTTACTTCTAGATGCTGGATTTACCAAGGCTCAACTACAAAACTTACAAGGCAATGGCATGAATAAGGTTGTGCCGTTGGTTGATGTAATCACAGTTGACTTCTCCCAACAATATCCGGACTGGTACTTGGAGCCTGAGTTCGGTCCTTTAACTCGCCAATTACTTGCCAATGACAACGTTGTTCAGCTTCGAACAGCATAGGAACATACCATGTTAAAAATAGAGATCTTCGAAGAGGATGTGCGTGTTGATGTACGCACGACCAAAGCCAAGGATGATAAGCCAGCACGCAAAATCTATGAGCAGGTTGCTTATGTCTATCTGGGCGGTAAGTTCCCAACCCAAATGAAACTCTCGCTTGATGAAGAGCAAAAGCCTTATTCGGCTGGCATGTATACCGTTGATAGTTCGAGTTATGTCGTGAATAACTTCGGTTCACTCGAGCTTAAACGCTTCGGCTTAAGCGTGGTGGCCTTGGAGTCTGAATTATGAAAACACCGACACCAGAGCAGATAAAGAAAGAATGTGGTCTACCGAAGAATGCTCAGTACATCGGCTGGCTAGTACATAACCCAAATCAAGACGACTTCTTGATACGTTATCACTTGGATAGTTCGGCTTGGTGCTTAATGCCTGACACGGCTCATCGGTTCGAAAGCTTCCAGTCTGCAAGTGATGCGATTAAGCAGCTAGACATAGCACACAAAGCTATCGTGGTAATCGCGTTCGAGCTAAGCAGTCAGGTTATGGTTATTGCACCTGACCAATATCGAGACGAGTTCCAATCCGAATCCAACAATCCGTTTAGAGCGCAAGCCTAAAACAAATTAGCCCGTAACTGGTAGGACAGCTACGGGCTACTCACAATCAACTTAAACAGGAAGTTAATTATGAAGGAATATACCTTAGACGATGCACAAGCCGTTGCCAATGATCTCTTCGATATCTCGTTGTTCTTAAACTCAACATCATGTCGTGAGAACGAAGAGTTACAAGCCATTATCTGGGAGCGTCTGCAATCTCAAATCGAGCACTTGCAAAGCGTGTTGTCGTTTATCGAGATGCAGCCATTGCTCAAAGCACACTTGCTGAAAGAGCAGAGTCACCAATCCTTAAACTAAACCCGCGATAATCGTTCTCAACTGTCATAAATGCTTCTTTATGGCAGTTGAAGTCTGTACCAAAAATCAATCATGCCTTAGTGCGCATTATGTACGTTATGTTAAATTGTATTTGCTAATAAGAAGAGCACGTTTTTGGGTGCTCTTCTCTGCTGTGCTGTATTTGCTTGGTTATCTAGCGAAGCTATTCAATATAACTGGATTTACCATAAAATAGCTAATAACTACTTTGCTATCTAACGATATCAACCTGGTTATTAGCCGCCGGCTAGCTTGACTTTAAAGCCTTTCTTCTCAAGCATCGCTTTAATTTTGTCTCGCATGTCGCCTTGGATTTCGATTTCACCATCTTTAACCGAACCACCACAACCGCAGACTTTCTTGAGTTCGGCGGCAAGCAGCTTAAGCGGCGCGTCATCCAGGTCTAGTCCTTTGATGATGCAGACACCTTTACCTTTACGTCCTTTCGTTTCTTTGTGAATACGAACAATACCATCACCTTTAGGACGTTCTGCTTGCTCTGGTTCCTGCTTAATTCGGCCGACGTCTGTCGAATATACGAGTGTCATGATCTTTACTACTTCTTGTGTTGTGTTTCTGCTCGCTGTTTAGCAAGCAAAAAAGCTTCGATGTGTTTTTGAATAGCAACTTTAGAACCTTTGATTAAGCGGCCATTAAAAAAGCAATACCATCCATTTGCTTCACCAGTGTCGTTTTTGAGGCTGAACCCGTTGAAGTTCTCTTGCGTTCCTGCAGCAACTTCTCGTTTACGGCCGACCGATTCAAATTCGCGAGGATCGATAATTGATGCAGTATCACACCACCAATCGATACTCTTCTTCACTGCCGCAAGGTTGCCGGTCAAAACATGGTTTTTTATCTGAACTTGCCATACTTCAGTTGAATTTGGTGCAGATTTGAGGGTAAACCCTCTATAAGTAGCTATAGCCATACGCATCTGGTTCTTTTAGTTGCAGTTACCTAAATAATAATTGTATATCTCGGGTTAGCAAGTATATTTATTATCAAAACATTAAGTTATAGTGCGCTAGTATGAAAAAAAACCTTACCGTCATCACAGATCAAAGCATTTTAAAACAGATGCTTATCGATTTTGGTCGTCTAGTCACTCTCGAACAGTTCAATCAACTCACCCAACATCAGTACAGTCGCAATTCATTACTTGCGTTCACTAAAGACTGGAATCTATTTCTGGAATTCTGTCAATTGCGATCAGTTAACGCAATTCCTGCATCAATCACCGCAGTGCGTCAGTTCATTGAATTAGAGGCTCGCGTTCCAGAAAATTTAGCACTCTTAAACGTTACACGGTCACAATAAGTTTAGTTCACACCTTACTCGGCCAACGAGACCCGACAACGAATAGTCAGGTGCGCACATCGTTACAGCGACTACGGTTAGATAAACATGGCGATGCCACACAAGCTCAAAGTTTTAATCAAGACCATCTGAGTCAGCTATTTGGAAAGCTTAAAGATCGTCAGGCAATAAAAACGATCCGGGATCTTGCGATTTACCACGTTATGTTTGAGTGTGCGTTAAAGCGCTCAGAGCTTAAATCTCTCGATGCATCTCAGTTAGTTAGGCTTAATCACGAACAACCTAATTTGAGTTTGCAAATGTCAGGCTACACTTATTCGCTTTCTGAACAAGCGAGTCAATGTCTGTCGAAATGGCTCACCTGTATCGAAGATACAAGTGGCGTACTTTTCCGAGCTATCGATCGACATGGTAACGTTTCTACATCTCCACTTGATGATTCATCAATATTTCGGATCCTACGAAACGCAGGAAGATATTTGGGCGATGAACAATTGCGTTTCTCAGGACAATCAACGCGCATAGGAGCGGCGAAAGAACTGGCGAAACAAGGATATAAAGCGAGAGAGATTCAAGAATTCGGGCGTTGGCTCAGCCCTGCGATGCCTTATCAATACATTGGTGATAAAAATACCGCAGAGCGAGAGAAACTAAAATTTGTGAAATTTAAGCCTTGGGAGTAAGTGAGGTGCGAACACAATCTGCCAGGAAATCGGCAAACTTATGGCCGTTATGTTCAAGCATTTTAGGGAACATTGAAATCGGCGTCATGCCTGGGAAAGTGTTTACCTCGTTGAGATAAACCTGACCTTCTGGTGTTAAGAAGAAATCAATACGCGACAAATGACGCAGTTTCATGTGGGTGAATACTTTCTCAGCAACACTGTGAATCAAAGTTTGTTGGTCGTCAGTCAAATTACCAGCTTCCACTTCAGTGCGCGAGTGGCTGTCGGTACTGTACTTTTCCTCGTAACTGTAAAACGCATCTTCAGGAGCAATAATTTCACCAGGTTTGGTGATAAAAACCTTACCACCCATTTCATAGGCGGCGACTTCCAGTTCACGGGGTTTAACGGCCTTCTCAACCAGTACTTGCTCTGAATAACTAAATGCGGCATCAATAGCGGGAGCAATTTGGTCCTCTTTTGTGACCTTGTAACAGCCAACAGAAGACCCTTGACGTGCAGCTTTTATAAAGAGACTGCCCCACTTAGCAAATGCTTCTTGACTCGACTTTAGTGCATCCGCATTGTTTTCTGACAAGAACAGATAAGGTGTGTTTGGAATACCTAACGCGTCGTACCATAGTTTGGATGTAATTTTGTTAAAGCTATTTGAACTGGCTTCTGGGCCACAGCCTAAGTAAGGAATACCAGCAAGTTCAAACATGGATTGAATGTCGCCCGTTTCACCCGGGTAGCCATGGATACACGGAACAACAAAATCGATCTTGATTGATAAACCTTCGCCATTCAATGTGGCTGAGTTTGTATCCAGATAAACTATCTCACCGCAATCCGAGAACCATCCCTCTTTTTTCATTTCAACCCTGATCACATCAAATTCAGGAGTTTGTGATAATTGCTGCTGCAAATAGTTAGCAGAAACCAGCGACACTTCATGTTCAGAAGAGCCGCCGCCACACAAAAGTAAGATAGTCGTTTTTGTCATTAGATCTTTCCGTGACGCCAGAGATTATTTGTCCACTATGATAGACAATTCGCCATGAACTTACACCGTTCGAGACAATTTCTCACACAATCATGGTTTAAGTGGTCAGAGAACAAACAACAAAGGGGCCAAATCGCCCCTTTTATCGTTTCAGTCAGAGTTAGTTAAGCTTATTCAGCGTCGGGAACTCAGAGTTTTTAATCGAGTCAATGCTCTTCACAAAAGGTTTCAGAGACTGGAACTCACTTGGTAGCGTGGTAATCGCTTCCGCTGCTTCTTTGCGCGTCGCGTAGTCACCATAAAGCACGGTGTACCATTTTGTTCCGTTTACAACTTTGTAGTTTTCCCAAATCGGCTGGCCATCTTTTGGCAGATTGTTGGCAAAGTGATCCACTTTGTTCTGAGTGCCTACAGCAACGACCTGAATCGTAAAACCGTAGCGAGGATTCATCGCAACTTGCTTAGCTGTCGGAGGCGTGATGGCAACTGCAGGTTTCGCCTGAGTTTGCGGGCTCATTTTAACCACTTTCTTATCGTTTTCAGCTGGCGCCATCTTGATGACGTTCATTTCAACGTTTTGTTCTGTCACACCTACTGCTGTGCCTTCGTCTGAAACAACTGGTTGAGGCACTTCAGCTACCGCATATTCTTCCGTATGACTTTCCGTGGTCACATCTGTGATGTAGCTTCCCGAGGAACAAGCAGCGAGTAACGCTGACAAGCCAACAATTGCAACTTTTTTCATGGATTCATAAACACTCTAAGTAGAAAGTAATTAAATCATGCCGATAGCGGCGCTGAGAATCAAGCTTAGCGGCCGATTTATCAAGGATATCCTGTGATTTGTGACACAAAGTCGACTCACTCCGGTGCTGACAGGATCACAACCAGACCAAATAGACGAACAGCCAATACGAGAATTGGTTAGGATATAGACAGGTCAACTTGTGGCGCAATAATTATGAATAATTTAAGTCAGTTACTGAAGCCTAAATCCGTTGCGGTGATTGGTGCCTCTATCCGCCCATTCCGTGCCGGCAATATTGTGATGAAGAATTTGCTACAAGGAGGCTTTGACGGCGCCATTATGCCAGTGACTCCCTATTATCCCTCCGTTTGTGGCGTCCTTGCGTACAAAACCATTGATGCGCTGCCGTTAGTTCCGGATATCGCAATTTTATGCACTCACGCGTCACGTAATATTTCCATTTTTCGTCAGTTGGCCGAAAAAGGCGTATCCAACGTCGTTGTCCTCTCTTCCGATATGTATTCACTGGATGCTCAGGGGCGAGAAATCCAAGAACAATGTAGCGCTATCGCCAAAGAGGCAGGAATGCGTGTCCTTGGGCCGAACAGCTTGGGACTGATTCTGCCCTGGATCAATTTCAATGGATCTTTCTCTCCCGTGACTGCGCTTAAAGGCAACATTGCTTTCATTTCACAATCAGCGGCTGTATGCACCACGATTCTAGATTGGGCAAACGATAAAGAGATCGGGTTCTCTGCTTTTGTTTCCTTAGGTAACGCCAGTGACATCGACTTTTCCGACCTGCTCGACTGTCTCAGCACCGACAAATATACCGATGCCATTCTGCTATACGTTGATACGATTAAAGACGCGAGACGCTTTATGTCAGCAGCGCGTGCAGCATCACGCAACCGGCGGATATTGGTTCTGAAAGGCGGACGCACTAGCGCCGGACGCAAGGCTGCGCAAATGCATACCGGCGGCGATGATACACTGGACATCATTTACGATTCAGCCATTCGACGCACAGGTATGTTGAGAGTAAACAACACGCATGAGTTGTTCGCTGCCGTAGAAACCTTGACTCATTCAGTCCCTCTCCGTGGCGAGCGCTTGGCGATCATCACCAACGGTGGCGGACCGGCAATTATGGCGATTGATACATTGTTAGAGCGAGGCGGGAAACTGGCCGAGCTTGAAGAAAGTGTGTACGAAAAGTTGAATCAGTGCTTACCGCAGAGTTGGTCGCACGGTAATCCTATCGACATTGTTGGCGACGGCGACCATACCCGTTATGTGAATGCACTTAAAGCCGTATTGGATAGCGAAACTATTGATGCCATTCTTATCATGCATAGCCCCTCAGCAATTGCTCATTCTGAACAGACGGCTCAAGCTATTGTCGATGTAATTAAAGCGCATCCTCGTTCACCACGATTTAATATTCTGACCAACTGGTCTGGCGAAATGACGGCCAAGCCAGCGCGGCAGATTTTTAATCAAGCTGGTATTCCGACTTATCGTACTCCCGAGAGCGCAGTCGTGGCCTTCATGCACTTGGTCGAGTACCGCCGCAACCAAAAACAACTGATGGAGACCCCAACCACGGCGGAAGCGGTCCATGTCTCAGAAGTGAACAGTGCCAAACAATGGATAGAAGAACATCTGGAGACTAATAATCTGGTTCACCTTGATACCCACCAGATTGGCACTTTGCTGAGATGTTTTAACTTCAATGTGCTACCGACCTGGATAGCATCTGATGCCAGCGAAGCCGTGCATATTGCAGAAACGATTGGTTATCCGGTTGCGGTAAAGCTGCGCTCACCGGACATTGCCCATAAATCCGATGTTCAGGGTGTCATGCTCAATCTGCGCAACAGCACTGAAGTCGCCAGCGCAGCGCAGGCGATCTTAGACCGAACACAGATCTCCTACCCATCAGCCAACATTCACGGCTTACTTGTCCAAGGCATGGCTAAACTCGCTGGCGGCGAAGAGCTTCGTATTAAAGTGAAACACGACACCACATTCGGCCCAGTGATCTTGCTTGGCCAGGGAGGATCAGAGTGGAATGAATCGATCGATGCCGCCGCGGCCTTACCGCCTCTCAATATGACGCTGGCGCGTTACTTGATTGTGCGGGCTATTCGCAGCGGGAAGATTCGTCTGCAGAAATTGCCTGTGCCGATAGACATTGAGGGTTTGTCTGAATTCCTGGTCCGAATTTCCCAAATGGTGGTGGAATGCCCACAAGTTCACGAACTGGATATTCATCCAGTATTGGTAAATGGCAGTCAATTTACCATCCTCGATGCAGATTTAACGCTCAAACGTTTTGAAGGCGACGCACAAAGCAGACTGGCGATCCGCCCTTACCCGTCAGAGATGGCGGAAGACGTTGAGGCCAAAGACGGCGAGCTAGTGACCATTCGGCCAATTCTTCCTGAAGATGAACCCGATCACGCCGCATTTATTAAGAAAGTCAGTAAAGAAGACCTTTATAAACGCTTTTTCTCTGATGTGGGTGAATTTCATCACGAAGCGCTAGCCAACCTGACCCAGATTGACTACGACCGGGAGATGGCGTTTGTTGCGGTAAGCCATCAGGGCGATAAAGATGAGATCATTGGCGTTTCGCGCGCTTTGATTAATCCAGAGAATACCGATGCCGAATTTGCGATTCTGATTCGATCCGATCTCAAAGGAAAAGGGTTAGGTAAAATTTTGATGGGCAAGATCATAGATTACTGCCGTCACAAAGGCACAACCCAGATGTCGGGAATGACCATGCCAACCAACCGAGGCATGTTAACCTTGGCTCAGCGACTCGGATTTGAAGTCGATATCCATTTTGAGGATGGTACAGCAGATATGGTGCTGCCACTCAATCCTTAGCAGCGATAAGCAGAAAGGCGAATCTTGTTGATCCGCCTTTCTATTTTTGATCTTAAACCAGATTCCAGTGCTTCTTAAGGTATTGAATACACCAGGATTTCGCCTCACCGATTTTGTTTCGGCGCCAAGCCATAATGATTTCCATTTTCGACCCTTGGCTACCTTCAATTTTCTTTAACTTACCTTCAGCAATCAACGGTTCGGCAACATGCTTTGGTAGCGTACCTATACCTAAACCATTCACCAAAGCCTGGCACTTCGCGTTAAAGTTGGTCACCGTTAAACGTGGCTGCTTCTGAAGGATATTCACACTCATCGCTGGCTGGTCGCGAGCTGTATCGGCAATAGCAATCGCACGATACTTCTGACGTGCTTCTTCATCAAATTCACCCGTCCGCTTATGCACATAATGGTTACTTGCCGCTACCCAGACCATTTCCATCTCGCCCAATGTCTCAGCCTTAACGTCCTGAGGAAGCGTTTCGATACGAGGACAAATCAGTAAGTCTGCGCGATCAGTCGCCAGAGATTCCCAGCTACCCGCAAGAATTTCTTCTTGTAAGCGAATACGGGTTTTGCTCACATTACCCAGCGCTTCAACTAATGGGAAGAAGTTCGCAATCGGTATGATGCCATCAAACGCTACGGTGATATCCAGCTCCCAGCCGTTAGCCAGAAGCGTTGCGTCATTAACGAGCTTCTCGGTCGCAGACAAAATGGCCCGTCCCCGTTCCAGAATGAGCTTACCCGCATCGGTGAAATTCGCTTTGTGACCGGAGCGGTCGAAAATCATGATATCCAGATCTTGCTCCAGTTTTTGAATCTGATAGCTAAGCGAACTCGGAGCACGATTTAGTTCATTCGCCGCCGCTGCAAAACTGCCTCGTCGGTCAATCGCATCGAGAATATGTAACGCTTCTAACGTAATTGGACTTTGCAAAACCAACATCCTTATATTGATAGAACACCCAGTTATTGGTGATCTAAATCACACTTATTTAATAAAGAAAAAACTTTATTTCTAGCGCAATCATTAATTAACCTATTGATATATTAGATATAACCTTGAACAGAGCACTAACTTTCGCAACAAAAATCAACAACAAACACAAATGCAAATGATAGTAATTATTATTTAGATCAAATAGACTCTGCGGCGAACTTACGTTACATGGATTTAATAAGGTAAAAGCAGATGTATAACAAATCTTTACTATCGATTGCGATTGTTCTTGCCCTTTCTCCTTCCGCCTATGCCGATGATTATGCCTCATTCGACGAAGTGGTGGTATCGGCAACCCGCACAAATCAAACGTTAGGCAATACCGCCGCGAAAGTCGACGTTGTCAGTGACAAAGACATTGAAAAAAACATGTCAAAAGATGTCGCGGAAGTGTTTGAGTACACACCGGGTGTAACCGTGAACGGTTCTAATCGTCAAGGCATTCAAACCGTCAACATTCGTGGTGTTGAAGGGAACCGAGTCAAAATTCTTGTCGATGGCGTGGCTCAAGGTCAATCTTTCGACGGCGGCAACACCGAATTCGTGAACTCCAGTGCAGTGTACATTGAACCAGACATGGTCAAAAGCGTAGAAGTCGTGAAAGGCGCAGCTTCAAGTCTTCACGGCAGCGATGCGGTGGGCGGGGTTGTCGCATTCGAAACTAAAGATCCGCGCGATTTTCTCAAAGATGGTGAATCCTTTGGCGGCCAGGTGAAGCTCTCCTACTTTTCAGAAGACAAATCTTTCAGTGAGCACGTCGCACTGGCAAACCGTATCGGCGATCTGGAAACGTTGGTCGCATTCACCCGTCGTGACGGTCAGAACGTCAATAACTTCGCCAATGACGAACATGAAAACTATTCCGTTACAGATCAAGACACAGAGAAAAACGATCTGCTTCTCAAGCTGCAATATCAGCTAAACCCTGCTCATCGTATTGAGCTGCTGGGCGAAATTACGCACAACGAGTCGAACTCGGATATCTATCATTCGACTTACACCAATTACACTGGTGACGACACGACCAAGAAAACGCGTTTGGGATTGAAGCACATCTGGAACGCAGACATTGGCATGGCAGACACCATTACCAGTAAAGTCACCTGGCAGAAAAAGGACGACAACGGTGTCACTCACCGTTCAACCTCGTCAAACAACCAGACCAAAGACTACGTATATAAAGACAATCGTTGGGATGTGGAAACTCAATTCGACAAACTGTTAACCACTGGCAGTGTAGAACATAACTTCATTTATGGTATCAGCCTGACCGCTGCTGATATCGAAAACACCAATATCCAGTATGATTCATCGACCAACAGCAGCTCTCAAATCGTGTACACACCGGATGCGAAAGAGCGTAAAGTTGGCGTGTTCCTGCAAGACGAAATGGCATTTTTGAACGGTGATCTGATCGTCACACCGGGTTTGCGTTACGACTGGTTCAACACCAATCCTGGTGATGTAGAAGGCACAAGTTACGAAACCTACAAAGATTCCGCAGTGACTGGTCGAGTCGGCGCTGTTTACCATCTCAATACCGAAAACAGCGTTTTCTCCCAAGTCAGCCAAGGCTTCCGAGCACCGACGTTTAGTGAGCTTTACTATGTTTACGCTGGTGGCTGTTACTATGGCTTCTGTTATGAAAACATACCTAACCCAGATCTGAAGTCAGAAGAAAGCGTTTCTTACGAGCTGGGTTACCGCCACAAAACCGATGCCTCGCGATCAGAGATCTCGGTGTTCTACAGTGATTACGACAACTTTATTGATCAAACCAGTACCAACGATGGCTCAATGACTTCGTACTACTACACCAACATTGATAAGGCGACCATCAAAGGTGTGGAGCTGAGCAATACGCTATTGCTGGATAAACTTGTGAATGCTCCACAAGGTATGAGCACCAAGCTGGTGGCAGCATACACAGAAGGCGAAGATGGCGAAGGCAACCCGTTAAACAGTGTTAACCCCTGGAATGCAGTCGTTGCCCTGAACTATGACGCACCGAGCACTCAATGGGGTTCAAGCCTAAAGGTAAACTACACGGCGAAGAAATCGTCCAGTGATATCAACAGTGAGGATTCCGCACAAACTGAACTACCAAGTGCAACCATCATTGATATCACCGCATACTATAAGCCAATCAAAGACGTAACTCTGACAGCAGGTATTTTCAACCTGACCGACAAAGAGTATTACAAGTGGAACGATGTACGCGGATCAAGCGAACTGGATCTGGATAAGTCTCAGCCAAAACGTAACTTTGCCATTACCGCTAAGTACGAATTCTGATGACGAACATTTGAAGGATCAAAAAAGCCAGCGAAAGCTGGCTTTTTTACATTTAATGCATTCAAAAGGAAAAGAAAAAATGAGAATGAACTAAATTATTTGTTTTCTGCCATCTCTTTTTTCACCATAACAACTGCCGCTACGATAAAAGTGATGATTAGCGCGAGTTCCATTGACTCCCCCTATTTTAGAGCTACTTCTGGTCCAAATTTGGAACAATTGAAGTTTAACACGTCTAAAACATATTTGTAGCTTTTAGCCTAAGAATTCCCTTTTTTATCGACCGAGATCAATATCGGTATCAACTACATGAAATTTTAAGTTTTCTGAACCGAATTTTCGATTTTTTCAAAAGATAACTTGAGAGTTGTTTATTTCATCATCACTTTGCCACCCACCATTTTTAAAGCAGGCGTGCCCCTGACCATTGCGTCCCTGGCAAACTCGCTACCACAATTTGGGCAGCGACCATCACCGGACGTGAAATCCTGAGCAATACGTTCTTTAAAGCACTTCACTAAAGCTCCTTTTCCACCTTTATGATACTTAAGCAATAGTGTCCGGCACTTGGCACAGTAGATATCAACTACCTTTTCCGGCAGTTTTTTTCTTGGTTTTGCCATCTCAATCGAGCTCGGGTTTAACCCATACCTGGCTGAAATCAAACCATCCCAAGGCATTGCACTTGGCATTCTGTAGCGAGCCACACTGATCTTTTGATACTCCCAGCCAACAATGGAACATTGGGATAATTTGGTGTTGCTCCACAAGCGACTTACCCAGTTCTCTTGCGGGGAAGGTCGCGTATTTGTCCGCGCGCCATTGATCGACTAATCCACACCAGTAATTGAAATCATCAGCCAAACTCAGGTGTTCAACATCCGAATAGTTCAACAGCCAGCCTGCTAATGCGTCATCACGATGATTGGCAATCCCCATGGCTTTAATCCAGATATCCACCTCACCCACTTCGGTTAGGGAAAGCTCATATTTGATGAATTCAACGTTGATGCCATCCTCATTGAGAACTTGTTGTATCACCTTCGCAAGCGTTGGAAACATGGGATGCTGCGCATGATAGGCAACCGTGACAGTACGTTGCGCAGGTGGTGTGATGGAAAAATTACTTGGCGCCTGATGGTACCAACCCGGCTTCAAACCATAGGCAGGCAGCACGCCGAGCTCAACTACTTTTTCCTCGGGTAATCGGCGGAACAAGTTGAGAGTACTCAGTTTGTTATGAAAATAGGTTGCCCACTCATCCTCTTTGGCAAGACCATTTTTCTTATTCAGCAACAAATAGGTACATCCCGGATCGAGATCCACATCTTCTGTAGAGGATCCTCGCTGCGTTTTAATGGGGTGAGACAAACTCGGGAAGACCATCGATGAATGCACTTCGTCAATCACCCACACTTCAACCCGATCCAACAACGGGCGAAAACCAAAATAGCCATCAAATGCCTGCAGAACCAAACGTTTTTCGTCATTGACGATCACCTTGTATGGACCGCTCCCGACTGGCATCAGGTCAAAATCTTCACTGCGCTGAGATTCCGGTAACAGGATCTTCGCGCACGCTTCCGACAGCAGCAACGGTAAACGGTGATCCGGTTTTTGCAGGTGGATATCCACCACACAATCTCCCGGAGACTCCACCTGATCAATGTGAGAAAACAGATTCACAAAGCGCAGTTCCCACAGGCTTTGAATAACAATATCCGTCGTCAATAGTTCACCGTTGTGGAAGCGCACACCCGGGCGAATATAGAACCGCCAATGAGTGGGTGTTATGGCTTGCCAGGTATGAGCAAGATCTGGCTGTAATTGCTCGTCTTCATCAAGCCGAGTCAGGCCGCTGTAGATTTGGCGCGCAATGTGTTGCTCTGAGCGACGCATTGGCTTGGACGGATTGAGCATCGACAGTGGTCGGTAGTATGGCAGCCGGACAACTTGCAGACCTTCTTGATGCTGAACCCCGAGGTAGCTCTGAATCACCTGAGTCAGCTTGGCTGCATCCTGATCCAAAACCGATAACGCTTGGCCGATCTTTCCTTCTTCAAGATAACGCCGGGCGAGATTTTCACTGACATCGGCTCGGCTGCGTTTAAACAGCAACTGAGACAATTTACCGCGCCCCGCGGCCGGATGCCATTCTATCCAGCCCTCTTCTTCCATTTTGTTCAGCACAATGCGTGCGTTACGACGGGTACAGAACAGAATTTCTGTGACATCTTCGAGCTGGGTTTCAGCATCCTGACCATTGAAGTGTTCGAATAGGGTTTCGAACTGGACACGTAAGCGGGGGCTACTCATAAAGGGGAAATCTCATTTAAACAGCTACGAAATGAGTTTCCCTATTTTATGGTATTTTTTCAAGTCAGAGACAGGATTCTTTAAGCGATATCACAACCCAGTTCAGCCGCTAGTTGGCGCAGTTGCTCTTCGTTGTCCAACTTCAATGACCACTTCGCTTCCGAGCCATTCACGGCCACCACATTCGCTCCGCGACCAATCAGTTCGACCGCATCACTTTGCGCCTGAAGCGTCACATGATGGTCACCTTGTAAACGGATCACCAGCTCATGCGCCGTGACGATAATTTTTCCGCTTTTAAACTCAATAACCATTTACGCCTCGGTGTTCAGTTTCTGCTTATTGTTTTTTGCTTTCTTAACCGCCATGGTCAGGCGGCTGGTGCACACCAAACGACCGCGATCGTCGGTAATCGTGATTTGCCAAACCTGAGTCGATACGCCCAAATGAATTGGCGTTGCCGTCCCAATCACATGACCGTCACGCATTGAGCGAATATGATTAGCATTAATATCCAGACCAACGCAGTAAGAATCATCATCCACACAGAAATTTGCCGCCACAGAGCCCAATGTTTCAGCCAGAACAACCGAAGCGCCGCCGTGCAGCATACCCAAAGGTTGATGAGTAAAATGACAAACAGGCATAGTAGCCGATACAGAATTATCCCCGATCTCGGTATAAACAATATTGAGGTGATCAATCAGCGTATTTTTTGAAGTTGCATTGAGAATCTCCAGACTGATCGGTTTTTTCCAAATTTCCATAGGTAATTCCTTGAGATGAGACGCAGACAAGTGCGCAGCAAAGAAATGTGAGTGGGTTCTATTGTAACGCTCTGAATGCCAATGACAAAACCACATTCACCTTCAATTCAGCTTAAGCCATGATATTATTTGCACGTTTGATATTAACCTCTGAAAATTATGGAGTCAGCAATGCGTTCATGGTTTAAAGCTTCTTGTATTCTGACAGCGATCGGTCTGACCGCGTGTGCCGCATCCCCTACCGGACGAAACCAGATCCTGCTGTTTTCGAGCAACGACATGAGCAATTTAGGCGCTCAGTCTTTCACACAAATGAAGCAAGACACACCGATTAATCAAGACGCAAAAACTAATGCTTACGTGCAGTGTGTAGCCAACGCCATCACCGCTCAAGTCCCCAAGCAAGCGGGGTTCGAACAATGGGAAGTCGTGGTGTTCAACAGTGATCAAGTGAATGCTTTCGCCCTGCCCGGAGGCAAGATTGGCGTTTACACCGGACTGCTCAAAGTCGCGGTCAATCAAGACCAATTGGCAACGGTGCTTGGCCATGAAGTTGCACACGTACTGGCCAATCACAGTAACGAGCGCTTATCACAAACTCAGTTGGCAAGTGTCGGTTTGCAGGTAACGGATATGGCTATCGGCTCTTCAGCCTATGCTCAATACAAAGACATCACGATGGCCGCGTTGGGCGTGGGCGTTCAATACGGAGTGATCCTTCCTTACGGCCGATCTCAGGAGTCTGAAGCTGATATCGTTGGACTGGAGATCATGGCTAAAGCGGGGTTCGATCCACGCCAAAGCATCGAACTTTGGAAAAACATGGCAAAAGCGTCAGGAGGCAGCCAGCCACCAGAACTGCTTTCAACCCACCCTTCGCACAGCACCCGCATTCAGGATCTGACTGCGACGATCAAAAAATTGCCGTCTTATTCTGTACCACATCCGCAGTGTGGCTGAGATAACTTAAGTCAATTGGGGTTATTTGCATCAAATCAATACAAATAACCCATTGATTTGCCGCGTTTGATGCAATACCCCTTTAAATCTTGTGCGTAAAGTGGATAATACGCGCTTACGAAATTTTACAAGGTGGGTATTATGTCTACTGAAGCAACGCTACTTGAACGCTGCGAATCTAAATGTGAACTCTGTTCTGCAGAGTCACCGCTAACTCCTTTTGTGGTTGCACCACACACGCAAATTACTGTGGATCACGCAGTGATGCTTTGCGATACCTGTAAAGGTCAAATCGAAGACCCAGACACAGTAGATGCAAACCACTGGCGCTGCCTGAATGACAGCATGTGGAGTCAGGTTACTCCTGTTCAGGTGTTGGCTTGGCGCCAACTGAAACGCCTTGCGACTTCTGAAGGCTGGGCTCAGGATCTGGTCGAAATGATGTACATGGACGAGGAAACTCAGAAATGGGCAGAAATCGGCATGGACGATGACGCAGAGAAACCACTGGACGTGAACGGCGTTGAGCTGAAAAAAGGCGATGACGTAACCGTGATTAAAGATCTGCCAGTAAAAGGTTCCAGCATGGTGATCAAACAAGGTACTGCGGTACGCGGTATCGCACTGACCGATGATCCTAAACACATTCAGGGTAAAGTGAACGGTCAAACGATGTACATTATTGCGGAATACTGCCGCAAGAAGTAATTCAGAAAAAGCGCGGCTCCGGCCGCGTTTTCTTTATCTGTCATAACGTGCCAATAAAAAAGCCGACATCACTGTCGGCTTTTTTGTGTTTAGCTTAGCGTGATAAACCAATATCACGTTGCATGTGGCTAGATAATTCTGCACTGTAGTAGCTGCGAGTTTGCTGGCTATCAACAAACAGAATATCAACCAAATGTTTCATCAATCCTTTGAAGTTAACCGGGTAGGTTTTTTTATCCATAGAGGTTGGTGCTGTAACAGTACCCAAATGCATTGCTTGTGCCATGTGAGCCTCTCTTAAATAAATCGGTAACTTACTGTGTTGGCTCGAATATTAGGCAAGTTTGTTCGAATAAAAAAATGACAAAAATTGGCCATTCGGATTAGTTAAACTTATGAAACAAGGTGATAACAATCGCAAAAATACCCATTCAGAAATGACGCATTTTTAGTCATTTAAATTGCTGCCATCAGCATAATTAACGCGTGAGCATTTTAAATGGTCACAACCGCATACAATTATTTTACATCTAAATATCTGAAAAAATTTGATCCGGAGATAAAACGGTGTTCACCGCCAGGTTGATACCTCACTGGCAGCGAATGCGTTTCTAATCCTCTGATTTTACTTGTCTCAATCTAGTCTCGGCGTGACCTCTTATCATCGACGCAATCACCGCAGTCACCATGGTGAATAACAAAACCAACAAGGAGACAGGCGTTGGGATCTCCCAGGCAGATCCGACAAGTAACATTTTCACCCCAATAAACATCATGATGAAAGATAACGCAGGTTTGAGGTAAATAAACTTATCCATCATTCCCTGAAGAACAAAGTAAAGAGACCGTAATCCAAGTAATGCGAACACGTTGGCAGCCAACACCAAAAACGGTTCCTGTGTCACCGCAAAGATGGCAGGGATAGAATCCAGTGCAAACATTACATCCATGAAGGCAATCACACCAACGACAATCAACATCGGAGTAGCCCACCAGCGATGGTTGTGGCGAATCCACAATGCATTGCCGGCATAACTGTCCGACACAGGGAAAATACGGCGAATCAAGCGTTCAGGAAGCGGGTTGATCTCTTCGTCACCGTTATCGCGCGCCAACTGGATACCCGTCCAAATCAAGAACAGAGCAAAGACATACAGTAACCAATGATATTTAGCCAACAGTTCAGCCCCTACCATGATCATGACAGCCCGCAGAATCAGAGCACCGATCACTCCCCACAACAGCGCGCGAGGCCGTAAATGCTCCGGTACCGTATACTGGTGAAAAATGATGGCAAACACGAACAAGTTATCGACGCTAAGTGATTTTTCCAGCAGATAGCCCGTCAGAAACGCAACAGTGGCTTTTTCTGCACTGTAATCACTGGCAGGCGCATAAAATTCCCAGCAGAAATAAATACTGACGGCGAAAGCAAAAGCAAGCACGAACCAAAACAGACTCCAGACGACCGCGCGCTTTAACGTCACCGCGCCGCCTCGGGTTTGCCAAATATCGAGAGAGACTAAAGAAAGGGTCAGGATAGCGAATCCTGCATAGGTTATCGGGGTCATACAATCCTCCATAAGCGGAAGGATCGAAAACAGACACACCACGACACCTTCCGCATAGCAACGACCACTGCTCTAAAGCAGCGTTGAATGCGTTGGTCTCGTCGAAGCGGCTGATCTGTTGTTCAACAGTTCAGGCACTCATACTTGCCGGATAAGCCTAAGCTTAACGTGATGACGACAAGTAAACCGGTGGCGACTACTCCCCAAACAGGGCAATTCTATGCTCTCAGTTTCATCAGGTCCAGACCAAGATCAAAAAAGGAGCGATTCCCGCTCCTTTTTGTCAGATTCCGGCAAATGGCAGTATATAAACTAATGCTGACCATACCCCGACCCATGCTACGACAACTAACGTGTCCAGCCAGTCTTTACTCCACATCTTTTCCCCCTTCAATTTCCGAGTTGAGAAACTGAGACAAAAAAGAGTGAGCAAAGAGTATGCCAAGCTAGTTTAGCCCGTTTACCGCCAGTGATTTACCCGGTTGCAACAAATCCGGCTGCTCAGACAACGTCTCAATAAACGCATCCGCCATCGAAACCGTCGTAACAATCCCCTCGCCCTGCATGTTCACCAGCGCGTCGTAACCCTCTTTGCCTTTCATGGTGTAGGCCGACGACGTACCGCAATAAACGCTATTAGGGTCAACGGGTTGCCACTGATTTTCTATGAAAATATGCAGTCGGCTGATACGCTGCCCCATCGGTTTTTCCGCATCATACTGGAACGACAGGTTGCTGGTGTACGGGTAACTGCCCGAACCGGTACCAGAAACGCCATTATTCGTCGCGTTATTGATTGCCCCTTCCAGCGTACTGGCAATGGTTTGCCCCGAGACTTTATACACACCGATCGGAACGGCAAACGGAAGCAGTTTTCCGGCAATATCGGCAACCGTCACTTCCCCCGGAAGAATCGAGGTGCGAACACCGCCTGCGTTGTGAATCGCAAACTGAACCTGATGACCCCGTTGGCGCATTGCATAGACAAATGATTTTGCCACCAGCGGTGCCAGTTCACTCGGGCCATCTTCATCAGGAATACGCACGTGACGCAGTTTCTCCGGCGCTTTCGCAATCACCTGGCTCTGCAGCTCACGTACGCGAGGGATGTATTTATTGATCAAAATCCCCTGCACTTGCGGATCTTTCTTACACACCACCACATTCGGGTGATTGTTAACATACTCACACGCCTGCAAATGCGCTGAATCGCTGCCCGCTTCATTCATGCTGGCATCCAGGAACAGACGTCGGCCCAGCAGCAGCTCGTTACGACCTTCGAAGTGCACGACTTTGCCGTTCTGGTCAAAGTCAATATGACAGTGTCCAAGCGCCAACGCGTATAACCCGGCCTGAACAACGTAAGTCCCGTTGATAAACTGACCGTATTCGTCTTCTTTCGAGAGCCCAAGCGCGCTAAAGTCGCCCTGCAGCACATGACTGTGTCCGCCCACTATCACACTGATGCCATCCACTTGCTCTGCGATCTCTTTGTCGACATCGTAACCTAAGTGGCTGACTAAAATAATTTTGTTGATACCTGCACGCTGAATCTCTGCCACGGTATTGCGAGCAGTCTGCAGCGAATCGACAAACGGAGTGTCAATATCCGGGTTGGCGATATCGGCCATTTTATCCAGTGATAACCCGAATATGGCCACTTCACTGTCATCGACAGATTTTGTCACCCAATTAGCACAACGGCGCGCAGCATCAAACGCTTTGACGTTGTTGTTGTCCGACAAACGATAAGTTTTGTTGGTACGTTCAGCAGATAAGTCCCAGTTGCCCGCCAGCAACGGGAAATTGATTCGTTTGGCAAATTGAGCCACTGGCTCGTTGCCCATGTCCAATTCATGATTGCCCAGCGTCATCGCATCAATACCCAACGCGTTGAGCATGTCGGCATTGGCTTTCCCTTTAAACAGGGAAAAGTACAAGGTGCCCTGGAAACAGTCACCGGCATGAACAAACACGAAGCCCCGCTTCATACGCGCTGCATCGTCTTTGAGCTGTTGAATGCGTGTTGCGATGCGTGCGAATCCACCTGCACTCACGAAAGGGGTCAGCGTTTGGCCGTTGATGTCCAGTGTCAGTTGCAGGGAAGTCGGTTCGAAATAGGAGTGGGTATCGTTGATGTGTGCCAGAGTGACGGATGTAATCTCTTTTGTTCTTTTCATACTTTCTTTCTCTTTTCTTTCACTCTCATCCTAGCGCACCGATCATGACAGAATCGTGACTTTTATGAAATGGCTTTGAAAAGAAACTTAACGTATTTGATGTTTGTCACCCTTTACGCATCGGTAAAGATTCGGTATTGATCGCTGTAAGACACTGAATTTGTGATACATACATACTATTCTGTGAGTTAAGGTTCTGCCTTAGGCTTCTTTTTCCTTTATTCTTAAAGAAAACTCAACGCAGATAACCAAAAGGAAGTTGAGCCTATGCATTTAGAGCGAATAGAAGTATCTGGTTTTCGTGGCATTCGTCGTTTATCGCTCACTCTGGATGAACTCACAACGTTAATAGGCGAAAATACTTGGGGTAAATCTTCCCTGCTGGATGCGCTTTCAGTGATGTTGCCGGCCAATGGCCAGCCGTATCAATTCGAGTTGCAAGACTTCCACGTCGACTACTCCATCTCGCACCCACAAACTCAGGATATTCAGATCATCCTCAGTTTCGTCGCGTCCGATGCGAAAGAGCATCGTGCCGGGCGTTACCGCAATCTCAAACCGGTTTGGCGTGAAGACGATAACGGCCAGCACCGCATTATTTATCGCGTGAGCGGCTCGCGAGTGCAATACAATATCACCACCGATTACGCATTCCTCGATCTCGACGGAAATCCGATTCCGATTCATCATACTGAAGTACTGGCCAAAGAGCTGATGAGCCTGCATCCGGTCATTCGTCTGCGTGACTCACGCCAGTTTGATCGCCCGTTCGACAGCAAAAATGGCGTCAGCTCTCGGGTCGAAAAACGCATCAATAATACGGCTAGGCGTTTGATGGCCATTCCTGGTCACGTCAACAAAGGCGAAATGCGCAGCAGCTTAAATGCCATGCACGCTCTGGTAGAACACTACTTTTCGTTTAAAAGCCAGAGTCGAAAGAATCCTCGGCGCGAGCGCGAAAGTCTGGTGTATGGTTCCCCGGCCAACGAAAAAAGCCTGACGCAAATTGTTGACGAAACGAAGAATCGGCAAACTCGATTGCTGCTATTAGGATTATTGAATGCCTATCTGCAGGCAAAAGGCCCACATGAGCTGCGACGCTTTGCGCGTCCGATTCTCATCGTTGAAGACCCTGAAGGTCGTCTCCACCCCACTCACCTTGCCCGCGCCTGGAGCCTGCTCGAACTGCTGCCAATGCAGAAGATTCTGACCACAAACAGCGGAGATTTGCTTGGCTCTGTGCCACTGCATTCAATACGCCGATTAGTGAGAAAATCCGATAAAACCGTCGCGACCAGCATGCCGCTGAAAGGTTTGAGCCGTGACGAACTCAGACGCATTGGTTTCCACATTCGCTTTCATCGTTCGGGCGCGCTCTATGCGCGCTGCTGGCTACTAGTGGAAGGCGAAACGGAAGTCTGGCTGTTCAGCGAGTTGGCGCGTCAATGCGGCTACAACCTGGCAGCCGAAGGCGTACAGATTATTGAGTTTGCGCAATCAGGTTTGAAGTCGTTGATCAAAGTCGCCAAAGCGTTTGGTATTGAATGGCACGTGGTGACCGACGGTGATGCGGCGGGTAAGAAGTACGCCGCGACAGTTCAAGGTATGCTTGGCCATGATCAGGAGCGTCACCGCTTAACAGAACTGCCTGACCGCGATATTGAACACTTCCTTTATTCACACGGCTTTGAGTTCTTTTTCAAAGACATGGTAAAGATCCCACATGATCATCCGATCCCGGCCAAAAAAGTCGTGACGAAGGTACTGAAGAAGCATGCTAAACCGGATTTGGCATTAGCTATTGTTTCACACTGCGAAGAGAATGGCGTTGATTGTATTCCGGTACTTCTGCGCTGGACACTGAAGCGGGTCATTACCATGGCCAATGGCAACACCTGATATCGCCACCGCATAAAAAAAGGCACACATTCCTGTGTGCCTGGTATCAATGCAGTTCAGAACAAAGGG
>ERZ1673961.288-NODE-288-length-23508-cov-188.623502_pt1 | contig 23508 bp, 21 predicted proteins | sample MGYA00580189_ERZ1673961 | MGnify/ENA primary metagenome ERZ1673961 (study PRJEB41334, sample SAMN05608105) | rock metagenome | biome: terrestrial subsurface; feature: shale formation; material: shale | place: USA: Pennsylvania ... | reverse complement strand
ATACCATACTATACAGGCAAGTATGCAAATAGTAAAAGAGGATTTGGTTTTGTAAGCATAACTGCAAATGTTGATGAATTTCATGCAGCTGCAAATAAAACGAAAGAGAAAATTAATGTTATTTTAGATTCTCAAACAAAAAATATGCATAAAAGTTTAGAAAAAAATAGAAATGAAATTGAAAAGTTTATAATACAAATGTTAAATGATATTACTATTTCAACAGTTGTAATGATTGTTTTAGTAATTATAATTGCTTTATTAATGTCAAATTATATTAGTAAAAAAATTGAAAATATTTTATTAGGAACTAGAAAATTTTCAAATAATGAGTTTGATTATAGATTAAAAATAACATCAAATGATGAAATAGGTCAACTTGAAAACTCTTTTAATGAAATGGCAAATAAAATAGAATTATTAGTAAAAACACAAAATGATTTAAATAGAAGTTTAGAACAAAAAGTAAAAGAAGAGATAGATAAACAAAGAAAACAAGAGCAGTTACTAATACAACAAAGTAAACTAGCAGCAATGGGAGAGATGATAGGAAATATAGCCCATCAATGGAGACAACCACTAAATGCATTGGGATTAGTAATGCAAAATATACAGTTTGCATATAATATGGGTGATTTAGATGATAAGTTTATGGAAAAAAGTATAAATAAGACAAATATACTAACATCAAGTATGTCAAAAACAATAGATGATTTTAGGAACTTTTTTAAACCAAATAAAACAAAAGAGTATTTTAAAATAAATAAAACAGTAAAAAAAGCTATATATTTAATAGAATCAACATTTGAGCATAATTATATAGAAATAGAGAAAGATTTTAGCAAAGAAGATATAGAAGTATATGGATTTGCAAATGAGTTTTCACAAAGTATACTAAATATATTATCAAATGCAAAAGATGCACTAATAGAGAAAAAAGTAGAAGATGCAAAAGTAAAAATAAGAGTATATAAAGATAAAAATAGTGCAATAGTACAAATAGAAGATAATGCAAAAGGAATAAGCAAAGATATAAAAGAGAAGATATTTGAGCCATACTTTACAACAAAAGAAGAGGGCAAAGGAACAGGAATAGGATTGTATATGACAAAAACTATTATTGAAAATAGTATGGGTGGAGAAATTAGTGTAGAAAATACAGATTTAGGTGCTTGTTTTACTATTTGTGTGCCTCTTATGATAAAAAAAGGAATTGAAAGTGAATAGAGATTTATTAAAAAATACCATAGTACTATATGTAGAAGATGAAAAACAATTAAGACAAGAGGTCTCTTTTCATCTAAAAAAATATATAAAAAACTTTTATACAGCAAATAATGGAGAAGAGGGAATAAAACTTTTTTATGAAATAAAACCAGATATAATAATCACAGATATACAAATGCCAAAATTAAATGGTCTTGAAATGATTAGAAGATTAAATACAAATATTCCTGTAATTATAACAACTGCATATTCAGATTTAGAGTATCTTTTAGAGGCTATAAAACTAAATGTTAACAAATTTGTAATGAAACCAATAAATCTTATTGAACTTGTAAAAGCTATTCAAGAGTGTATTATAAGAGATAACTTACAAGAAAAAATCTTTGAAAAAGAGAATTTATTAAAAATAATAAATGAAAATGTATTGATTTCAATTACTGATGTAAATGGAATTTATATAGATGTTAGTAATGCATTTTGCGAGTTTACAGGTTATTCAAAAGAAGAATTATTAGGTAAAAGTCATATGATATTAAGACATAAAGATACACCTGATGAGTTATATAGTTTACTTTGGAAAACAATAAAATCAGGCAAAACTTTTAAAGAAGAAGTTAAATATATGAAAAAAAATGGTGAAGAGTTTATTTGTAATCTCTCTATAACACCTGCATTTAAGGATGAAAAAATTGTTAATTATACAACTATTAGACAAGATATAACAAGTAAAAAAAAGTTAGAACAATTAACAATTGAAGATGATTTAACAAAACTTTATAATAGAAGATACTTTAACAAAATAATAAGTAGTGAATTACAAAGATTAAAAAGAGCAAAATCTTATTTAAGTCTTCTTACTTTAGATATTGATTATTTTAAAAAATATAATGATATGTATGGTCATATCAAAGGAGATAAAGCTTTAACAGATGTTGCTAAAATTTTAAAAGAATCAAGTTTAAGAGCATCTGATTTTGTTTTTAGATTAGGTGGAGAAGAGTTTGGAATAATTTTTTCAGATTTAAATATAGAAGAATCTTTAGAATATTCAAATAATATTGTAAAAAAAATCTTTGATAAAAATATTGAACATTTAGGTAATGAAAATACAAAAAGAGTAACTGTTTCAGCAGGATTAATCACTTTAAACTATATAAACTTTGAAGAAGAAGAGAAAATATATAAATATTCAGATGATGCTTTGTATGAAGCAAAACATAGTGGTAAAAATAGAGTTGTTTTATCAAAAAAATCAAAATAACTCTTGACAAAAAAAGTTTTTTAAAATATAATTTGTCAAATTTATGGGAGAGTACAATGAAAATTCCTTCCTTTAAATTCTTACAATTACCAAAAATAGGTAAAGAATCCTATTTATAGGGCCTTTCGAGCTATTACTCAATTAGTTAAATTTACATTTTAGAACATTATAAAACAATGTACAACAATGAAAGTGTACAATTTTGTGCTCAATTTTACACCCCTCTTGCTATGATAATAATAAAAAAGGATTAGCAATGAGTAGCTATAAAAAAACGAGATATATAAATGTTTATACAAAAGAAGTTAATGTTAGAGGAAAAGTAGAAAAACATATTTATACTAGATTTAGATTTAATGATAAAGTAATAAATTATAAAAACTTAACAAAAAAATTTGATATAAAAGATGCAAGAAAAGCAGAAAAGTTTATTGAAGATGTAATTGTAGAAAATCTAAAGAAAGGTATTGATCCTTTTCATAAAAACTTTACTCTAGCAGATGAAAAAAACAGTGGAAGACTAATTGAAGAGTTATGGGAAGAATATAAAAAAATTGAATTAAAAAATTTAAGAGAGATAAGTAAAGTTCAATATGAAAGATTTTACAATAGGTACTTAAAAGATGCATTTGAACATAAATGTATCACACAAATAACAAAACAGGAGTTATTGAGTGTTTGGTCTAAACTAGATGGTTTTTCTGAAGCATATAGAAGTAAATTTAAAATTATCATGGGGTATTTTTATGAAGTTGCTGAAGAAGAGAATCTAATAGATAATAACTTTATAAAACATAGACAGTTTAAAGTTGGTAAGCATAAAACAAATAAAATACCTTTAGAATATAGAACTAGTCAAGATTTTATTACAATGGCACAATATATATATGATGCCTCACATAAATATGAAACTAAAAAACAAAAACTGAAAGTTGAATTGCCATTATTTGTTCTTTTGAATTTAATGACTGGACATAGATATGGGGAACTATGTGAGTTAAGAGTATCAAATTTAGATTTAAAGAATAAGAGGTTAGTTTCTTATACTGATATTACAAAAACACAGATTATATCTGCATTTCCATATCCACAAGAATTGGATGAATATTTTCAGAAATTCAAAGGAATTAAAGATGATAGGAAACTATTTCCAAATATTATTGGACCATCATATGGTAAAATTTTTACAAGATTGATTAGAGATATTAATTATGCTCATAAGCTAAAAGATGAAAATGTCTTTAAAATAACAGCCCATGAAATGAGAAACTTATTATTATCATCAATGAGTCATCTAGGATATGACTCTGATGAAGTAGATAAAGCTTGTTTAGATCATAATGCTAATACTGTGAAAAGTACATACTGGTCTACTCATTATAAAAAAAAGGTTGAATTATATAATGTTTATTGGGAAAATTTAAGAAATCATAATATCCCTCAAGTTGATTTTGCTAGAGTAAAGAGAAGGTGGATTGGCAAGATTCAGAAAATACTTTTAGATATTGATAATAATTTATATAGTATTGAAGAATTAAAAGATTTAACATTAGACAAAAATAAATTTGTTGTAAAAGCTGCATACAGGGCATTAGAAAAAAAAGGTGCTATTCCTACTAATAACTTTGAACCTAAGTTAATATAATATCATAATAAAGAAGTACCACTTAATTAACAAAAGTGGTACAACACAATCTATTTTTTTTGTTTTTTTATTTACCCTTTTGAAGCATTTTGACAAAAATAATGAAAAAGATATTAATAATATATTACTATAGTAATATATTATTGTTTGAACTACTTTGTAATTACTTTGTATAACTCCTATAACAACCATAAAGTAGTGCTTCTATTAAACTAAAGTTGACTTTCATATTACCAAATATGACATCCATACTACCAATTATGACTTTTATATTACCTTTGCATCTAACTTCACCTATGAATTTTGAAATTTCTTTTTGAAAGTTGAAATATTTTTATTTGAGAAAAAGTTTTGCTTAAAAATAAGAACATAGCATATCGCTAAAAAGGAATACTATGTTTGAAAAAAAAGACTATATCGTTAGAAAACATAATCATTTAGTTAATAGTAGTAGAGAAAAAGCATACTCATCACTTGAACTTAAACTAATTGCAAAAGTTATAAGTCTTGTAACTCCAGATTATAAAAATCTTCTAACTGAAAGAATATATCTAAGAGATTTAGAGTTTATTTCTAATGAAACTAAAAATCATAACTATTACAAAAAAATCTTTGAAATATTATCAGATACAAATTTTTATTTGCCATGTGGTGGAAAAGTAAAATGGTTCTCTTATTTTAATATTCACGATGGATTTATTGAATATGCTTTTAATGAGAGTTTAAAAGATTATATCGTTCAACTAAATTCAAATAATAGACAATACTATTTATCAAATATATTAGCTTTAAATAGCAGATACTCAATCCATATTTATGAATTATTAAACCAAATGAGAGATAAAAAAGGAAGAGAAATATTTATTAGAGACTTAATAAAGGTTTTAAATATTCCTGATTCTTACAATATTACAAATATTGCAAAAAAAGTTTTAGATACTGCAAAAGAAGAGTTAGAAGAGAAAACTGATTTGTCTTTTGATTATAGCTTTGTAAAACAAGGCAGAAAAACTACAAAAGTAAAGTTTGCAATAAAAGGTTCGCTTCATTCAAGAAGTCAAATAAAAGAAAGGAAAATATTATTATGAAAACAGTAGATGAAATATCAAGAGAAATATTTACAAAAGAAGTTGTGGAAAAGATTAATCAAACCAGTTCTTATGGAGAGTATATGAAGATGTTTGAAAGTAGATTTATGCATTTTCATAAAAAATATAATGAAGTATATGGAAGTAATAAATGCAGTAATTGTTGCAGAGAAATTGATAATAAAAGATGGTGCTCTTTTGAATGCTTTTTATCAGATATTGGTGCTTAATAAATAGTTATTCTCTCCTTTGGAGAGGGTAAATAAAAAAATAAAATATAAAAAAGGTAAAGATATGAAAAATGTATATGAATTTATAAACTGGTACTATGGTGAAGGTGATAATTTCTTTATAGTTGCAATTGATAATAAAACTAATGCAATTAACAACTATTATCACACTAAATCTAGTTTCAAGAAGTATTATGAGCAGATACTATTAGAGAATAGTCTTTGGAATAAAAGCTTATATTTTACTATTAACAGTTTTAAAGATAAAAATACTTGTGAAATAAATGATTTTAAAAGACCTAAAAAAACTAAATCAAATGTGTCACATATAAAAAGTATAGTGTTTGACTTTGATGAACCAGAAACTTCTAAAGAAGACTGTGTAAATTTAATAAAAACACTAAATATGAACCCAACATATATACTAGAAACATCTCCTATGAAGTTTCAAGTTTGCTATAGATTAAATGATGAAAATATAGATTTTAAAGAGTATGAGATTGTAAATAAAACATTAGCTAAAAAGTTCAACAGTGATATTAATGTTTGTTCTATTGAAAAGGTATTTAGATTACCTTTTACAACCAATCATAAAAATGGTTTTGAAACAAGAATTATAAAAATAGATATTGAAAATAGCTATGATTTCTCAATGTTTTCAAACAAGTTAAATCAGTTCCTAGTAGAGGATGAAAAATTAGCAAAATACTATGAAATATTGAAAAATAAAAATATAAAAAATACTCAAGCTAGTTCAAAGAAACCAAAAGATTCTACAAAATCTATAACTAAAAAAACACCTATGCAAAATAATTCAATAGATTTTAATGAAGATGTGTATTTAGATGCACATTTAATAGCTAAATATCAAAGTCTTTTAAAGTTTAACCAAGATGATGCATCTGTTGCAGATATTTTATATATTAAGCAAAGAGCTAAAGATACTAATAATTATGATGATATATTTAATGAAATTATTACTATAAGAAATATCTTGGAAAAACCATTAAAAAGAGATTTATCTTCATATTATGATGATAGAGCTCAATTTATGTACTAGGTTACTTAAAATAGTATTTTAAATAAGAAAGGATTTATATGAGTTTGTTTTCAGTGATAATATTTCATCAGCTATTTTCTATTTATGGAGAATGCTCAATAAAATTTGAAAAAGATACTGAAGAGTATGAAGATTGTATGAGAACTCTTCAACTAAATGAGAAAATATTTGAAGAGTTTTTAGAAAAAAATCAAACACTTTTAAAAGAGTATATTAGTATGCTTGAAGAGTTTAATAACCAAGAGTTTTTATATAAAATGCACTTAATACAAAAAAAGATTGATAAAGAGATAGATAATTATATATCAAAAGAAGAACAATTAGATTTTATAAGTGAGTATTTTAGTTTTAAACAATTGATTAATGAGTGCGAATTTATTAGATAGTGTAACATAATTGCTTTTATACAATAAAGTTATAAAATATTATTATTTATTATAAAGACATAATTGATAAAAAGTTATAATCTTATAATTTTAGTAAATAAATAAACTAAGGTAAATAATGAGTAATAACTGGTATGATGAGTTTTATGCATGGGCTAAACAATATTATAAAGAAGACTTAGTTAAAGATAAAGATGCGTTAGAAAATATAACTCAACTAGATATTTGTGATAAAAATATAAATGAAATACCACCTCAAATAGAAAACCTTAGTAAACTTTTAGTTCTTTTAGCAGATTATAATAACATCAAAGAGTTACCTTTAGAACTTTTTAAACTAAAATCGTTAACTATGTTAAGTTTAGCAGACAATGATATATCAGTGATACCTGATGAAATAGAACAAGTTAATATATTCTATTTAGATATATCAAACAATCCTATAAAAACTTTACCACCAATAATCTATAAGAAAAAAAGAATAAGTGATTTATACCTACATAATACTAATATTCAAACTATTCCAGAAGATATTTGCCAACTTGAAAATTTAACTACTTTAACATTTGATGATAAACATCTAGCAACTATAGCCAAATATTTATCATCATTTCCAAATATCAACTCTATAAATCTTATTTACAGTGACTATGATGAAACATCAAAGTTGATACAAAACCTAGGACTAAAACAAGATACTCAAGAGTGGTTAAAAAAAGAGCATAAAATAGAAAATGGTGTAATCAAAATATTCCAAGAAAGTACATTCACTTTAGAAAATGATATGAATGGTATGGTTGAATATGGTTTATCTGTAGTAAACAAAGAGCCAGAAGAAGGCTTACGAATGTATTATGAAGTTATGGAACTCTATGAAGAAAACAATGATGGACACTCACTCCCTGATAAAATAAGAGATTTGACTAGAGCTATTGTTTTAAACACTGCACAATCAGATATGCAACACGCTATAAATCTTCTTGATATTTTAGAGATAGAAGAGTTTAGGGTGGAAACAATTGATAAACTTATTGAAAAAACTGATGATGAAGAATATAAGATAGTTTTAGAGGAGATGAAAGAGGAAGGATTGGTGTGATGGGAAACAAAAAATTTTTTTGTATTAACTGCTTTGAGAATAAGAATATAAAAGAATTGATTAAAAATAATGGACAACCAATAAAAAGTGAAATTTACAAGTGTGAATCTTGTAAATTTGAAAGCTGTAATAGCTATGATATAGAAGATTGTATTCAGGAATACGTTGATGCGTGTATAGAAAAAACTCAAAAAACTGTAGAAGACGAAGACTATGAAAAAAATGAAGAAATTTATGAATCGAAATGCAAAGAGGAATGTGAAGAAAAATATCGACAAGGTTGTATAGATAGTCTTATAATAGAAACATATATTATAGAACAAGATATTTTGGTAGAAAAAATAAAAGAAGTTATAGTAAAGCTATATGAACATGATGATGAACATGGCTTATACGGTAGTGCGTCCTCAAAACTATGGACAGAAGGAGTTGATTGCCCTTGTGGTATTGCGGGATTAAAATCAACTGGTGAAATATGTGAAAATATATTTGGTGAAGATGGAGAAAAAATAACCAATTTATTAGAAAATACTTATGATTTCCATGAATGCCCTTGGTTATGTAGATGTTTTAATAATAATGAAAGTAATAGATTTGGGAAATGGGAGTTTTTTTGTGAAAATGTAAAACATAAAGCAAGATATTTTGATCATAAAGAGTTTCAAGTAAAAGAGTATCTTGATAGATTAATACCTTTTTTTGATATAGTTAAGGTTTCTAATTATCAATTGAATGTTTTTAGAGCAAGAATAGTTGACTCACAAAAAACAAAACTAGATATAAATAAAAATCCTCAAAATGAGTTAGGGAAAATACCTTTAGATAAACTACAATATACTAAGAATAATCGATTCAGTCCTATTGGAATATCTTATGGTTATTATTCATTTGACAAAGAAACAATATTATTTGAAGCAAGAGCAAATATAAATGATGAAATTGCAATAGGCAACTTTCAACTTGAGAAAAATTTAAAGTTTATTGATTTTAGGAATAAAAGTCTATCAAAGTATAAAAATCCGTTTGATGATAAATTCAATGAGGATATTTATTGTGGTGAAGAGTTTATTTTTGATTTTCTTTTTGATATAGCAAAACCAATTAATGATAATGAAACAGAACTTGAATATGTACCTACTCAAATTATGGCTGAATATATTTGGTCACTTGGATATGATGGGTTTATTTTTGATAGCAGTCAAAATAATGACGGTGAAAACTTAGTATTATTTGGAGACAACCCAAAGTATATAGAACATATGTTTATAAAAATAAAAGAAAAAAATATTGAATACAAATATGAGGAAACTTTGTTAAATGAACAATAATCTAACAACCACAAACCAAAATGCAAAATCAGCATTAATTAAATCAAAAAATTTGCTCAATATCACAGATAGTCTATTATCAAAAAAAGCCAAAAATTTAATCAACGAAATTCAATTTGTTCCATATTTTCCAGATGGTAATACTGAATTTATAAAATCTGTATATCTATCACCAAATGAGAATTATATAATAAGTGGAAGTGATGACAATACTATTAAATTGTGGGATATTAAAAGTAAAACAAGTGTAAATATACTAGATATACAAATAGGCACAATAACCTCTTCCGTAATAACTCCTGATGACAAAATCCTTATAATAGGTACAGAAAAAGGAAGTATTAAATCATATGAGATAAAAACTGGTAAAAACATCCGTGTTTTTAGAAATCACTCTGGCTCTATTAATTTACTTAAAATAACTACCAATGGAAAGTATCTCATTTCTATTAGTAGCTTTAATTATGAGCAAGAGAGTTATGGTCAAGAAGATTATGAGACATTGAAAATATGGGATATAGAAGAGAATTGTTCGATAAAGTCTGATGAAAGTCATATAGGTCCAGTTACTTTTAATGAAGAATTTTTAGTTTATAAAACACATTACTATACAGATGCAAATTATTATGTTGAAAATATAATTATTAGAGATATTGAGAGTGGAAGGACAATAGATTTTCTTGAAGGACATGCACAAAAGCATTCTACTAAAATTACTTCTCTAGCTATAACCCCAGATGGAAATACAATTATTTCAGGAGGAGGAGACAATCAAAATGATTTAGTTTTTATTGATGAAGAAAATGATTACATTGCAGAATCAGATAGTCCTGAAAGCATAAAAATATGGGATATAAAAGAATCAAGATATACAGATGTTTTAAGAGGTCATACCGACTTAGTTACAACATTAGTAGTCACATCTGATGGAAAAACTATTATTTCGGGAAGTAAGGATAAAACCATAAAGATATGGGATATACAAAGTAAAGAGTGTATTAACACCTTGAAAGGGCATATAGATTCAGTGAATTCAATAGCAGTTACACAAGATGGGAAAAGTATCATGTCTAGATGTAATAACAACATTGCAAAACTATGGGATATAAAAAGTGGCAAGTGTGTTTATAGCACTTATAATCTCAATGGTTGTCTACCTATTACAGTTTTTGAAAATGAATACCTTAATACAAATGAAGAAAATATAGGCAATTTTATAAAAGTAAATGATACACCTATAAGCTGTAGAGAATTAACTCAAGAAGAAATGGAACATTTTATTAAAGTTAGAGATGAGAATATAAAAAATAGTTTTGATAAAGATGAAAAAAACATTTATCAAAATAATGTAGATGATATAGATATTGAAAATTATGAAGTCCCATTTTAAGAATAGGGAAATTATATGGCAATAATAAAATCTTCAAATAATCAAGATAATATAATCAACTCTTTTTATCTTAAAAAAAAGTTAAGATGTATAGATATATATGCCCAATCTAAGAAAGGTATTACATTAGAGTATTTTACGATTATTAATAAGATAATCAATCACTACACAAAAAAAGATAGTAATAATGAAAATCTAAATGAAGAAAATAAAAGTTCACCTTTAATTATAGAACCTATCTCATCGATATTAAGAACCACTTCAACATTAAGAGGAATAGGTTCAAGTTTCAAACCTGAACCTTTTAAAGAAAAATCTTTTCTTGAAGAAGTTTCTTTTTTTCTAATTACTACAAGAAATGTAGTAAGGACTACAACTATTGATACAACTATTGAGTTCCTTAATAAATATAAAGAAAATTTAAATAAGCTTAATGAACTTAAAAAAAAACTTGCTGGTAAACAAACTGTATATACTTATGATACAAAAGAAATTAATGTAGATGAAGCTTATGAAAATGAATTATACGAACTCTTCAAGAAATATCCTGAATACAAACAAGCAAAAGATAAATTTAATAAATTAGAAGGTGAAAAAACTCAAAAAATTGAACAAATGAATAATTTAGTTTTAGAGTTAAATAATTTTCGTCAATTTATTGTAAATGAGTTTAATCCAATTGTACTAGAACTAGTCAATTTACTAGAAGAAGATGAGTCAAGTTTTAAAGTAGAATATATGAATATTTTAGGGAAACTAAACCAGAAGATAGAATATGATTTTAAATCAACTTCACCAAAATCAAAAGATATAGCTAAATCTGAAACACTTTTAAAATGGGATGACTTAAAAAACAATATTGAAATTTTAGAAAAAGATAATAAAACACTTGATAGTGAGATTGATTACATTCTTAGCAACGAGTTTTTTAAAAACTATACAAATAATGAGTTTAAGGATTTTAATACGATTAAATCAAAACTCAACTCATTAATTAAACAAAATAAACCAAAAAAAGTAAAAAAGATAATAGTTCAAAAAGACATAGAATTAGAAAATCTAAAAAAAGAGCTACAATTTCTAGAAAATAAAATCCAAAAACTAGTAGAGAAAAAGACAGAATACATAAACGATATAGAAGAGTTTAATCGTGAGTATAATCTTCACTTAGGAGAGCTTATCAAAGATATATTAATCCTAAGAAAAGAGATTCTTTATAAACAAACTATTAAACAACAAAAAGAAAAAGAAAAATACCATGAAGATATTAAAACTTTTGAAGATACAAAAGAGACTATAGATGAACTAAAATTTACAATAAGTGAGTTAGAAGATGCACTTGAAAGTATAGATAAAGATGATGAAAATTATAAAGAAATATCAGGAGGCTGCAATGAGTTAAAAGATGAACTTGATAAATTAGAGTCTGAATTGGCACTTCAAGAAGAAGAGCTAGAAAAAACAAAAGAGTTTATATCAAATGAGACTATAGAGCAAGAGTATGAAGAAATTAATCGCCAATATGAAGAATTTGTAAGTGAGTATGAGAATATTAAACAATCTTTTTATAATTTCATACCATTAAATGATGATGGTAAAAAAGAAATACAGACATTATATATGAGAGGGCTTGTACTTAGTCAGTTATACCCAGCTTCTGATAAATTAAACAGTAAAATTGACTCAGTTATTAATACCTTAAAAGTAAGGTGCTCTAAAAAAGATATTGCTGAAGTAAGTAATATTTTAGACTCATTTGAAGAGTATTTTAAATCTGAGAACTTAATAGAAAATATCGAAAATGTTGAAGTATTGAAACAAAGGATTGAACAGTGTAAACAAAATATTGAAGCTGTAAAGTCTGAAATAAAAGATATAAAAGAAGATGAAACTTATCAAACAATATCAGAGATTTATAATTGGGATGAGTATTTTGAAGATTTAAGAAGTGACTTTGAAGTTGAGAAAAGAATATTATCTGATGAACTAAAAAACTTAAAAATTGAACTTGGATTAGTTCAAACATTAACTCCTCATCAAAATGAAGTCTATGCACAAATTATAGAAAAGATTGAAAGTATTTTTAATCAAGATAATAATGATGACAAGATAATATCAATAAGTGGCTCAGCAGGAGTAGGAAAGACTTTTTTGATTATCAAAATAATTGAATATCTAAAAGAAAACAACATTACTTTAGTAGTTACTACTCCTACACACAAGGCATTATCTGTCATAACAAATAGTTTACATAAATATGATATTGATAATATAGAAAGCAAAACATTACATTCTTTCTTGCAACTAAAAGTAGCTATTAATGAAACAACTGGTGCAAAAGTATTTAAAATTGATGAAAACAATAAAGAACAAAATAGTACAGATGTATTAATCATAGATGAAAGCTCAATGATTGGTAATGACCTCTTCTATTTTGTAAAAGAATATATAAGACAAGGTAAAATAAAAGCTGTTTTATTTGTAGGCGATCCTTATCAATTACCTCCAGTAAATAGTGAAGAAAACTGTATTTTTAATTTAGATAATTTATATTCTTTAAAAGAAATAATAAGACAAAAAGAAGATAGCTACATTATAAACATTGCTACAAGAATTAGAGATTGTATTATTCATAAAGATTTTTCTTTAGGTATTGAGGATTTTTTCAAAGATGACTTTAAAGGTTTAAAAGTCTTTACAAGTGAAGATGAATTCTTAAATACTTTTTTTACAAATGATTCAGAATATTGGTATTCAAAAAATCAAATTATTGCTGATTATACTAATGAAAGTGTAGATAGATACAATTCTATAGCTAGAGAAAAATACTGGGCTGATAGAGATGTTTTAAACCCTAAACAAATTGAAGCAAATGATATTGTTGTATTTCAAGAAGCTGTTTTGGATGGTGAGAAGTTAGTTTATCAAAATGGGTCTATTGTTCAAGTTAAAAAAGTTAGTCAAAAATATGATAATGGACTTGATTTATCCTATTGGTTATGTGAAGATGAACATAAAAGTAAATTTAAGATAATAAATAAGAATGATCAAGACAAATTTAAATCTCATTTAGAAAATAAAATTAGAGAAGCAAAAACTGCAAGTACAGGTTATGAGAAAAAGTTAAAGTGGGTTGAGTATTATAAGCTTAAAGAGGAATATGCAAGTATTAAGTTTAATTACTCTAGTACAATTCATAAGCTTCAAGGAAGTACTTATGATACTGTCTTTATTGATATTCGAAAAATGCAAAATTTATATAGATATAGTAGAAATGTGGATAAAGAATTTTTATATAGATTACTATATGTAGCTGTAACTCGTGCTTCAAAAGATATTAATATACTGATTACAAATTAAAGGAATAACATCTTGAAAAAAATAATAACAATAATACTACTAACAGTAGCAACTTATGCAACAAGTTTACCAACAAATTCAATAGTTAAACTACATACATCAGCTTCAAGTGCAAACTATAAATACCCTTGGCAAACAAGTAAAATATTTAAGTTCTTGGGAAGTGGAGCTATTATTGAAGGAAATAAAATATTAACTTCTGCTCATGTTGTAAGTGGTGCTAGGTTTTTAGAAGTTCAAAAAGAAAATGATCCTAAAAAATATATAGCAACAGTTAAATATATTTCCCATCAAGCTGATTTAGCAATAGTTGAAGTAAAAGATAAAACTTTTTTTAAAGATACTAAGCCTTTAAAGTTAAATGAAAAAGTTAAAACAAGAGATGAAATTACTGTATTAGGTTATCCTCTTGGTGGTAATACAATTTCAACAACTACAGGAATAATTTCAAGAATTGAATATGCAAGTTATGTTTGGAGTAATGAATATCTTTTAGCTATACAAGTTGATGCAGCTATTAATAGTGGGAATAGTGGAGGTGCTGCTATTGATAAAAATGGTGATATTGTTGGTATTGCTATGATGACTTTAAAAAATGCAAATAATATATCTTATATAGTTCCCTCAGTCATAATTAATACTTTTTTAGAAGATATTAAAGATGGGAAAGTAGATGGTTTTGGAAGTGATGGATTAACTTTTAACCATATAAATAATGATAGTGTGAAAGAGTATTATGGATTAAAAAATGATAATGGTATTTTGGTGACAAATGTTGCATATGGGATTAATGATTTTAAAGAAAATGACATAATCCTAGAAATAGATGGAAATGAAGTTGCTAATAATGCAACAATAGATTCTCCTTTTGGTAGAGTTCATTGTGATTTGATAATACACCAAAAACAAATAGGAGACAAAGTTAATTTCAAAGTATTAAGAGATAAAAAAATTGTATCTTTTGATTATACTATTCAAAGAGTTGAACCATTAATAAAAAGAGAGTTTAATAAAGAACCTAGATATTTAATCTTTGGAGGTCTTGCTTTTACTCCACTTACAAAAAACTATATTTCTGCAATAGGAAGCAATACAAGTGGAATCAATAATCTTTTTTATCATAAAGATAAATCAAATGAGTTTGATGAAGCTGTTGTTTGGATGCAAGATAGTTTTCCCCATAAAGCTAATAGAGGATATTCTTCAGGTGCTTATGTAGTTGAAACAGTAAATGATATAAAAGTTAAAAACTTCAATCATTTTGTATCGTTAATTGATAACCTAGATACAGAGTATGTTGTAATTGATACTATGGAAAAAGAAAAGATAATATTAAATGTAAAAGAAGCTAGAGAAAGTTTTGAGGATTTAAAAAAGATTTATTATTTAAATAGTGATAGAAGAGTTGATTAATGATTAATAAAGATACATATTTTGATGAACCAGACTTTAAAAGTCATATGTATTTTCTTATTGAAGAAGCCAGTTTAATTGTAGAAAAAGATCCGTTTGAAGCACTGAAAATGTTTAATGATGCTAATAAATTATATGATGAAGTTGGATGTTTTGCACTTGGAACATTAGATCTTGCAGTTTCAATAGTTGTAAATATAGCAAAACAAGATGTAGAAAAATCGTTGAACTATCTAAATATTATTGAGGTAGATTATTATAGACTTGAAGCTTTGGAAAAAATTAGACAGTATCCACAATCAAAAGAGATAGTAGATTTAATAGATAAAATGATTAATGAATTAAAAAATATCATAGATTCTTATGAAAAAGTTTAAAAGGACTATTTTATGGTAGAAGTAAGCAAAGAAGAGATTTCATCAATTTTATCAATAGCACGAAGTGATAGCATTAAAGCATTATCTATGTTTAGAGAGTGTAATAATGAGTTTTGTTATGAGCCAAATGTTATTAAAAAGGTGATTGGTTTTATTAAAGAAGATTCTCTTAATGAAGTCTTAACAATCATTAATAATCTTCAAGATGAATGGACAAAAGGTATTGCATTATCCAATTTAGCACTTCACTCTCAATCTTACAATCTTGACATTGCACTTAAAATTGCAAATCTATGTGATTCTTATGATAAACCCAGAGTATTAGAAAAAATAGTATCTGAAGTTCTCAAACGTGACATAGAAACTGCAAAGAAAATTGCTAACTCAATAGATAAAAAAGCATCAAAAACAGGTGCATTGGCATCTATTGCATCCTACACACATGATGAAGAGACAATTGATCAATTGATTGAAACTACAAAAATGTCTGAATGTTGGGATTACTGTGATGTATTAACAAATATAGCTTATAGAATTGCAGGTAATTTCCCAGATAAAGCGATAGAACTATTAAATGAGATTTGTTGTAATAAATCTGATGCAATAGAACTTGTAGCATGGAATCTTTCAGATACAACTTTAGCAATAAATCTTATTAAAACTTCAATTAAGGATGATGAAGTACCTTGGCTTTCCATGGCTTTAGGAGCAATGGCAATAAGATTAACAAAAACTGATATGAAAAAAGCTTTAACACTTGTTGATGAAATTCAAGATGAAGATGAGAAAGAAAATGCACTTTTTTGGATTCAAGAGGAAACTAAGTTAGACAAATTAGACACACCCTTTATATGATATGTATAGAGTTATATACAGAGAGTGTTTGTCTAAGTGTATAACTTGTTAATTGCAAGAGGGATATGGATGAAGCTATAAAACGATTGGAGATTATTAAAGTAGAATACTTATGCACTCGAAGCTCTAGTATCTCTACTAATGCAAAGAATCCTATGTATATAAATTTTATAAATAATAGGATTCTAGAAATTAAAAAAGAATTAGAATAAAGGTCGAAAAATGGATATATTAATACAACTTAGTCTTATTTGTGGATTAGGTTTTTTACTTTATAAATTAATTATTGCTATAAAAAATATTTTTGTAGGAACAAAAGAAGTAATTCAACATTCAACAGAGTTTACTAAGATTGTAACAAAGTTGGGTAAGAAAAAGATAAATGAAAAAATTAATAAATTAAAATTAGAATATGAATTAAAAAAACAACATGAGGATTTTATTGTTATACAAATTATGATTGAGTTTAATGTAGAAAGAAATGTTGCTAAAGACATTTATAAGTATTATTTCAAGTAATACTTTGTAAGAGAAGGTTTATATAGAGTAGTTTAACTTACTCTATAAATTTTATCTCTATATATATCATAATCAAAACTTAAATCTCTTCCCATAGCTTCATAATCTATATAGGTTTCTAAGTGAGCAGGGATTTCACCAAACAATCCTTCGTCACAAAATTGCTCTGCAAGTTTAGTAAATGAACTACATTCATATACTTCAACATCATCAATTTTAGATAATGCTTCATCTAAATCATAGTTCAAATAATCTGTTAAATATTCTAATATTTCAACTTGGTAATCTTCTAAATCTAATTCATTGTATTTATTAAATACCTCTTCAATATTGCAATGTTCAGAACAAAGCGATAAAAAATCATTTTCCCAATCTGCTGCAAATAGTTCTAAGTCATCAGGATTAAGTCCATTATTAATTTTAGCTTCTTTTACGAACTCATTAATTGTTTTAATATTTGTATCACTATCAAACCATTTACAAAGTAAAATACCATTGGTATATAATTCCCACTCTTCAACCGCTATTTGTAATCTTTCCATAATATAAATCCTTTAAAAATGTTTTGCCTTTTTTGAAGATTCAGAGGGTTTTTTCTTCTTTGATTTTTAACAAATCTTTTAAGAAGTATAAAACTAAACTCTTTTTCTTTTTTAAGGCTTTTGCCTCTTTCGTTAGTTCGTCGGGCTTTTTTCAGAGTGTAATAGATATGTTTTTTATTGGTTGAAGCTTTAATTGAGAAATTTGGAAGGATAAAAAAGTATTGGCTTATGTTCAAAATTTATAAATTACAGTGTAAAGTCATAAAATAATATATCACACTCAAATTCTAAAAAAGGCTGGACTAATGAAGTTTAGGTAAATGTAAAAGAAAAGATAGATTTAGTTTTCTTCTGTCATTTATGAAAAGATGAAGTTGAAAATTTAAAATATAGTTTTAGATTTTTTCTAAGAACTATCCTTTTTTTTAGATTATTTTTAGGAACTGTAAAGTCAAATATTTTTAATATTTGTGCTTTTGTCTCTGGAGAAATATCTTTTTCAGATACTTCACATAATTTATCTATAAGAGTATTTATAGTTTCGACTTTTGTATCTGCACCTAATCTATAATATGGGTCTTTGGGAACCTTTAATTTATAGCATGTTGGAGTAAAATTCCTTTTTATTATTCCAATCAGTTTTAATGCTGTCACAATATCTTTCTTTATATTATTTACATGGGTATCTTGCACTTTTTTTTCTGTTAAAAGTTCATATTCTTTTGTTTCCTCATTCATATATATAAGTTGAAACTCTTTTAAAATATCAATATCATCATTTGTAAATTTCTTCAATTTAATATCAGGTTCTGAATCCTCATCTGAAACTACTGTATCAAATTTCTTTAATAAACCTAAGTATTTATAGTCAAAATTGTTTTTTTTCGTCTTTTCATAAGCAAAAACTTTTAATAGTACATACTTTGGAATAGATTGAATTTTTTTTGCAATTATAAGATTTTTTTCTGACTCATCTTCGTATAGCTTTTTTAACTCCCTATCTATATCATTTTCTCTATAGTTCCTTCTTGCATCTCCAATCCCAATATTAGCATCTATATCTGCATCTTGATAATACCAATGCCTTACAATATCAAGTATAGATTTATCATCAATCTCTTTTAAACCGTTTTTTAAAATAATATTAACAACATTTTTAAAAGCTAATCTATTTACTAGCTGGCTATTTTCATCTTCTAAAGGGTCCGTTGAAACAACATGGTTTTTCTTTATAGGCTCTGGTTCTTTATTATTAATTAAAGCATATAAAGATTCTCTCACATGATTAGCTAATAAATATATGTGTTCCCCATATAATTTTTCTCGTTCTTCATAAATTTCTTTTCTTCCAATTTTATAATCTTTAGAATCTTCATATTCACTATACTCTTGTTTTAAGGAATTTGTTGCTCTTGTTGTAGCCTTTTTATAATCCTTATATAATCTTTGAATGTGAGGAGTTATTTCTAAAACTATTTCACTTTTTTTCTTCTTTTTAAATTTTAATATATTTCTATAGTCTTCATTAAGTTTATCATTTATATCAATTATACCAATTTCGAGTAATACACTATAGATTTTTCTAAAGTACTTTTCATTAGTACTATTCCCATTACAAACTTTCTTCTGTAATTCATCTTTTTCAATTAAGCCTTTTGTTGTGAAAACTTCTTCTAAAACTTCTTTATCTATTACATCTTGTGTCTTTTTCATAGTAGAGATTTTAGCCTTAAAAGAATTTTTTTTCCATTAATACTTTGCACAAAATATCCTGAACTGCACGCGGGATAATACATTTCCAAAAACATTTGAAAGCACCTTCAAACGGTCTATCCAGATGTTTAATAACTTTAAAGGAAATGTTATGAAAAAGCAATTAGGAATATTTGAATTATTTGCAGGAATGGGTGCTCAAAGTAGAGCAATAAAAAATATTGAAAAAGATATGAATATTAAGTTAAATCATTTAGGTATTAGCGAGTGGAGTATAAAAGCAATAATCGCACACGATTTATTAAATAATGGTGAGCAATGTAATTTTGAAGAGTATGCAAATTTAAATATAGATGCAAAAGAGTATATGCTTGAGTATTTGTCAAAATTTACTTTCTCATTAGATGGAGAAAATCCATACAGTTTTAGAAAATTATCAAAATGGAATTATAGAAAGTTAAGACAACTTTATATTGCTATGAAAAGAACTAAAAATCTTGGAAGTATTCTTGATATTAGTGCTAAAGATTTGCCAGATAACATTGGAGTTCTGACCTATTCGTTTCCATGTACATCAATTTCTACTGCAGGTAATCAAGAAGGTATAGTTGAGGGTACACCGTCTGGTAATTTACTTGAAGTAAAAAGAATTTTAGAAGAGTTTAATGCTACTGAAAAATTACCATCATTTTTATTGATGGAGAATGTAAAAGCTTTATTAAATATCAGAAATAAAGCTATTTGGGATGAGTTTGCTTCATTTCTTGAAAGTTTAGGTTATCACAATACAACAATGGTTCTTAATGCCAAAGAATTTGGCATCCCACAAAGTAGGGATAGAGTCTTCTGTATATCTGAACTTAATGGTAAAAAAGAGATTAATGTTGAGAAAAAAAGCTTTTGTCCAGACTTAAAAGAGTTTCTACAAGTAGATAATCCTTTATATTTAGATGAGTATAAAAATGCAGTTCCAAATAATACTCCTAAAAGAAGAATTGATTACTTTGATAATACAAAAAAACTTAACGATTTGGCTCATACAATGACTATATCTTGTGTGCAGGATAGAATTCCAAACTGTGGGGTATTTTTAACAAATTCTGATGGATTGTTAATTAATAATCCTCAATTAGATAGGGATATTAATGGTGTTAAAGCAGCGTTTAGATTTGTTACCCCAAGAGAACAATTTAAGCTTATGGGATATGAATTTGAGGATTTTGACACATTAAAAAATGCTGGTTTTTGTAAAGGACATATTGAAAGACTAGCTGGTAATTCAATTGTTGTTCCAAAACTTGAATCAATATTTAGTGCAATCATAAAAAGAATTTCTATTAAAAATAGAATTAAAAAAGCTGTTGCAACTAAAACCAAGAAGATGAAGGCAAGAGTCTTAAGAACTATTAAAAAACTCAAATATGAGGGTTCAAAAATAAATTCTCATAGAGTTTCAAAAATTGCAGGAATTAGTTATGTAACGGCAAGGAAATATTGGAAGTTACTATCATCTGAAATTGAAAGATTAGATGATGATAAGTAAAAATTACTTCTACTTAACTTCAAAATATAGGTGCATTGTAAGAAACAAAGGTTCACCTTTTTTTGAAATAAAGATGTGTTTGGGAATGTAAGTGTTACTGTAAAAAATTGATAAAAATGAAAAAAATTATAAATAAAAAAGGAAAGAATTATGAAAGGTTTAAATGGTTACTACAGTTCAGCTGTAGGGTTTAATGAAAATAAATTTACAGAAAATTATATTGATGAGTTTAGAGACTTTGTCTATGACTTTTTAGAAGGTACATATGGCAGACTTGAATTATTGAATTGGTTAGAAAAAAAAGATGAACTGATTAGGTTTGATATAGGTAACTTTGAACCTGAAACAAATGAAATTGATATTTATGTGACAAGATATAGTGATTATACATATATGAAAATCACTATAAATGTAACAGAAGTTCATTGGTTTGACATTAAAAAAGCTGTAAATGGTATTTTTTGCATTGTTTCAAAAAATCATGAATTTTTATTAGAAAAATATTATAACTTTAACATAAGGTTGTAATTATGAAAGTAGAATTTATTATTAGAGTTAAATATACTAATAGCTCTTCTTATAGTGGAAATGTTAGATTAATCGTTAATGGATTTAAAACAAAATACTATGCAAGTGGTTGGGGATATGATAAAGAGGGTGATGCATTTTCTCAATTTATAAAAGATAATTTTAAAAATAATGAGAATAAAAGTATTAGTTCAAAAGGTGATGCAATAAGCTTTATCAATTCTATTGGTGGAAAATTTGAAGTAATGTATCAAGATGATGATATAGATTTATATAAAATTACTGTTAATAGTTCAAAAGTAATTGATTATGAATATAGAATCACAAAAAACTCAAAAGGTGAATCATTGGTTTGGGCTAATGATAGAGTTTTAAGAGTTTTTTACAATGAAGATTTTGTATTGGAATATTTAGAAGATTTACAGAAATAGTAAATAGTTCTAAATTATCTTTGGTGGTAGATAAAAGCTATTTTATCTATCTTAATTACTAAGCTTTAAAGCTTAGTCTCTTTTTGTTTTTTAAGTGTTTTCTAAATACTTGAACGAATAGAACAGTCTCCTATGGAGCTGTTCAGTGAGTGAATGTCTCCAAGAGTATTGAAATATTTTGGAAAAATTCGAAACATACTTAAAATCTATTTATATCAATATGGGGAGTAATTGATATGAATAATTTTATAAATGTGAGAATGACTTCTCATAACAACTTAAAGATTTTTAACAATATCAAGCATAATTGCAGATATAGAAAATCTTTAAGTCAGTTTAATGAGATGAAAAATATTTTAATAGATTTGGAGTATGGTATGCCATTATTTGAATTTAATGCAGATGATAGGGTTATGGCAAGAACAATGTATCATACATTTTCTGCAATGTACCAAAAAGATAGAAAAAAACATCATCAACTGCATAAAGAGAATAGGGGTAATAGAAGAGTCAAAGACTCTTTTGGTTCTTGGGGTGAAATGGTCTTCACTTTTAGTGAAGCAATAGACCATGACCTTGGTTCTAAATACACGCTGGAAGAACTTATTAAAGTTGCCCATGAGTGTGCACTAGAGCTTTGTGAGAAAATGGGAACAGAACTTAAAATGATGAACATCGATTTTGATGAGAAAAGACCTCATTTTCAGATGTTTTTTAGAAATTATGATGAATTAGGTGCAAGTATATATTACAAGCATAAAAAAACTAATTTTTTAGAGCAGATGCAAGACATTGGATTTAATCACTTTGGAAAGCTTGGTATGAAGAGAGGTATCTCAAAAGATAAAGCTTTAAAAGGTGTTGTAGATTATATTACACCAGCACAATATCATAAACAAGTACTGATGCAGTTATCAAATGAAATTACTTCTTTAGATTCAGAAGTAAAAGAATTAAAAGTTTTAAGAAAAGAAATTTCAAGTGATGTTAATTTATCAAATGAAGAGAAAAAATCTTTGCATAATGATATATCAAAACTTCAAACTCAACAAAGGCAACTTAGAAAAAAACTTACTGAAGAGAAAAAATCATTAAAAGTTTCAGATGATGAAATAAAGCATGATATTAATCAGATTCTTACCTTTGCTAAGAAAACCATTGGATATGATGAAATGAAACTAAAAAAAGCTATTTATAGCAAATATAAGAAGTATCTTCAAGTTCTTGAAGAGAACCAAAAGTTAAAAGCTAAAAATGAGAAGATAGAAAATGCTTTTAATAAACTATATGATGCATCAAAGGATTTTATTTTTACAGTTAATGAGAATAAGCAACTTTTAAAGAATTTAGAAGTTACACAATCATCATATGATACTTTGAAAAAAAAGTACAATAAACTTGAAGAAGAAAATATTGGATTAAAAGGTAAATTGGCATATATGAAAAATCAAGATTTTGATAGCATATCAATTTATGATAACAGATAAAATATAGTATAATTTTAATTTAGGAG
>ERZ1673961.287-NODE-287-length-23522-cov-7.545617_pt1 | contig 23522 bp, 21 predicted proteins | sample MGYA00580189_ERZ1673961 | MGnify/ENA primary metagenome ERZ1673961 (study PRJEB41334, sample SAMN05608105) | rock metagenome | biome: terrestrial subsurface; feature: shale formation; material: shale | place: USA: Pennsylvania ... | reverse complement strand
CATGGGTGCGTTCTACTGGTTCTTCAAATTCAGCAAAATGGGTTTGGCGATGCGAGCGACAGCATTTAACCAGCAAGTAGCCCAGAGTCTTGGCATTTCCATTAAGAAAGTGTTTGCGATCAGTTGGGCTATTTCCGCGATGGTATCCGCGACAGCAGGGATTGTTATCGGGATTGTAAACGGTGTCTCTGACGCGCTATCCATCATCGGCATCAAAGTATTCCCAGCGGTTATTTTGGGTGGTTTGGACTCGGTTGTTGGCGCGATTGTCGGTGGTATCACCATCGGCTTACTAGAGAATCTGGCTGAGTTCTTTGATAGCCAATACCTGCAAGTGGGTAACCTGTATAACATCGCACCTTTCTATGTGCTGTTAATCATTCTTGCCTTCAAGCCATACTTAGCATGCGCCCATGTGGGGATTTTCGAACCACATACAAAAGTGATACGCCGATTTTTGAAACCAAAACCATTAGAAGACTAGCGATAGCGGGTGTTATCGCGATGTTGGCAGCGCCGCTGGTTCTGGATATCTACTTCCTCAACCTATTTATTCAGATTGCATATCTGGGTATTGCAGCTCTGGGTCTGAACATTCTGGTTGGCTTTACCGGGCAAATTTCGTTAGGTCACGGTGCGTTTTTTGGCTTTGGCGCTTTTGCATCGGCATGGCTGAATAACCAATACAACATTCCTGTGGTGCTTGCCATTCCGCTCGCGGGTTACCTGACCATGATTGTCGGGATGATCTTTGGTCTGCCAGCGGCGCGTATCAAAGGGTTGTACCTTGCAATCGCGACTTTAGCGGCGCAGTTCATCTTAGAAGATTTCTTTGCTCGCGCTGAGTGGTTCAGTGGTGGTTCATACGGTGCAAGTGCAAACCCAATCAATCTGTTTGGTTTCGAATTTTCGACCGATGAAAGCTTCTTCTATGTTGCACTGTTTGCGCTGATCTTTATGTACATGTGGGCATCGAACCTGATTCGTTCGCGTGATGGACGTGCGTTTGTCTCAGTACGAGATCACTACTTATCCGCAGAAATCATGGGTATCAATCTTACCAAATATCGTCTGCTCTCTTTTGGTGTCTGCGCATTCTACGCAGGTATCGGCGGCGCACTCTACGGTCATTACTTAGGCTTTGTCTCTGCGGAAGGTTTCACCATCATGATGTCTATCCAGTTCCTGGCGATGATCATCATCGGTGGTCTTGGGTCAGTAAAAGGCACCTTAATGGGCACGATATTTATCGTATTGCTGCCAGAAGTTTTAGAGTTTGGCGTAACGGGTTTGGCTGCATTTAGCGATAACACTTCGTTTATTGATGGGCTGGCTTATTTCAAAGAAATGGCAATTGGTCTGGTCATCATGCTGTTTCTGATTTTCGAACCTCAAGGGTTGTCACATCGCTGGCAGCAGATTCGAGCATATTGGAAACATTATCCGTTCTCTTACTAGGGTCTGTTGACCTTTCGAGCTGATTTTTGCAGCAGTTTGTGGGTTCTTTATACAAGGCAGAGGCTTTGAAATGTAGTGCACTACCTGATAAGCCGATAACGCAGTAGAAGGGACCCACAAACGCTGCCCAAAGGGTTCGGCTAAAAGCGTTCTACTCTTTGTTGAGAGGTATTTTGCTTAGAATGACTAGGCTACAAACCTCTCGCCGCGATTATAACGCTTTTATCTCGAACAAAAATTAATCACGAAAGATAAACAGACCATCCGGGTACTTAAGTGGAATATACCTCAATAACAAGGACTACGAGTTATGAACAAAGGACATTTAGCGACAACGTTGGTGCTATCTTCGGCACTGTTTACTACCGCATCTTGGGCAAAAGATTCCGTGTTTGTCGGACATCTGGTGGACTTCTCTGGTCCAACGGCTTATGTAAGTAAACCGTACGGCTCTGGTGTGCGAGATGCACTGCAGTGGATTAACGAAAATGGCGGCATCAACGGTACCGAATTAGAATTTGAAACGGTGGATATGGCATACAAAGTGCCAGTTGCGATTTCCAACTACAAACGTTGGGTTGCCCGTAAGAACATGGTCGCGCTGCAAGGTTGGGGCACGGCGGATACCGAAGCGCTAATCTCTTTTGTCACCAAAGACAAAGTGCCAGTCTTTTCGGCATCTTACTCGGGCCACTTAACTGACCCAACAGGTAAAAACCCGAAAACAGCCAAACCTGCTCCTTACAACTTCTTCTACGGCGCTTCTTACTCAGATGCCTGTCGTGCATTAGTGAAATGGGCGAAAGAAGACTGGGAAGCGAAAGGCAATACCACTGCGCCTAAATTTACTCACATCGGTGATAACCACCCGTTCCCGAATGCGCCAAAAGAGGCGTGTGCAGAGTATGCCAAAGAACTGGGCTTTGAAGTGCAAAACCCAGTGGTTGTGTCACTTAAACCGGGCGATTTCAAAGCGCAATGTCTGTCGCTTAAAGAGTCTGGTACCAACTACGGCTACATCGCAAACTTAGGTGGTTCGGTTATTTCTCTGGTGAAATCGTGTAACACGGTTGGCACCGACTTCCAATACATGGCGAACATCTGGGGCGGTGATAAACCGGTTATTGAAGCGGCGGGTGACGGTCTGAAAGACTATGTTTTCCCGGGTATGACCGCATTCTGGGGTGATGATACAGAAGGAATGAAACTGGTTGAGGAAATATCCAAACTGTCAGAATCGGAACCGGGAGAGTTTCGAACTCACCACTACATCCGTGGCGTGTGTTCTGCGTTCTACATGAAAGAAGCAATGGAGTGGGCGAAAGACAACGGTGGTATTACCGGTGATAACATCAAGAAAGGCATGTACGTACACAAAAACTGGGTACCAAAAGGCCTGGAGGGAGTATGTATTCCTGCTAACTGGCAACCAGAAGATCACCGTGGCACAACAACCGTAAACGTGTTTATGGGCAATAACCAAGGTGGCGCGGTAGACATCAAGAAAGTGTCTCAAGTTACATTGTCACGTCGTGATGATTGGTTAGGTTACTAATCTTCTACTTACTAAGCATAACGATTACTAAGAATAGGATAGGTGAGAGGCAACTCTCACCTGCACAAGGAGTGGCTTGATGAGTGAATTAGCAACGAATATAGAACCAGCAGAAATCCTGCTCTCGGTGAACAATATCGAAGTGGTCTACGACGAAGTAATCTTGGTACTGCGTGGTGTGAGCCTTGAAGTACCAAAAGGTCAAATCGTGACGCTATTAGGCGCAAACGGGGCGGGTAAATCGACCACACTAAAAGCGATTTCGGGTTTGTTGAAAACCGAAGACGGTGAAGTGACTCGCGGTGAAATTACCTTCATGGGCGAGCGTATCGACAACAAGAGCCCGGAAGAAATTGTCCGTTCGGGTATCTTCCAGGTGATGGAAGGGCGTCGAATCGTTGAAGACATGACGGTTATTGAAAACCTTCGTTTAGGGGCGTTTACCCGCAACGACAACGAGGTCGAGAAAGACATCGAAATGGTGTTCGACTACTTCCCTCGACTCAAAGAACGTACTGGTCTCGCTGGCTACTTGTCTGGCGGTGAGCAGCAAATGCTCGCAATTGGCCGTGCACTTATGGCTCGCCCAAAAATGATCTTACTTGATGAACCGTCGATGGGGCTTTCGCCACTCTTGGTGAAAGAGGTGTTCAGCATCATTGAGAAGATCAACAAAGACCAAGGCATTACCATGTTGCTGGTGGAGCAGAACGCGAACTTTGCTCTTCATGCAGCCGATTACGGTTACATCATGGAATCAGGCAAGATTGTGCTCGATGGCACCAAGCATGAGCTGCTTAACAATGAAGACGTGAAAGAGTTCTACCTTGGTGGCGGCGATGAAGAGCGCAAAAGCTTTAAGAACTTAAAATCTTACAAACGCCGTAAGCGTTGGTTGTAAGGAGTGGTGATGAACGAATTATTCGATGCGAAAGAGTCTCTGCCGTCAACAGAGAGAGAAGAATCTCTGTTTCAACGTATACCAACATTGATTGAAAATGCAAAAGCGCACAGCGACCATTACGCCAAACTATTCGCAGATATTGATCCTATTGCGGTAAGTTGTCGCGAAGGGCTATCGAAGTTGCCGATTACACGCAAGTTTAATGTGCCCAGCCAGCAGCAACTCAAGCCGCCGTTTGGGGGCTTGAACAGCGTCAGTATCGGGCAAATGGCTCGCGTGTTTCAATCTCCAGGCCCATTGTATGAGGCACAAACGGATGAAGCCGACTTCTGGCGTATGGGGCGTGCGTTTCACGCGGCTGGGTTTCGCCGTGGGGATTTAGTCCACAACACGCTCTCTTATCATTTTTCTCCGGGCGGATTTATTATGGATGGCGGAGCAAGAGCCTGCGGCTGTGCGGTATTTCCGGCTGGCGTGGGGAATACCGAAGCGCAGATTGAAGCGATCAAACAGCTTCAGCCAACGGGCTACACCGGGACACCATCTTACCTAATTACGTTGCTAACCAAATATCAAGAGCAATATGGTGAGAAGCCGAGCATTAACAAGGCTCTGGTTTCTGGAGAAGCGGTCACTGCAGACATGCAAAAAGCGTTTTCAGACATGGGCATTGCAGTGTCTCAAGCGTATGCGAGCGCAGAACTTGGTTTGATTGCTTATCAGGTTTCTGGTGAACAAGGCTTAGTGATTGCAGAAGATATCATTGTCGAAATCGTTGACCCTGATGGTATGCCTGTTCAATCAGGTGAAATCGGTGAGGTGGTGGTGACTTCTCTGGATGAAAAGTTTCCGCTTATTCGCTACGCAACCGGTGATCTCTCTGCTTACATCGAAAGAGACTCTGATTCACCACGTACTAATATGCGCATAAAGGGCTGGATGGGGCGCGCCGATTCGGCAGTCAAAGTTAAAGGCTTATTTGTTTATCCGCACCAGATACAGGAAGTGTGCCGTCGCCATGAAATTACCGGCTCGTTAAAAATTGAGCGCGATGGTTTCAGCGATACGATTACATTCTGTTGCCAGGAAGATCACGTTTCTGCCGATGATATTCAAGCAACGTTGCAGTCCGTTACTAAGCTCAAGGGCAAGGTCCAGTTTGTGCCGAACAGCGCGGAGCAACCTCTGATTAACGATTTACGTAATTAGCAACGTTAGATATAACAGGGTAAGGCTAGGATAAAAGGGATACCGAGATAAGTCGCGTATCCCTTTTTAAGTTAAACAATACCGATTTAAAGGAAGTGCAATGAAAACGACAGACTCACCAAGTATCGATGTGAATTTCTGGGATGATTTGTTTGTCAAAGGCACAATGCCGTGGGATCGAAATCAAGCGCCCGAAGACCTAAAACGTTACCTAAGCCAAATTTCCGGTGATGCTCAATCTGTGTTTATTCCCGGCTGCGGTGCAGCGTATGAGGTAACACAGTTCGTCGATCATGGACATGATGTTGTCGCGATGGATTATAGCGAAGAAGCCGTGAAAATGGCTCAATCAAAGCTTGGCAGGCACAAAGATAACGTCAGGTTAGGGGACGTGTTTAGTGCTGAATTTTCCGAGCCGTTTGACGTGATTTATGAACGAGCATTTTTAGCCGCATTACCAAAAGAGAAGTGGGACGATTACTTTGCAATGATTCAGCGGTTATTACCAAGCAAAGGTCTTCTGGTGGGTTATTTTGTTATCGATAACGACTATCTATCTCGCTTTCCTCCATTTTGTTTGCGCAGCGGCGAGTTGGAAAGGCGGTTAGATAAGTCGTTTTCTCTCATAGAATACGCACCAGTGACTGACAGCGTCGACGTGTTTAAAGGTAAAGAGTATTGGATGGTGTGGCAGAAGAAGTAATGTTTTACGTTCCTGATGTGTAAACCGGACATGGAATTGAAAAACCATCGTTTACCTCTTTACTACTGGGAAGGTAAGAGGCTTACGATGGTCTAATTGGTTATTTTAATTTTTTATTCAACGATATCGAAGTCAGACAAGGATTGAGTCGCACGTACCTGCTGTACTGTTACCATGTTTTTACCCACGAAGGCTTCTGCATAAGAGCTTCCTGACACTGTTCCGCCTTCCGCTACTGATACTTCATTAATGTCAACGGCTGCTTCTACTGAAGTGAAAAAGTGCGCTTTAATTTCATATTCACCAGCATTCATGTTAGGTAAAACGAAGTTAAAATGATGTGATGCTAGTGTGTCTTGCATCAAGCCAATCTCTTCATCAGAGACAATACACTCAATTGCAACATCTATCGTGCCATCTGGTGTATCGGTATAGCCTTCATCTCCTGGGCTATAGCCTTCGCCGTCAATACCGCCAGTATAGTCAGTACACTCTTCAATGACACCAGCAAGAGTTGCCGACATTTGTTGGATTCTAGCTGAAAGTGTTACAGCACCTGGCGCAGCAGTGACTGTAGCACCACCATCGACAGGTGTCGCTGTCACAATAACCCATGCAGTGCCATCAGCAATGGCCTTGGCTGCACCGCCTTCTCGTCCCTTGATTGAAGTATCGGTGACGATGCCAATTTCGGCAGATACGCCAACTAACAACTCTTTATCTTGAGGTACTTTCATTGTGGTGAGTAGATACCCATCGTTATCATCTAATACAATGGCATCTGCTGTAGCATTTTCTATCACTGCTAATGCTGTGTATTTTGGTGAAGACTCATCCCATGTTGCAGCGAATTTTGCAGATGGGCCTGCTAGTGCGGAAGTTGAGCCTAAGGCCCCTGTTATCGCTGTTAATAACAAAATATTTTTAAAACTCATGTCTAACTCCTGATTATTGAAACAATAAGTTCCCCAGATTCTTAATACAATCAATAACGAAATGGGATACGACAATAAAATGACAGGCCACGTTTAAATTTAGTTATGGCCAGAATGGTCTTTAAATTAGTCCTTGATAAAAACCATTGGATAAGATACTAGTTGAAATAAAATAAATTGCACAAAAATAGTTTGCTTATTTAAAATTCCTATTTTAAAAAAGAGAACAATATGCAATGTGTTTTTCAAAGCGAAAAACGCGAGATGGGAAAGTCATGAATAAGGAAGTTTTGTTTAAAGCTTTGATAATAAGATAAATTTATTTTATTTTTCTGTTTAATTGAGGCAGGTGGCTAAATTTAAATTCCATATAAACATAGTTTCATATAAATTGTAGGGAGTATTATAATTGTTTGTTTATAATGCGGTTTATAAATTTCCTCTTATTTTTATTATAAAAAATAAATTTGAAAAATAGACGTAAGCAATCTAGTGAATAAATAAAAATGGTTTGAGGCCTATAAAGTTTACTCTTATTTATTTATATGGGCGTTTCAATTATTAAGTTATCAATTGAATTTACTAGCATTATTTGGAAGAAGAGAATTATTGGCCATAGTAGACAGATAAATAATCAAGAACAGCTTCACGATCATCGCCATCGAGTTCTTCCATACCTTGCTCTTCGATCATCCAGTCGAGCATTTTATCCCAACGCTTTCTGCTTAAACCTTGCTGAGCGACCATATGTAAAGAATGACAAGCAGAGCATATTGCCCCAACCAGTTCCATGTTTTCTCCCGGTGTTAAGATTCCATCCCCCGCTGATTTTACTTCCATTCCGGACGAAGGGGTAACCCAGTCAGGAGGTGAGGGGTTCTTAGTCGCAAGCCACGCGATGATGGCGGCTCGAGCTCCTGGGTCTTTCACTCCCGGAAACACCATGTTGGTGCCTGGTGCAAACTCAGTGGGGGACGCTAAAAATGCATCAAGCTTTTCAGCATCCCATTTGCCTTGATGCTGTTTTATTCCCTCGCTGTAATTAAAGCCCGCAAAACTAGCAATAGAACGTTCTGCCAGCCCCCATAGGGGCGGACCAACCACAGTGACGCCATTGGGTTCAAATTGGTGACAAGCTTTACATACCATTGCTTGTTGTTCGCCCACTTCAATTAACTCTGTGTTTGCAAAGGTAAGCCCACTAACAAGGCTTAATAGTGATAGAGAGAGCGGGAAGACCCGCTCTCTAAGGTTATGACTTTTCACTGTGGTTACCCCTTAACGACCAAAGCAACGCGATGAAAGGTGTTATTTAGGTATCCTTTTGGATTCCAAGCGATGGCAAAAGGTTGGCTAACATTCTGATCATCGGTCGCTTTTGCCCAAACTTCGTAGTAGCCCGGTTGTGGGAATTTCACTTTAGCACTAAAGGTCTGCCAAGCACCTTCGTTTGCTGGGGCGGCGAGATCGGCATCCTTCCAGGTTGCGCCAAAATCAATGGAAAGCTGAACCTTTGTCACTTTACGGTCTCCAGACCAGGCATGACCGCGCACCGCAACCTCGTTTCCATCCACTTGTGAGTTAGTTTGTGGTGACGTGATGAGGGATTTCACCGGCATACGCTCGATGATTTCAAAATCCTCTTTTGCAACTTCTTCGCCGGGAGCCACTGGTCTGTTAGGCACACGATAGGATGTCCCTGTCATTTTCGGACCGTCATGTACCTGATCGCGGATTTGAATTCGTGTCAGCCATTTTTGCGAACAGGAGCCTGGCCAACCTGGGACAACCAAACGTAGTGGCGCACCATTCATTGGATGAAGAGGTTCACCATTTTGTTCGAAGGCGATAAGGTTTTCAGCGCCCATCGCTTTGGCAATGGGTACGCCGCGAGAAATTGGTAACTTACCTTCCTGACCCGAAAGGTGTTTATCTGCACCATAATGTGCCGTATAAACCGCACCGTCTTTGACACCGGCTGCTTTGAGAACATCAGCTAGCCTCACTCCCGTCCAGCTTGAACAGGCAACCGCACCATAAGTCCATTGGTTACCTGATGCTTTAGGATCGAAGAATGCACGGCCATTACCGCCGCATTCCACGACGAGTTGTTGCTCGATTACATCGAAGTTTTTCTTCAGATCGGCAATCGTAAGTGTCATGGGTTTGTCCACCAAACCATCGATGGTTAAGCTCCACGCTTCAGCGTTGACTGCGGTTGGAGGGATGCCGTTGTTGCGTATGAAATGATGGCGGGTAGGCGTAATGTCGTCATTAAGAAGGTGAGGTGGCGTTTCAGCATTCATTGGTCTGTCGTTAAGCACAGTCAGACCATCTTTACCTTCAATCATTACGTCATCGAGCCCTTCCGCAAATGCTGCCGGGATTATCCCAGCGGGCATGTTTCGGTGGAAGGGAATGGCTCCGCCAAGCACGGCGGCCATCGTTGCTAATCCCGCGCCTTTTAAAAAGCCTCGTCTGTCAGGGTGACTGACTCGTCCAAAGACTTTCTCATCCGCAGACTCAGGATTTTTTTCATAATATTTATAAATCCCTTGTGGCTTGTTTTTCTCGTTCTCACTCATGATGCGTTCCTTTACCGGTTAACGCCCAAGAACATCTCTGTACTTTTATGGTTCTGCAGGTCGTTTCACCGAACTCTACAAATAACGTCCGAAATAAGTTTTACATCACTAACATTAGTCGACTATTGATAGCCTTAACAATATTTGTGAGAAATATGCTCCTCATCAGCACACTTCGATGCTTTTTCGGATTTACAGGTTCTATTTTGATTCGGAGAAGGCTTAAAACCTTCATTTGTCGTTATGTGGATTACAATTTAATTAACACGCGTTGTATTACTCAAAAACAATAAGATAAAAGTGAGCTTCTATGTTCGATAAAGTCATTTCCTTTCTAGAGACCACCTTATTTACCTTTAATGATCAACCCATCACTTTGTGGGCAATATTGATGGTTCCCACTTGGATACTGGTTAGTTTGTGGCTGTCCAAAATACTTATTAAAGCGGTTATGTCCAGAATGGCGTCAGCAGGGAAAGATCCGAATGTTATTCATTTAGTTAAGCGGATATTGTTCGTCATCGCTCTCGGGATTATTTTCCTCACCACTCTTTCGTTGATTAATGTACCTATTACCGCGTTTGCCTTCCTGTCTGGTGCTGTCGCGATTGGCTTTGGTTTTGGTGCTCAAAACATCATTAATAACTTTATTAGTGGCTGGATTTTGATTGGTGAAAAGCCGATTAGGATTGGTGACTTTTTGGAAGTAGAAGGAGCAAAAGGCACTGTCGAGCAAATTAATACCCGTTCTACGCGGATCAGACGTACTGATGGTGTGCACATGTTAATACCAAACAGTCAGTTGATTGAAAACGTGGTCATTAACTGGACACTCTGCGACAGGTTGGTAAGAGGCACCGTGGTGGTCGGTGTTGCTTATGGAAGTGATGTAAAACTGGTCGCGTCGTTAATGAAAGAAGTGACGTTAAAACAAGAACAAGTGCTTGGTAATCCAGAGCCCGATGTATTCTTCCAGGACTTTGGTGATAACGCTCTTATCTTTGAATCGTATTTTTGGATCCATTCAACGGTTGAAGGAGGGATTCGTGCCGTGTCCAGTCAGATACGTTTTGAAATTTATGAAGCCTTTGAGCGAAAAGGTATTGAGATCGCATTCCCTCAACGTGATGTCCATATTGATGGCGAAATTAAAGTTTCTCGGGAGCGTTAGCCAACCTTGCCTTGATTCGCCGTTTCATGTGATGGCTCCTTAACCTTTAAAACCTTGAACCTCAGCGATACTCGCGGATTGTATGAATGCGCAAAAGGTTGCATTATGTGAGCTTCGTTTTCTTCATTAGAGAAGCAGGGAAATAATGAACACAAGATATAAGGATTTATTAGGTACCGAACTTTGCGTTATTCAGTCGCCGATGGCGGGTGTCCAAGGAAGTAATCTGGCCATTGCTGTGAGTGAAGCGGGAGGGCTAGGGTCCTTACCTTGTGGCATGTTGAGTATTGAGCAAATCGTGAGTGAAATAGAGGCGATCAAAGTGGCAACCAGCAAACCATTTAATCTCAACTTTTTCTGTCATGATGCATCGCCTTTCAATCAACAGCGCCAAGCGATTTGGCAAAATGAGTTAAAACCGTTTTTTGATGAACTTGATTTAGATATGAAGCTTGCGGCTGGTGGAGCGAACAGGGTGCCATTCAGCCATGAGATAGCGGATGCGATTGAACCGCTTTCTCCTGAGTTCATTAGCTTTCATTTTGGTCTGCCCGATAGTGACTTGCTAGAGCGAGTCAAACGATGGGGCACCAAAGTCGTGTCATCTGCGACGACGGTAGAGGAAGCTCTTTGGTTAGAGTCTCGCGGAGTGGATGGCATCATTGCACAAGGCATAGAAGCTGGTGGACACCGCGGGATGTTCTTATCCAAAGATATCTCGACGCAAATGGGGTTGGTTGCACTTCTTCCTCAAATTGTAAATCGAGTCAACGTTCCGGTGATAGCCGCAGGTGGTATTGCTGACAGTCGCTCAGTGCATTCTTGTTTACAGCTAGGAGCGACAGCGGTACAAGTCGGAACGGCTTATCTGTTATGTAAAGAAGCTCAAACATCGCCATTGCATAGACAGGCTCTGAAAGAAACGAAATCACAACATACCGCATTAACGAATATTTTTTCTGGAAAACCAGCGCGTGGCATTGTCAATCGAGCAATGAGAGATCTGGGTTATATGAGCTCGTCTGTGCCGGAATTCCCATTCGCCTCGATTGAAATGACGCAACTAAGAAAACAAGCTGAAAGCCAAGGTATGGATGACTTCTCGCCTTTATGGTGTGGTCAAAATACGCAAGGTTGCCAAGAAATATCCGCAAGAGAGATGACACTTGCATTAGCTGGGCTTCGTTGATTTTCAATATTTATCGAGATTGGTAGTACGACTTAATCTCCCTGAGGCTGATGATGAGCGCTCTGAATCGCATTTAGGGTATCGCGCACCAACTCTTGAGTTTGTTGCTTGAGCAGTTTAACAAACTGCACTTCAATATCGCTCAACGAGACCGTTTCTGGCGTTACTAGATACATTTCGGTTACGGGCAGTGATTCGTAGGGAGGAAGTGGCCACAGTAGTCCTTGTGCGACGTAAGGTTTGGCGCTTTCGACAGTCAGTGCACCAAAGCCGATGCCTGCCATGATCATGCGGCGAACTTCCTCAACATTGGATGAAACGGCAACTAACTTCCCCCAAAACTGCTGTTGTTCACGAAAGTGGGCGATAGCGTCCAGTCCTTCTCCTGGCTGGTCGCTTTCAAAAGAGATGTAGGGCAAGCCTTTAATTTCGTCGAGGGTCAAGTCTTCGCGACCAAAGCACGGGTGGGTTCGTCCGCAATAAAAACCCATCTGTTCGTAGCCGAGAAAGTCACAACGAATGCCTGTTTTGGCTATTTTCTTATTACTCAATCCTATGTGCAATAAACCGTCAGCGACGTGACTGATGATGTCAGCGCTTGGATGGGTATTAACGTTAAAAATAACGTTAGGGTACAGCGCGTGATAGTTCGCCAGTGTGGCATCGAACGCCGGGCACTGCAGATGACTGGCTATCTCAATCGTCAACTCGCCTTGAATATTATCCGCTTGATCAACAAATTGATCCGCCATGTTGCCAATGATACGACTCACTGATGAGGCATACTCGTAAACTCGCATCCCGTGCAGAGTAAGAGAGAACACGCCTTTTTTACGCAGGATGAGCCGTTTATCTACGTGCTCTTCAAGTCGCTTCAACGCATTACTTACGCTGGGTTGGCTGAGCGATAACTTGCGCGCAGCAGCACTAATACCACCTTCGTTAACAATGGTTAAGAACGTATACAGTAAGTTCCAGTCGAGATTACGTAAAAGTCGGTCTTTAGGGTTGAGCATGTGCTTCTTTCCTTGAATGGTTACTTGAACGAACACCCCATAGCGATAGGCTATGTATATCATACTAATTCATCATTATGGCTTTTAACTACTTTTTTCACATACTCAATACTGTCTTTGTGACCGTTTGCTGAAGTAGAAGGGAGATGTCTTCTTAGCGAGCGAGAATCTGGAATGAAACGATAACAAAAGTAGAAGGGAATCCATGATGTCAAAAGGAAAATTTTTAGGTGCTTTGCTTGCTACCTCCGTGGCCGTCGCTGCTTCAGCGGGCGTTAACGCAGAAACAATCAAAATTGGTACAGAGGGTGCGTATCCTCCGTTTAACTACTACACCGCAGATGGCCAGCTAGCTGGTTTCGATATCGAAATCGGTAAAGCACTCTGCAGCGAGATGAAAGTCGAATGTGAGTTCGTCGCTCAGGATTGGGACGGTATTATTCCGGCGCTTTTGGCGGGTAAATACGACATGATTCTGGCTTCCATGTTCATTACCGATGAGCGTAAGCAACAAGTGGCGTTCAGCGCTCCGTATCAGGCGTCTGCGATGACGTTTGTTGTCGATAAGCAGTCAGGTATTAAAGATGTGTCCCCAGAGGCGATGAAAGGAATGATCATTGGTGCACAAGGGTCTACGACACAGGCTGAGTACCTGCTAGCGAAATACCCAGATTCTGAAGTGCGTTTATACCCGACACAGGATGCAGTAAACCTCGACTTGGTTAGTGGCCGTATTGACGCTCAAGCGGGCGACATCATGCCAATGACTGACTGGTTAAGCTCTGAAGATGGTGCTTGTTGTGAAAAAGTTGGCAACCTGATCATGGACCGACAATATGTGGGTGATGGCGTGGGTATCGCATTTCGCAAAGAAGATCAGGAACTTCGCCAACGTTTAGATCAGGCGTTAGCGAGCATCATCAAAAATGGTACTTATCAGAAAATCAACGACGAGTTCTTCTCGATTAACTTACTGACTCTGAAATAAGTCAGATCAAATGTGGCGGCCTATGTCGCCACTGAGTAGTAAATCAAAATGAGAGCGACGCGATGGATTATCTGATGTATCTGAGTCTGGGTGACACTGGCTGGGGAGACGAGCTGCTTAAAGGCTTAGTGGTGACTCTGGGATTAGCTCTGTGTGCTTTACCTGTGGGATTATTTTTGGGAACGGGCGTGGCCGCACTGTCGATAAGTACCAACAAGAGCCACCGTTGGTTTGCCAATGTTTATACCACTGTACTGCGAGGGCTTCCGGAGCTGCTGACTCTGTTTATTATCTACCATGGCGTCGGTCTGCTGATTAACAAAACACTTAAATGGCTTGACCCGAGTAACGGTTTTTTTGAACTGAATCCGTTTGGTGCAGGTGTGATTGCACTTGGTCTGGTTTTTAGCGGCTACGCAGCGGAGGTGCTGCGTGGTGCCTGGAAAGCGATGGATAAGGGTCAGCGTGAAGCCGGATACGCACTCGCGTTGTCCAGACTTCAAATATTCTGGCTGGTCGAGCGCCCGCAACTGCTGCGTTTGGCTCTGCCGGGGTTAGGTAACTTGTGGATCAACTTATTAAAGGATACCGCTCTGGTGTCGGTCATTGCACTCGATGACTTGATGCGTGCGGCGAACATCGCTGTAGGTGCCACCAAAAAGCCATTTTTGTTCTATCTGACGGTTTGTTTAGCCTATTGGGCGGTGTGCTTGTGCTGCGAAAGATTATTGGCAGCAATGGAGCAACACTCAAAACGTGGTATTCGAGTGAGTCGCTAAGGAGAAAGCTATGACAGATTTTATTGCTAAGGTCGCTCCGATGTTACTCGATGGGGCATGGATGACGCTGAAAATCACCTTTATTTCGGTTTCGATAGCGGCTTTGCTGGCATTGCCTATGTCACTATTGCGTATTCAGCGGGCGCGCATCTATCGTTGGCCAGCTCAGCTCTTTATCTCTTTCTTTCGTGGAACGCCACTGATTGCTCAGCTGTTTTTACTTTATTACGGCTCCGGTCAGTTTCGCCCTTGGCTAATGGAAATGGGAATGTGGGGCTTCTTCCGCGATCCAGTTAACTGTGCGCTATTGGTGTTCACCCTCAACTCACTGGCTTATCAGACCGAGATATTACGCGGTGCAATTCAGTCTGTAGATGCAGGTGAGATAGAAGCGGCCAAATCAATGGGCATGAATAATAGCTTGTTGTACAGACACATCGTTATGCCGCTTGCGTATCGTATTGCTTTTCCTGCCCTTGGGAATGAATGTATTTTAATGCTCAAAGGCGGCGCAGTCGCGAGTGTGATTACCGTGATGGACTTGATGGGACAAACTCGACGCGCATTTTCTCAGACTTTTGATATCTCGACGTACTTTCTGGCGGCAGCGATGTATTTGGTGATTGCAACTGTATTTGTAATGGCCTGGCGTCAGGCAGAACGTTATCTCTATCGTCATCAGATCCAGCGAACGCCGGGCACACAGCCAGCGACTGTCGCTACGACCTGATTTTTCAACCCTACCACAACCTGATGGCAACAGGAGCAAAGACTCTTGTGGGCTCGTTTGACTTTAAAAAAGGATCAACACAATGAACAAGATTGAATTGAAAACGCCTTATTTGGTGTTTCTGGGCGATGCAAATGATCTTCTAATGGCGAAAGTAGCTAAAGGTGTGGCTCACTGGCGACCAGAAAAGTGTCTGGCGCAATATCGACTTCCGGGCGCAAAAGCAGACCTTGGTATCGCGGAAATGTCACCGCGCGAAGCGGCTGCGTGCGGCGCGAAAACCTTTATTCTTGGTCTTGCTCCCGTAGGTGGCACGTTGCCAATGGCTTGGATTGACATCTTAATTGAAGCGATGGAGTCGGGAATGGACGTGGCCAGTGGTTTACACATGCGCCTAAACGACATCCCTGAGCTGGTTGCAGCGGCTGAACGTACGGGTCAAAAACTTCTGGATGTTCGCGTGCCTCAAGGGCCAATGGTATGTGGCACAGGCCTTCCGCGCACTGGTAAACGTCTGCTGAGCGTTGGTACTGATTGCTGTGTTGGAAAAATGTTTACCACGCTAGCGATTCATCGAGAGATGGAAAAACGCGGTATTCCGGCAACGTTCCGCGCCACTGGCCAAACCGGTATTCTTATTGAAGGCAGTGGTGTGCCTGTGGATGCCGTGGTTTCCGACTTCATTTCAGGCATGGTTGAAACGCTCTCTCCAGATAACGCACCAGAACATTGGGACATTATCGAAGGGCAGGGCTCACTTTTGCATCCAGCTTATGCGGGGGTAAGCTTGGGCTTGTTACATGGTGCTCAAGCGGATGTGATCATCGTTTGTCACGAGGCTGGTCGCACGCAAATGGATGAAATGGAAGGTTACAGCGTGCCTGATCTACAGACGGTTATCGACATTAACCTTACGATGGGCCGCGTGACGAACCCGAATATTCGTCTGGGTGGTATCGCGCTGAACACGGTGAATTTGAGTGAAGAAGAGGCACTCGCTGAAATCGCACGCATTGAGAAACAATTTGGTGTACCTGTGGTCGACCCTGTCCGTACAGGCGTGGTGAAAATTGTCGATGGCATCGAAGAGGTTTGCTATGCGTAAGATGAGTGTGCGCGTTGAAAGGTGGCCACTGCATGAGCCATTTGTCATTTCACGCATGGATCCAATGCTGCATGGTGAAGTAGTGGTGGTTGAGATTGAACAAGATGGACTCGTAGGGCGTGGCGAGTGCGAACGGATGAATGTCTTCGAGCCCGATTACCCTTACGATGTCTTGGCGGATGTTGAATCTGTTGTTCAAGCAGTAGAGTCGGGTATCAGCCGTGAAGAACTCGGTGAGTTGTTACCATCTGCTGCGCCACGCAATGCCGTTGACTGTGCTTTATTTGAATTGGAAGCCAAGCTAAAACAGCAACCAGCATGGCAAATGGCGGGTTTTAGTGACGCACCTCAGCCAGTAACAACGGTATTCACTTTATCACTCGATAGTGCTGAAAAAATGGGCAAAGCGGCTGAAGCGCAAAAACATCGCCCAATTCTGAAGCTAAAACTCGGTCGGGATGGTGACTTAGAACGTGTCCGTGCAGTACGTGAAGCAGCGCCTAATACCCGTTTGGTGATTGATGCCAACACCGGTTGGAGCTTTGCACAGCTGTGTGAGTATTTGCCAGTTCTTGCTGAACTCGGTGTGGAAATGGTTGAGCAGCCGTTGTCGTTCGAAGAAGAGCACTTACTGGAAACGATCACGCCGTTGTTGCCCATTACGGCTGATGAGTCTTGTATTGATCGTTCCTCGCTAGCTGCTCTGAAAGGACGCTATCAGGCGGTGAATATTAAACTGGACAAAACCGGTGGCATGACAGAAGCATTGGCTCTGCTTAAAGAAGCGCAGGAGATGGGCTTTGAAGTGATGGTCGGGTGCATGATTGGGACTTCTCTTGCTATGGCTCCGGCACTGCTTCTCGCTCAACAAGCTCGATGGGTCGATATTGATGGGCCACTTTTGTTATCAGAAGACAGAACACCTGCGCTCAATTATTGCGAGAGCGTAGTCGAGCCGACAGAAGGTGTATGGGGATAAGACTGCAGCCTGACGTATATCTACTGTCTAACTTTTATCTCGTTCAAAGCCATGGTCAAGTACCATGGCTTTTTTGTTATTTTGGCGAGAGCGAATTCCTGATCGTATAGCTTAGCCATAGTGACGCTTGGCTTAGCCCTCTGAGGGACAGGTAATTTCTTGTAACCATTTATTGACTTCGAATGTATTGGCTCCGAATGGTCAAATGATGATGAGGTATCGTAAGTGCAGGAGTCGCATTGAAAGCAATGTTGCCTGTCATTTGGTAGGATGTTGTTCTTTTTATAAGTTAACTGGTTGTTAGAGCTAAAAAATGGCGTTCAGCACTCCCTAAGTTGCAACTATGTTGATAAGATGACGGCGACGATTATGTAAAGAAGGCAAAATTACATCGGCAAAGAGAGCAATGCTGCTGACTTACAGCGCATTTTAGTTCTTTGTCTCGGGGAATCGATTGCTTTGGCTGACTTGATTAAAAACCGTGTATGAAACGGAAAGCAAACTATACATCCACAGTAAAGACTGATGTAATACCTTCGAGCTTCAATATTTGTGCGAGTAGCGCTGAGTAAAAGACTGTATATGAAAAAAATTATCTCCTTGGCTGTGTTAATTAGCCTAGCAGGGTGTGTTACGACATCTACTAGTAATCCTGTTTTATCGGATGTACACGTAGAAAAGTGTGAAGAGCTCGGTAGACTAGTCGTCACTCAAGATAAAGAGTTCCAACCATCAATGTCAGTGTCATCGCTCGTTTTAAACCAGTTGCCAGTTGTTGCTGAAGATTTTAAGGGTGGTGTTCTGACCTGTAGTGTTGTCGGAGCTACTGATACGGGTTACGCCATTGCGTATGACGAGAGTTCAGAGATTTATCTACACCGCAGGTTTAGTGGCAACAACAAGACTGCAGTTCTGGCTAGCCTGACCGAGCAAGTGGCACAAGAAGAGCAAAGACGCCAAAATTTAGAGCGCGAGAAAAGAGAACAAGAGCAAGCTGCTAAACGTCAGGCCATGATTGATGAACGCATTCAGTTTTGTTTGGACTTTGGAGCAAAATACGCTGATATCCTTAAAGGGCACGGCATGAGAGTTGATAACGTGTCAGTATACGACTCGTGGAACAGCGGTGAATCCGTCACTTGTGTTAATAGTTACGACGGTTACTGGGTCGATGATATTAATGAAAAGGGTACCGAACAAGTGAGAGAACAGCATGTTATCAATAAGAAAACGGGAGAGTATCAAACGATTTTTCGCTGATAATCGACCGTTAGATTAGGCCGAAACCTTAGATTACTCAGATTTTTATCTGTTTGCCCAAGCCTAATTCTAAAGGCAAAGATAGACAATCACATATGATGAAGGGTTACCAGTTGGACAATGGATTCAGGATCCATTCTGTTCGAATACGGTAACCCTCGCTTTAGTTTGAGAACGGTTAAGCCAATAGTTCTTTTCTAACGATGTCTGCTCCGGCACTTAGGGCATTAAGTTTGCCTCTCGCTATTTGTCGAGACAACGGTGCCATACCGCAGTTGGTGCAAGGGTAAAGCTTATCGGCATCAACAAACTCAAGTGCTTTTCTCAACGTATCAGCGACTTCCTCTGGTGTCTCAATCGTATCGGTTGCGACATCAATTGCCCCAACCATCACTTTTTTACCGCGAAGAAGCCCAAGCAACTCGATAGGAACTCGAGAGTTGTGACATTCTAACGAGATGATATCGATATTAGATTTTTGCAGCTTTGGAAAGACTTCTTCGTATTGACGCCACTCAGAACCCAACGTTTTTTTCCAGTCGGTATTGGCTTTGATGCCATAGCCATAGCATATGTGGACAACCGTTTCACATTTCAGACCTTCAATGGCTCTTTCTAATGCTGCGATGCCCCAATCATTGACTTCGTCAAAGAACACATTAAACGCAGGCTCATCAAACTGGATGATGTCCACACCCGCAGCTTCGAGTTCTTTTGCTTCTTGGTTGAGAATTTTGGCAAATTCCCAAGCCAGTTTTTCACGACTTTTATAATGATCATCGTACAGCGTATCGATCATTGTCATAGGGCCTGGCAGTGCCCACTTGATGGGTTTATCGGTCTGCTGGCGCAAGAACTTAGCATCTTCGACAAAAACTGGCTTTTGGCGAGAAACAGGGCCCACTACGGTTGGGACGCTTGCATCATAGCGATCACGAATTTTAACCGTTTTGCGATTCTCAAAATCAACGCCGCTGAGATGCTCAATAAACGTCGTTACAAAGTGTTGTCGCGTTTGTTCGCCATCGCTAACAATATCAATATCTGCGAATTGTTGTTCTTGTAAAGAAATACGTAACGCATCTTCTTTACCGGCCGTTAGTTCTTCACCTTGTAATTTCCAAGGTGACCAAAGTGTTTCAGGTTGAGCGAGCCAAGAAGGTTTAGGTAAACTGCCTGACGTCGAAGTAGGTAATAATTTTTTCATAATAAAGGCTGCTGTCTATATTCGTTGATTATAAAGCGTAGTTAACTGACCAATTCTCAAGAATTGTTTTATATGGTTTGATGAAATGTTCTTCAGTAAACTTGCCCTGTTCAATAGCTAACTGGCTACGTTCTTCTCGGTCATAAACAATTTGAGTTAATGAATGATCCAGATTATTTAAGTTTGGCTGATAGCGCTTTCCTGCCGTCGAATTAGCATTATAAATCTCAGGACGGTATATTTTCTGGAAGGTCTCCATCGTACTGATCGTACTAATGAGCTCAAGATTGGTGTAATCATTGAGCAGATCACCAAAAAAGTAGAAAGCTAAAGGCGCGACACTATTTGGTGGCATAAAATAGCGAACCTGTAAGCCCATTTTCTTGAAGTACTGTTCAGTCAAAGAAGACTCATTAGGTTGGTACTCAAAGCCCAGCACAGGGTGATGGTTCTCTGTACGTTGATACACTTTGTTGTCTGAAACACTCAAGCAGATAACCGGCGTTTTTTTGAAGCTTTTCTTGTAAGTATCTGAATCTACGAAGCTCTTGAATATCTTGCCATGCAAATCGCCAAAGTTATCTGGAATGCTAAATTGATTTTGGTTCTTGTTATGATCCAAAAGTAATACGCTAAAATCATAATCACGAACATAAGAAGAAAAGTTATTGCCAACAATGCCTTCAATACGCTCATTAGTTTTATGATCAACAAAGTTCGTTTTTAAGATTTCAATTGAAGGGAAGGTTTGACCGCTGCCTTCAATATCCAGATCAACAGAAATTATTTCCAGTTCGACTGAATAACGATCGCCAGCGGGATTATCCCAGCTCGCTAAGGCGTTAAATCGATTGTTAATCATCTTTAAGGTGTTGCGTAAGTTCTCTTGACGACTCTCACCTCTTGCCAAGTTAGCAAAGTTTGTCGTGATACGTGTGTTATCAGAAGGCTGATAATTTTCATCAAAGCAAATGCTATTAATCGTAAATGTAAAGTCTTTATTCATTTTGAGCTGACATCCTATACCTAAGGTAAACCTGAACTTATTCCTAGCTATCTCTGTTCTTTCTAAATTTTTTCTGACGTTATGTATGTTGTTAGTGACAAAAAATCGAGTAGAGATTCAAATTCAATATTATTATGAGTTATAGATAGAGTGTTTTTTATACCCTTCGTGCTGCATGAATCAAAACGCTTTTACTTAATGTGGCACATGAAAAATATTCATGGTGTGGCATAGAGAGGAGGGAGAGGCTCAATAATTTTCTTGTTCTCAGGGTTAAATCTGCTTAATCAAAGCTCGTAAGTCCCAAGCGCGACGATCACGACAGAGAGATTGATCTCTGCAAGAATGCTGTTATCATTTCAAATAGTTTGAATTCAAATTATATTAATTGAAGTTATTATGAGCAGATTAAAATTCGGTATTCAATTTTCGATTACCTCCCGTTTATGGCGAAGACACATCGACCAACGACTAGCTCAGGTAGGTTTTACCGATGTGAGTTGGTCACCGCTTTTGCACTTAGACGAGTTTGGTGATGGTATCAGCCAAAAAGCGTTGGCATCTTCTGTTGGCATAGAAGGCTCATCACTGGTTCGCCTTCTCGATAGCTTAGAAAAGAAAGGCTTAATCACTCGCCAAGCCGACCAACATGATCGTCGGACAAAACGAATTTATTTAACGGATGAGGGTCGCCAGCAGGTTTCGGTGTTACGTGGCCATTTGCAAGAAATTGAAGAAGATATGCTATCTGATATTTCTGATGAGGAGATAAACACCATGCTGGGCGTATTGAATAAGTTAACCACTCGTTTTAAGAGTTAAGTAGTGAGAGGCCGAATGCTGGAGAGATTAGTACACTGGGGATTCGATACCAGCCGTCTTAGTTTTGCGTTTAGGACGGCCGTTGCGTCTTGTGTGGCGTTATTTATTGGATGGTTACTCGGGTTAGATCACCCATCCTGGGCGGCGATGTCTGTTTGGGCTGCCTCCCAGCCAGGGCGGGGAATGCTCATAGAGAAAGGGCTATTCCGTATTCTGGGTACACTTATCGGTACGCTAGTTGGGTTGGCTTTAATGCATCTTTGCGGTGACCAGTTATTTTTGCTGGTTATCGGCCTGGCATTATGGGTTGGTCTTTGTACAGCCGCAGGTAATGTCATCCATGGTTTGTTTAGCTACTGCACCTTACTGTCTGGCTATTCTGCTTCACTGGTTGTGCTTTTAAGTGAGGTCAACCACCAAAGTATCTGGACGCTCGGCGCGGACCGCCTTCTCACAGTTCTCACTGGTGTCATTGTGGCACTTGTGGTCGGCCTTGTGTTCGCCCATCGAAGTGACGAGGACGCGCTGATCTGGCGACTTCGAACTCTGACGGTATCCGTACTGCGTGCATTGCAGCAACAGGTTCGACAAGAGCCGCTTTCTCAGTCAGTTGAACAACTTCTATTGGAAGCGTCACAAATTGAAGAAGCGTTAGATCCACACAGCGCAGGCTCACTTCGTTCTCGTCGTGCCGTCCAATCCATGCGTGCTGTGGTGTTTGCGCATGTTTCACTCTTAACGATACTGGCCGAAAAGCGTCCTGTTTTTCGCAATGATGAGCTGGCGGATTACTTACAAAAAGTCATTGATGCGCATGATCTGAAATCTCCTCTTGAGCAAGTGGTATCTAACCTGACTTATGCCATTCAAGCCTGTAACACACCTCATATTGCGCACGGACTGGCTGAACTGAAACAAGCGTTATCTGGTAGGCAGGCATTTAATCAACACGGTCGAATGACTACCACACAATCGCCTTATCACGTTGTACTTCATCGTGATTGGGTAAGTGCTTTGCAGGCTATGTATCGCACTAGTGCGCTTATCCTTATTGCGGGTTCAGGTTGGGCGATTACCGGCTCGCCGATTGGGGCATACGTTTTACTCGGAACATCTGTAATGGTGACGCTGTTCTCTACCTTTGAGAGTCCGGCACTTATTATGAAACACATCACCTTATGGCAAGTGGTGGCAGTGGCTGCAACTGCTATCTGTCAATTGTTGTTGTGGCCATTGGCGAACTCGGAATGGCAAATGCTAGTCATGATGGTTCCGTTTATTTTGCTCATCACACTTCCGTTTGCTTACCCTAAGGTGATGTCAGGATCGATGGATTATGTGATGATCTTTTTGTTGCTCTCGACACCAAGTTTGCCTTATACCCCTGATGCAGGCGAAATGGCTATCAAAGGCGTCGCAATCATCGCCGGACCGACACTGGCATTACTCGCATTTAAGCTAATCTTTCCGACCAATTTGCTTCGCAGACAACAAGTGCTCATGCAGGCGATGTGGCGTTCTCTTTCCTCTCTAGCTTCAGATACCACGTCTTTCCCGTTTTGGCAGGCGCGTATGAAACACAGAGTTGTTAGGCTAACGAGTATGACTCGAAAAACCAGTCTGGATTGGCCGCAGCATGGTCGCGCAGGACTCGGGCTTCTGATGCTTGGTCAGTGTGTTGAAAACTTGCGCCGAGAAGCAGTAGAGTCGCCAGAAGGGTATCATCAGTCACGGCATCAGGTTTGGTGTAAGCGCCTGCAACACGCATTACGTCAGTCACCACAAGACACGTTAGCGCTATTACATCGCTATGCTGAGATGGAGAAATATCGAACGCCACTCCTCAGCGCGCAGGCTTCAAGTGCGGCGGAAGAGTTGGCACAAACTCAGCCACTTTGGAGTCGTTGGGTCGGGTAATTTG
>ERZ1673961.286-NODE-286-length-23565-cov-5.478690_pt1 | contig 23565 bp, 18 predicted proteins | sample MGYA00580189_ERZ1673961 | MGnify/ENA primary metagenome ERZ1673961 (study PRJEB41334, sample SAMN05608105) | rock metagenome | biome: terrestrial subsurface; feature: shale formation; material: shale | place: USA: Pennsylvania ... | reverse complement strand
TTAATGATAATTTTCAGGTTCTCAAGCCAGCATCTTCAAGTTGATTCGGTATATATGGTTCAAATAAGCATTGGAAAAAGAAATACGGCTACCATAAACGTTCGCTCTCAGAGACGGCGATGTTCCGTGTAAAGAAACTGCTCAGCGGTACATTAAGTTTAAGAAGTTACAATGCGCAGGTTGGTGAGACTTACGCCATGATAAAAGCGTTAAATAAGCTAACAGGGTTAGGTATGCCTAAAACAGTAGTAATAGCCTAACAACTAGTCATTTTAGGCGCGTTTTTAACTAAAACCGAGTAAGGAAACAAAGCCGTTCTCGGGGGCAGGTCAAATAGCTGAGTGTAAAATCTCGAAGCGGGACACACTTCTCTTCTAACTTAGGACGATTTCATCAGTCAAATCTCGAAGCCAGACTTTTGTTCGATAGCGTCGCCAACACATAAACAACTTGATTAATTCTTCAATGAGCATGAGTGCGTAGACGTATTGGAAATCCATCTGCATGAAAAATGCGCCGACAGCTGTAATGGGTATACCACACAGCCACATTGCCACGAAATCGGTGCGTAAACAGAATGCATTGTCGCCTCCTGATCTTAAAATGCCATTGATCATAACCATGTTAATCATTTTCAGACTGACAGCGATACTTAGTATTGTTATTGCGGGTTTTGAGATTGGCAAAAATTGTTCTGAGTCCATTGCCAATAAGCGTAAAAGCAAAGGTTGTAGTAAAAGCAAAACAACAGATGAAATAATACCGAGTAAGCCAAAGACCTTAGTAAACATCACGGATGTTTTGAATGCATCGTCATAATTTTTCCCGCCTAAACGTTGCCCAATCATGACAGAACAAGCGACAGAAAGCCCAAAGAACAACGAATAACACAGCGATTCAAATGGGCCTAATGTGCTGTATACCGCAAGTTCCAATGTTCCCATGTGGCCAAAAATCGTCTGATAGACCATTGTTCCCATGGCCCACAATAATGAGTTTGCAACAGCGGGAATGGCTAGTCTTCTATAAGTGATTCTAAGCGTGGCGCTATCTCTAAGTTGAGCGACTGCCTGTAGCCAATGTCGTTTGATATGAAAGTAACTCAAAAAAACGGCAAGCTGGACAATCCTTGATATTGTGGTCGCTAAGGCGGCTCCGGCAACACCTAATGCTGGCATACCAAGATTTCCAGATATCAGACCGTAATTCAGTATGATGTTGATGGCGATTGTCATTACTGCGATAAGTAAGGGTGTAAAAGCGTCATTCGTAGAGCGCATGGTTGACTCGAATACGATAACTAAATGGGTCAGAAGTAATACGGGGGATGCGTACCACAGATATTCAGAACCGAGTCGGACGACATTCATGTCATTGGTTTGGATATGAAGTATATGATCCGAAAACACAACAAATATGACACTGATGGGGGTCAAAAGAATCGTTCCGGCTTTGATAGCAATTATGGTGACCGTTTTGGCTGATGTTGGGGCGTTCTTCCCCCAAAATTGTGCAATTAAAATGCCACTTGCAGTCGATAGACCCGCCATAAGCATGATAGCGACGAAGTGCCATTTAGACGCAAGACCGACCGCCGCGGTCGCTTCTGTCCCAAAGTTACTCACCATCAATACGTCAGCTAAAGACAGTATTGCGACTAAAGCACTTTGTATTGCAACGGGCAGACCGATTCTGACCGTTTGAGAAAGCAAATTTTTGTCTTTATTATCGATTTGAAACATGTAGGCTACGTCTCATCGTTGAATGAATTTGGATGTGCGAACTTTAAGCGAACGAATAACGATTGAGAATGTTGTGTTCAGGTGAAAATCTGTTCGAATCCGTCATGTGAGAGGTTAAGCAATGTGTAAAATTTGGAATGATGAAGTTTATCTTGCTGCCGAATGTGAAGAGCGCTTCCTTGTTGCGTCCGATATCGCAGAGATGAAGCAGTATGATATTTTCATGGCTGGTCTTGCTCATCTTAAAGAGGGTTATCGAGTCGAGCGCTCTCGGCCTGATATTCATACTGTGCTGGTGACATTAGAAGGCGCGGGAGTACTTTCTACAGATGAAGGTGTTTTTGATATATTGCCTAATACAATCACAGTACTACCGAGTGAGAAGCCATTTTGTTTTGAGCTTGCTTACCCATGCAAGTCTTGGAAAATGGTTTGGCTCCTTTTACATAGTTCAGACACTTGGACAAATTTGTTACGAATCAATCGTCCGGTTATTCACTTTGATGCTTGTGAATCTATTTGGTCTCTTACTTCGTTGATTTACAGAGAAATTGGCGGCCGTTCTGCTTTTAGGAACATGATGCTAAGTGAGTTGGCGAAAGTATTGTCTAGTGTTACCGCGAATATTTCAGATACTCATATGCGGGTACTTAGTGTGTTGAATAGCGTCGAATCGCAACTGCATCTTGATTGGAAAGTATCGACAATCGCTGAACTTACTTTTCTGAGTGAAGAACAGTTAAATCGTGTTGTTAAGCAACTTGTTGGTATGTCGCCGCGTGATTATCTTTTAACTTTACGCATGAAAAAAGCGACGGATTTGCTGAGCCACAAAGATTGGTCGATAGCGATGATTGCTTTACGATTAGGTTACAAAGACCCTAATAACTTCACTCATCGGTTTAAAAAGCACTTTGGAAAGCCGCCTACTCACTACAGAGCATCATTATTATCAAGCAAAGTAACTTAAATTCGTAACGTTTCGATTTTGTTGAATTCTGATAAGTAGGTGAGAATCTTGTTTCTTTAACAAAGCGGACATATGTGGGCTTTGATCACAAATGATAGGGTGGAGAGGTACTGTTTATTGATCCGTTTCACATTAACCTTATGTGACGCTTATAGTTGATTGCGATGACAAAATCGTAACGTTAAGATTTGTTCGGGAATGAGATGAATTAGTCTGACTGAACTAGTTGAAGGTTGGACGTTATTGGGAGTTTTTATGTTTAACTTAACGTTAAAGCAGCAGCAGAGGTTGATTATCGTCATGTTCTTGGCGATACCATTGACATTACTATTTACCTTTTCGTATTACCCTGCCAGCCAACTGTTTTACATGAGTGTTACCGACTGGGATGGTTATGCACCAGTCAAAAATTTTATTGGTCTAGAAAATTATACATACTTATGGGAAGAACCTGATCAGTTGAATCCTTTGTTAGTGACGTTGTACTACTTTGCGGGCGCGGTCATTCAACTGACTCTGTCACTGTGGTTTGCTGTACTGGTCAATTCCAAACTCGCTGGCCGGAATTTGTTTAAGACACTACTTTTTATCCCGTTTGTTTTGAATGCAGTCGCGGCCTCGATGGTATTTCAAATTTTTTACCAAGTCGATGGCGCGTTAGATAGCTTCTTGATTTTGATTGGTTTGGATGAATGGATTAAACCTTGGTTGATGGATCGCAATGTTGTTAACTGGGCGCTTGTCGCAGCATCGATTTGGCGTTATCTGGGCTTTAACCTAATTCTATTTTTTGGTGTCTTACAGTCGATTCCGCAAGACCAATATGAAGCCGCACGAATTGAAGGGGCTAGTGAATGGCAACAATTCCGCTTTATTACGTTACCTTCCATTAAACTCGTGATCGGATTGCAAGTGCTGTTAGCATTTGTGGGGTCCCTGTCGGTGTTTGAAATCCCTATGATCATTACGAAAGGTGCAAACGGAACCAAGACCTTTGTAATGGCTACATTGGAAACTGCATTCAATTTCAATGATTTTGGCCTTGCCTCTGCGATGGCAGTGCTACTGCTGATGATCGTTGTCTTGTTTATGATTCTTCAAAAAGTGTTGTTTAAAGGAGAAAACTGATATGTCTGAACAAACCACTGCAACGACATATGAAGAGCAACTGGTTATCAATAGAGTTGAGCGTTCTAAACGAGAAATGCGAAAAGCCCGTTTTAGGAAAAATATGTCAAATCCTTCATGGGTATTTTGGTCGGGTTTTAAGTATCTCACATTAGCTTTGGCTTCATTAGCTGTACTTGTACCACCATATTCTGTTCTTATGGCATCGTTTAAGACACTGGATGAGTATTATAATACGAGTAAGGTTGGTATACCTGATTCATTTCTTAACTTTAGTAATTATATTAAAGTGTTTACCGATGGCGATCTCGGTTTAGCTTTTCTCAATACCGGGACTATTTTATTAATTTCGTTGTTTTTTACTATCGTCTTCGGAACCCAAGTTGCCTATGTGTTATCGAGATTTGAATTTCGTGGGAAGAAGTTAGTTTTATTAGCTTACGTTGTTGCTATGGTTATACCTGCGGTTACCACACAAGTCGCGACCTTCGAAGTTATCAAGTCATTAGGATTAATCAATAATAAAGCTTCAGTCGTATTATTATATATTGGTGCTGATGTTGTGATGATCTATGTTTTCCTTCAATTCATGAAAGGTATTCCTGTCGAACTTGATGAGGCCGCAAAAATGGAAGGGGCATCGTATTTTCTTATCTATAGAAAGATTATTCTGCCTTTGTTGAAACCAGCTATCGCGACCATCATCATCCTACGAACTATTTTTATCTACAACGATTTTTATTTCCCTTTGTTGTACTTGCCAGAATCTTCACAGGTAACAGTATCGACAGCTCTCTATAAATTTACATCGGTATTCGGTACGGAATGGACCACAATATCTGCAGGAATCATTATTATTCTTGTACCTTCGGTCGTCATCTTCCTATCCCTACAGAAGCAAATTTATGCGGGTGTAACTAACGGTGCGGTGAAGGGATAAAGATGATGTCAACGTCGCCTTTGATCAATTTTTGTCGGTGGTTATCGCGTTTGGTTTGGTTAAATATTACATGGGTTTTGTTCACACTACTCGGTGGTGTTGTCTTTGGTTTTTTCCCTGCGACCGTCACAATGTGTTTCATCATCCGACAATATCTTAACGGTGCTGAAAAATCGACGCTCAAGACGATGTGGACTGTCTTTAAACGTGAATTTTTACGAAGTAATAAAGTTGGTTGGGCAGTATTAATACCTACATTATCACTTCTCTGGTACGTAAATTGGGGAATAATAAATTTAAGTGAATTATATTCGCTTATAGCAATAAGTTTCTTCCCTTTAACGTTATTACTAATCGCATTAATATACTATTTGATGATTCAAATCAGTATTTATGATACAGATGGAATAAAAAATAATTTTGTTAGTGCTTTATCATTGTTGATAAATGATAAGCAGACATTCCTAATGACGATTTTGGTAGGGATGATATTAGTATTGTTTGGTTTGTTCTTTCCGATAATTTTTTTGTTATTCGGTCTTTCACCTATATGTTTTTGCACAATTGCTTTGCTTTGGTTGAAAAATAGTGAATTCCAATACAATGCGTATGATTCATAACCAAAATTACGAGAGAAATTATGTTAGATTTAAATAAGTTTAAAAATGAGATTGCGGCAGAAGCTGAGCATATTCTAGATTTTTGGCTAAAATTCCAAGATACAAATCTAGGTGGATTTTACTGTTTTGCTGATTTTGTTGGTAACATTGATCCGGAGCATGACAAAGCTGTTCTACTCCATTCAAGAATATTGTGGACGTTTTCTGCCGCATACCGAGTCTTAAAAAAAGAAGCGTATCTACGAGCTGCTGAGCATTGCTACCAATTCCTTGTGGATAAAGCGATCGACAAGGAAAATGGTGGCGTCTATTGGCTTTTAGATAAAAATGGTAACGTTACGGATTCGCAGAAGCATGTTTATAATCAAGGATTTGCTATTTATGCGTTGTGCGAATTCTATTTAGCGACAGGCAATCAAACGGCTTTAGATACAGCATTATCGCTCTTTGACTTGATAGAGAAACATGCCTTTGATGTGGCATACGGTGGTTACCGAGAAGCATTTGATCGGTATTGGAACCCAATAGAGAATCAGCTGGTGTGTGACACTGCAGAAGGCATCCTCGCTGAAAAATCAATGAACACGCACTTACATGTATTAGAAGCGTACACCGTGCTTCACCAAGCAACACAACTTCCAAAGGTAGCAGAAAAGCTAGAAATGTTATGTACATTGATGTCCACAAAAGTTGTGGATGAGAATATGCATTATGGCCTGTTTTTTACCCGTGATTGGCGCTGCGTTTCTAAGGATGTGTCCTATGGGCATGACATTGAGGGTTCCTGGCTTATCGATCTAGCGGCTCATGAGTTAAACAACGAGCAATTGTTGACGCAGATTGTTGACCAAAGCTATGAAATGGCGATAGTGACGAGTACTGAAGGCGTTGATAAAGACGGCGCCGTTTTCAATGAGTTGCGGGAAGGTCATTTACTTGATTCCGACCGGATTTGGTGGGTTCAGGCAGAAGCCATGGTTGGATTTTTCAATGCATATCAGAAAAAACAAGCGCCAATGTTTCTAGAAAACGCTCAGATGTGCTGGAACGTCATTAAAGGGCAGCTAAAAGATCGCCTAAACGGTGAGTGGTTTTGGAAAGTCAATCGGTATGGGAAACCCTACAAGGAGACCCCTAAAGTTGAGCCTTGGAAATGCCCATATCATAACGGGCGTGCTTGTATTGAAATGATCAAACGAATTGAGTTAGTCGGTGCTGCTCAAAAGGCCACAATTGTATAAACGTGAGGATGACAACATGCATGCTGTAGAAGTAAAAAAACTAAATAAATCTTTTGGTAAAACGGTCATCCTAAATGACATTGATTTGGAAATGGAAGCTGGAGGCTTCACGGTGCTTCTGGGGCCCTCTGGTTGCGGTAAGTCGACTCTGCTTCGCCTTATCGCTGGATTAGAAGATGTCACTTCTGGCCAAGTGGTGATTGGCGGTAAAGACGTGACGCTCGCAGACCCTAAAGATCGTGATATCGCTATGGTATTTCAATCCTACGCGCTGTTCCCTCATATGACGGTCAGTGAAAATATCGGCTTCGGTATGAAAATTAATAAGAAGCCAGCTGACCAGATAGCGCAGCGTGTGAAAGAAGTTGCTGATATGTTGCAAATTGGTCATTTGCTTGACCGAACGCCGGCTCAATTGTCTGGTGGACAAAGACAACGTGTTGCCATTGGTCGAGCATTGATGCGACAGCCCAAAGTGTTCTTGTTTGATGAACCATTATCTAACCTCGATGCAAAACTACGTGGTGAGATGAGGCTCGAGTTGAAAAAGCTACATGCGACTTTGGACTCAACGATCATCTATGTGACTCATGACCAAATTGAGGCGATGACTCTGGCGACCAAAATCGTACTGCTGAATAAAGGTATCCCACAGCAAATCGGGACACCTTATGAGATTTACAACAAGCCAGCGAATGTGTTTGTCGCGAAGTTTGTGGGAGCTCCGCAGATCAATTTGTTGAAAGGTCTGTTGTATAAAGAGGGCGACCGATGGGGGGTACTGGTTGATAATATATGGATCCCTGTGGATGGGTATGAGTTTTCAGAGAAGCCGGTAAGTGATCGTAAAGTGTTATTTGGTATTCGTCCTGAACATGTGACCCAATCACCGCTCAATAGCCATTTTGAGATTCAGTTGCCAGTCAACGCTTTTGAGATGACCGGTTCTGAAACACTTGCGGAGTTTGATATGTATGGGCAACCGCTGAGATCTAAGCTCGATGCTAACCAGCAAATCAAGAATGGAGAATCGCTCAATCTGCATTTGAATCTTCAAAACGTATCGATTTTCTGTGCTGCTACTGAAGAACGAGTTTAGTCTATCTATACTCTCCACTAATAAGAACAGGCATTAACTGCCTGTTTTTTTTGATTCAGTTAAAATTTTACCAACATAGACTTGAGTCCTGATTGCTTCAATGCGACACTTTCTTAACGTTACGAATTTTTGCAGCCCGAAGAAATTTATGTCTAAAGCTACGTTAAAAACTATTGCTGAGTTTACTGGATTATCGGTTACCACGGTCTCTCGTGCTTTGAAAGACGGAGATGATGTCAAACAACCCACGAAAGACAAAGTAAAAGCAGCAGCAGAAAAGCTAGGGTATCGACCGAATCTTTCTGGTTTAGGATTGAGAACGGGGATCAACTACAATATTTGTGCGATTTTACCGGTGACAAAACCCGGTGATATTGTCGGTGATGTCGGTACTCTAGCGCTCATCGCCGGGTTGACTGCGGGCCTTGAGGGAACACCATTCCATCTGACAGTGTTACCTTTAGAACCGGGACAGGATCCGCTGATTCCGGTCAAATATGCTGTAGAAAACAACTTGGCTGGTGGTATTATTTTTAACCTGACTCTGACTCAAGACGAACGAGTGACGTATCTCCACGAGCAAGGTATTCCATTTGTCACTTTTGGTCAGACGGAGATGAGTGTCGAGCACGCATATGTCGATATCGATAACTATGATATCGGGTATCGAGCGGCAAGTTATCTATACGACAAAGGATGTGAGCATATTCGTTTGCTCAGCTCCTCACAAGTATATACCTACGCCTGGCATAAGTATTACGGTGTCAAAAGGGCATCCATGGAATACGGAATGTCTTTTTCCAAAGACAAAGACATTATCTTTGACACTGATGTTGATAACTATCGAGATTACGCAAAACGATTGATGGAAGGAGAGAATGCTCCAGACGGTATCATCTGTGGTTCTGAGATCAGTGCTTGCGGTATGATTGCCGGTATTCAAGATGCGGGTAAACAGATCGGAAAAGACATAGAATTGATTGCGGTAGAAACGTGTGATTTGCCTAGCTTTTTTATGCCGCCAATTCCGGGTTTAAGGCAAGATTTTCACAGTGTCGGTAAGATGTTGTCTCGCTACATCGTCAAGTGTGTTGAGGGGGCGGATCCAAAAGATCTGAGATATGTCGAAAAAACAACGCTATATCCTCGATAACTAATTACGGTGCAATCGTAAGCCTTTCATTTTTGAGCCAGAACGAGAAGTTCTAGCTTTCTTTTTAGTGTTGTTTCGCCTGTTAAAACTCAATATACATCACACTTATTGTCTAAATAATGCAGATGTTCTTGAAACTTTTTGGCAAAAACTCAAAAATGGTAACGTTACGATTTTTGGAGAGAATAATGGAAAACTTAGTCCAAGCATTTAAAGCTTATGACATTCGAGGTCGGCTGCCAGATGAATTGAATGAAGATATTGCTTACCGAATTGGTCGAGCATACGCGGAGTATCTTCAGGCAAAACAAGTCGCGGTTGGCTACGATATTCGTTTAAGTAGTGAGTCTTTGGCATCTTCACTTCGCAAGGGGCTGATCGATGGTGGTTCTGAAGTCATTGACCTAGGTTTAGTTGGAACAGAAGAGGTCTATTTTGCGACGAGCCATTTAAACCTCGATGGCGGCATCATGGTGACTGCTAGCCATAATCCGAAAGAATACAACGGAATGAAGCTTGTTCGCGAACAATCCAAACCGATTAGCGGTGACACGGGTTTAAATGACATTAAGGCGCTCGTACAGTCCCAACCCTATTTACCTTCCAACGATATTGCTCTTTATGACAAAAAATCGAAACGTTACGATATATCAGGTGAGTATACGAAACATTTGCTTGGTTACATCAATAAAAGCGAACTAAGGCCATTGCGTATCGTCGTGAATGCAGGCAATGGTGCCGCTGGCCATATGATTGACAATCTAGAAGCTCATTTACCGTTTGAGTTCATAAAAATCAATCATACGCCTGACGGCAATTTCCCTAATGGGATACCGAACCCATTATTACCTGACAATCGACAAGCGACAATTGACGCCGTTATCGAAAAGAAAGCCGATTTTGGTGTTGCTTGGGATGGTGATGTTGACCGCTGTTTTTTATTTGATGAAAACGGTTGTTTTATCGAAGGTTATTACATCGTAGGTATGTTGGCTCAAGCGTTTCTTGATAAAGAACCGGGTGCAAAGATCATCCATGACCCTCGATTAACGTGGAATACCATCGATGTAGTTTCGAATTCTGGTGGTGTTGCCATTCAATCAAAAACTGGGCATGCGTTTATCAAAGAGCGAATGCGTCAAGAGGACGCTGTCTATGGTGGGGAAATGTCTGCACACCATTATTTCCGAGACTTCGCTTATTGTGACTCGGGTATGCTGCCTTGGTTATTGATTGCTGAACTCGTATCAAAAACAGGTTTGAGCTTATCTCAATTCGTATCCAAAGCTCAAACCTGCTATCCAATTTCGGGCGAGATAAATCGTACTGTTCCGAATCCTGAAGTTGCGGTTAACCGAGTCTGGGATGCCTTCATTGATAGTGCGGTTGTGACAGATATTACTGATGGTATCAGTATGGAATTTGAAGATTGGCGATTTAATCTACGCTCCTCCAACACTGAGCCTGTTGTTCGTTTGAACGTTGAATCGAAGCGTAACCCTATCTTAGTTGAACAGAAAACAAATCAGATTCTGGCGCTGTTACAACAGTAGTACCTTCTTTTTTTGATTTTTAAGTTTGGAGAATAAAATGTCTGTAAAAATTATTGGTGATGCAATTCCTAACATGCCTTGGCAAGAGAAGCCTGTTGGCGAAGAAGGGGTTATGTGGCGTCACTCTGAGAATCCTATCATCGACTGGAACCCATTTCCTGCCGCTGCTCGAGTGTATAACTCTGCCGTCGTACCGTTTAATGGCGAGTTTATCGGTGTATTTCGTTGTGATTATAAAAATGGTCGTCCGCATTTGCATGTTGGGCATTCAAAAAATGGATTGAATTGGGAATTTCAACAAGATCCTATCCAATGGTTAGATGTTGACGGAAAGCCTTTTCAACCCACATACGCCTATGATCCGCGAGTTGTAAAAATCGAGGACATTTACTACGTGACTTGGTGTACTGATGACCATGGTGCCACGTTGGGTGTTGGTATGACTCGTGATTTCAAAACGTTTACGCGTTTAGAAAATGCATGTGTGCCATTTAACCGCAACGGTGTTTTGTTCCCTCGTAAGGTCAATGGTCAATTTCTGATGTTGAATCGTCCTTCTGATTCCGGCCACACTCCGTTTGGCGATATTTTCCTAAGCCATTCAAATGACATGGAATACTGGGGTAAACATCGCCATGTGATGGGCAAAGGTGGCAATGGCTGGTGGCAGGGAACCAAGATTGGTGCTGGGCCTATTCCTATCGAAACCTCGGAAGGGTGGTTGATGATTTATCATGGCGTATCTGGGACATGCAATGGTTTTGTATACAGTTTTGGTGCTGCATTACTTGATTTAGATGAACCATGGAAAGTGAAATACCGTACTCGAGACTACATTTTAACGCCTGAAAAGAGCTATGAAACAACAGGTTTTGTTCCGAACGTTGCTTTCCCATGTGCCGCGTTGGCGGACTCTGAAACGGGACGAATCGCAGTTTATTATGGAGCGGCTGATACCTATTCAGCTGTCGCCTACACAACTGTTGATGACCTCATGCGTGAATTAAAAACAAAATCTGAAGTTTTCTAACGTCAAACTTTAAATATCAAGCACATAATGATGATAAATCGTAACGTTAAGTTTTTATTTGTCATCATTATAACGATTGTCATTCATCGTCTGATGATGATGTCTGTTTTAAAATTTAGGGTCAAATATGTCTATTTTTAGCCAAAGACTTTCTGATTTGAAATCAGATTTTTCTCGTAATACTGAATATGAAAATTCACCAATTACTCCAGGAAATGGGATTTTTTATCGCTACAAAAAACCTGTATTGACAGCGGCACATGCACCATTGGCTTGGCGTTATGATCTGAATCCAGAAACGAATCCTTTTTTGATGGAACGCCTAGGTATTAATGCTGTATTAAACCCAGGTGCTATCGAGTTAAATGGGAAGTTTTACTTAGTTGCGCGTGTTGAAGGACATGATCGTAAGTCTTTTTTTGCCGTAGCGGAATCAGAAAACGGTGTTGATGGTTTCAAATTCTGGGATAAACCTTGTGTTATTCCGCAGACGATTGAGCCTGATACAAATGTTTACGACATGCGTTTAGTGAAGCATGAAGATGGGTACATTTATGGCCTGTTTTGCACTGAGCGAAAAGATCCTGAAGCTCCCAAAGGCGATGAGTCTTCGGCTGTAGCACAGTGTGGCATTGTACGTACTACTGATTTAAAAACCTGGCAGCGTTTACCAGATCTTAAAACTCGTTCGGCGCAACAACGTAATGTTGTTCTGCATCCTGAGTTTGTAGACGGCAAGTATGCACTTTACACACGACCACAAGATAGCTTTATTGAAGCGGGCAGTGGTGGTGGCATTGGCTGGGGGTACACCGATTCTATGGAAAGTGCTGTGGTTGACATGGAATATGTCATTGATCCAAAGACTTACCATACAATAAAAGAATCTAAGAATGGTCAAGGACCAGCGCCAATTAAGACGAGTCAAGGGTGGTTACACATTGCTCATGGTGTGCGCAATACTGCCGCAGGTCTTCGTTATGTTCTCTATAGTTTTATGACTGCACTCGATAACCCAACGAAAGTGATCCATCGACCTAGCGGATACTTTTTGGCTCCTGAAGGAGAGGAGCGGGTAGGCGATGTGTCCAACGTCGTGTTTTGCAATGGATTAATTGCTCGAGACAATGGTGAAGTGTTTATCTACTACGCATCATCAGATACTCGTTGTCATGTATTAACCACAACTGTCGATCAGTTGGTCGATTATGTGATGAATACACCAGAAGATCCGTTAACATCATATCAATGTGTTGCTCAAAGAATTGAATTAATTAAGTCAAACGAAAAATATGTATGACGCTAAGAGCACGTATGTGCTCTTTTTATTTATCTATAATATTATTTGTGATCTAAGTTATATAAAAAAATAAAAATGTGATGCTTATAGAATATTAATATTAGGTAATCACATGGAAATAGATCTTGGATCTCATTTATGATCATAACTTATATTCTCAATCATAAATGGTGATCGAAATCGTAACGTTACTATTTTTTGTTTTGGTATAGTTACCTCAACCCAAATGAAGCCAGTAAGTAAAAGGATTTTGTTGGGTGGGTCTTTTTGAATTTCAAACAGTAACGATAAGAAGAAGCACTATGAAACTAAATAAATTAGCAAAAGGTATCATCCTTGGATTATTTGTAGCGTCTGCCCCTGCGCTTGCTTTAGAGACTTCAGGAGAGCTACACGGTTATCTCAAATCGGGTCTATTACTCAACGGTGATGGAACACGCTCCAACTCCCTAGGGCTTTTTACCAATTACGGTAAATTCCGTCTTGGGAACGAACAAAACACCAAAATCGAGCTTTTGCCTACAATCAAAATTACCACTGACGAAGGAACATGGGCTCGAGTAAGAGCGAACTTGACGCACGAAACGAAGTGTACAGCAGACTGGAACTGTGTTGATGGGGATGATCATGACATTCAGTTCCGCGAAGGCTACGTTGAAATGGGCGGGTTTTCGTTTGCGCCAGAGAGTGTGTTTTGGGCAGGTAAACGATACAGTTCATCTAACACATCGAGCCATCAATACGATTGGGAGTACATTCAATACAACGGTACCGGTGGTGGCGTTGACAAAATTGATGTTGGCTTCGCAAAAATGGACGTAGGTGTTTACGCTTTTACCCCTAGTGGCGAAAACTCTGCAGATCCTGACGATAGCTCGACCCAAGGTTATCCAGAAGATATTTCTCTTAATGTTTGGTTCAAAAAAATCGCTGATTCAGGTTTAGATTTCCAAGTTGTAGGGCACACAATGGAGAAAAGCTCGTGGCGTCAAAATGGTCCTACAAGTGGTTTGGGATTGACCGCGGTTTATAACTTCGATGGCTTTTATGGCTTAACGAACGGCTACTCTCGCATTACTGCTCAATATGGTGAAGGTCTTGCTGCGGGGGATTCACTGGGTAAAAACGGTTGGGGTTTTGGTAATGCTAAAGACGCTAAGTCAGCGCGTATTGTTTTTGATGGCCTAGCAAATCTAAGTGAGTCTTGGGAGCTATCTACTTTTGCGTTTTATCAGAGTGATTCAGATTATGCGCCATGGGCCGGTACCAAAACTGGTGCAGATCGCGATATCTACGCAATTGGCGTTCGCCCACATAACCAAATCACCAAAAATTTCGCAATGCAGTATGAACTTGGTTATGAGCATATTAAAGAAGACGTTGCTGACGGCGCAGATGGTGGCTTCTATAAGGCAACTATCGCTCCAACATTGATGCTGGAAACTGGCTTCTGGGCTCGTCCACAAATTCGTGCTTTTGTCACTTATGCGAAATGGGATGATGGTGCATCGTCAAAAATTGATTCTGGTTACACTCGTAATGGTGAAACAGATACATTGAACTTCGGTATTCAAGCGGAAGTTTGGTTCTAGGTTATCTATGTAGATTTACTGTCCTTCTTTGGAGAGAGCATTGCTCTCTCCTTTTTTAATATTGGTGAAGGAATGCCATGAAAGTTGTAACCCAAATTATAATAGCCTTTGTTAGTGTTCTATTGATTCTTACATTGACGAACTCATTCGTAATCTATCATTCAAATTCAGCGAAGGATGACATTGAGTTCGCAATCAATAAATCGCTTTCTTTGAATGAAGTAGCCAGTCAGCTACAAAGTGAAAGTCAAAATATTGATATTCAACTGTCAACTGTTATGAATGCTAATGATGCCAATATTATTAATAATGAAATTTTTTATTTACATGAGAAAATGGATGCCTTTATCAATTCATTGTCTTCATCTCACCTTGCTGATGTGAATTATCTAGAAAATATTGCTGATGATTTAAAGGAAGTTATTGAACAAAAAATATCAATTAAAAAATTAATCCTTGATAAAGAAAATAAAATAAAAACAGATCGAAATGAAATGGAAAATATTTCCGTTTCATCGGCTATTATAATTAAACGAACATTGACAATGTCTAATGAGCCTGATGAGTTTTTAATTAAAGATATAGAGTCATATCTCGAAAAAATAAACGCATCCATAGCAATGACGAATAAGATTTTGTTTGTCGATGATGAAGTCGAAGCAAAAACAATTGTCAACCAGATGAATAACCTCAAAAGTCTAATTGAGGATGATGAAGAGTTTCTTTATGAAGAATTACCATCGATTAGAAATGAAAAAGATTATATAAGTTCGAATGATAAGTTAATGAGAATCCTCTTTTCTGAAAATAGCATTCCTCAGTCCAAGTTAAATGCCATACGGTATAATGATGAACTTGAACAGTTAAATGTTAATTATCTTGAAAAGAAAGAAGAATTGTCGAGAAAATTAATCGAAATCAGAAACGACGCAAGTAAAAGTAACGAAGTCGTAAAGAAAGATATCTCTATAACACTTGATTCCATTGTTAAAATTCAGCTAGTGTCCTTATTCCTTTGTTGTACTGTTATTGTTGTTTCAGCTTGTATTTTAGCAAGAAAAATAAAAACGCCAATCAATTATTTACTTGATGTGCTTCAAGGATTAATTAAAGGGAATTATTCCCAATCTGTGACTTGCCAGGGGTGGAGTCTCGAGTTTTCTTTACTTATTCACCAATTAAATGAAGTAATTGTTACTAACAGAGAGTTGATAAATAAAGTAAAGTCGAACAATTTGAGCATATTCTCATCAAGTGAAGATAATGCACGTTGTGTAGACAACCTGCGGGGTCTTAACAATAGTCAAGTATTAGCTGTACATTCTATATCAGCAGCTTCTGAACAGTTAGAACAAACAAGTAAAGAAACGGAAAGTTATATAAATAACACGAGAAATCATACACGAGGAATAAGTAACTCTGTTGATGATGCCATTTGCTTAATCGATGGCAGTGTGGATGGAAATGACTTGTTGAGCGAGATGATTAAAGAAAGTTCACTGACTATTTCAGAGGTTGAGTTTAGGACGAAAGATATTAGAAATATTGTCGATGTTATTAATGATATTGCTAGCCAAACGAATTTGTTGGCACTCAATGCTGCTATTGAGGCCGCTAGGGCAGGAAGTTATGGACGAGGTTTTTCTGTTGTATCTGATGAAGTCAGTAATTTGGCCAAACAAACAACGCAATCCACCAATAAAATACAAAAACTAATTGAAGCATTGAATATGGCTAGTTCTAATGCTGTAGAAAGCATGTCTGTTTGTACTGAACAAATGAAAAAAAATTCAAAGGACTTACAACAAACTAAAGCGGCAATATCTGATATTAGTGAACATGTCTCGGAGTTAGTTCAACAGACAGATATTGTTGCTCAATATGCTCAGGAGCAGTTTCAATCATGTGGACATATTGCGAATTCTGTTTCTTCTGTTGTTCTAGGGTTTGATAAGAGTGTCGAATATTTAGATAACGTTTCTGGAGCGAGTCATAGCTTATTAAGCCTATCTAATGGTCAGAAAGAAGAGCTAAATAAATTTCTAACGTAATTGATTTTTATTGTTGATGTTATTTTATTTTGAGGTGAGAGTATGATTGAAATTAAAGGTGTGATTAAGAACTACGAATGGGGTGGTCATCATTACATTTCCATGATGACAGATTCAGATTTATCAGATATGCCTATGGCAGAGTTGTGGCTTGGCGATCATAAGTCCGGCTCTTCTATGCTTGTTGACGGATCATCGCTTTCAAAATGGATAGAAGCTTCCCCTGAATATCGTCTAGGTAAAAAGTTGGTTCAACGTTTTGGTACTCAACTGCCATATTTGTTTAAAATCCTTGATGTTAAGGAGCCTTTATCTATTCAAGTTCATCCCACACTGGAGCAAGCTAAACAGGGATTTCTTCGAGAGCACTCTCTGGGAATTCCGGTTCAATTGAGAAGTTATATGGATGAGAACCATAAGCCGGAGCTGATGCTCGCACTTTCCGATTTCTATCTGCTACATGGATTTCGTAACGTTACGGAAGCTTTGAATGAACTTAGTTTGTTTAAGTCTTTCGACCCGTTAGTTCGCTTGTATTCAGATCTAGGGATTCAAGGGTTTGTATCGTCAATTTTCGCGTTGCCAGCGGATAGGATCCGGTCTTTGCTTCTTCCTGTGATTGAGCAGTATCGCAACGCTTATCATCAAAATGAAATTTCTAAATCCGAGCCACTTTTTTGGTTTATGAGATCGGTAGAAATTATTCAGAAAAAAGCTAGACCGCTTGACCCTGGTTTGATCATGATTTTTATTATGAACCTGATGTATGTTCCAAAAGGTGGCGTTGTTTTTCAGGATGCTGGGGTGCCGCATGCTTATCTTGAAGGTCAGAATCTTGAGTTAATGGCGAATTCAGACAACGTAGTGCGCTGTGGGCTTACGCCTAAGCATATTGATATCCAAGAACTGCTGGCTATCACTAAATTTTCTCCAATTGTGCCGAAGACTTTAGCCGGTAAACCGAGTTTGGATGGAGGATTAGATTACATTGTAGAATCAGATGATTTCCAACTAAGAGAATATCGACTAGATAAGGGTCAATCGCTTACTACTCCGGATGAGCTGGGAGCTTGTATTTGGTTTGTTCTAAGTGGAGAAATTAGACTCGGAAATCATCACCATTATTCTCGCTCTGGTAGTGCTTTCTATCAACGTCCAGAAGAAGTCAATGTTATCCATGCAACTTCAGATGCTTTGATTTATCGAGCTTCTGTGTCAGCCAGAGTTTTTTCTTAATTCAATTCATTTATGTCGGATCAGCAATAGGGCCTTAGCCTTCTCCGATGTTAAGACACAGGAAGTCACCAGCTAAAACGCCAGCAGTATAGCTGGCGTTTTAGTATCTAGTTTATCTTCTTTAGTAGACAGGTTTAAGAAACTCGATGTCTTCAATGTAGATTGAACCGTTCAGTGGGAATTTATCACCGACAATACAAACAAACATATCAGGTAATTTCTTGGATAGATCCCCTAAGTTGATTTCTACGACTTGTTTATAAAAATATTGACCACCCATTTTCACTTTATCTAGGTCTTTAACTTGAACTCGATGTTTGTCAGCATCAAGCTTAACCCAACCATCACCGAGAGCTGCATAAGGTCTCAGGCCACCTTTATCGTCGTTGTTGACGGGAACGTAGAGTGTGTAGCGCATCTTGGTATGTTGTGAAAAATTAGAAACTGCTTGGTTTCGAATCTTGAGCTCTTCCCAGTCATGTTTACCAGACCAATCTACATTGAGTTGTAGCATTGGCTTGCCCAATTTTTCAGATACTTCAATCGCGGGAGTATTCCAACTGGCTTGCCATGTGCCGTCTTTTTGCCATCCTTGAGTTGTGCGATCACTAAAATCGTATTTAGTCTCGACTTCATATCCCTTAATTGGTCGATTAATGTCAACGCTTGCTTTATCGGTTTGACGCTCACCTTCAGCAAATGTTGCGACGGTGATAAATGTTTTGGCTCCATACCCAATATCGGCAGAAACCAAATTTGCTTCAAAATATCCGTCGCCATTGGTATCAACCATATCTACAGTTAAATCATTCTCCGGAATTCTTAGCTGCATTTTTGTGATTTTATTGCCTAGCTTAGGCATTGGATAACTGCGCGCAGTAAACGTTGGTTCAGATATCTTCATTCCGTCAATTGGGTACGTGAGATACACGGTGTCTTTTGTTGAGTATTCCACTCCTCTCATTTGCTTCGAATGGTTGGTGAGGATCTGTGCCGTGCGACCACCATCATTTAAGATTCTAAAGCCATCATAATCAGGGTACAGGTTATTGGGTTGATCGGGGTCTGTACCGGTTAAAATCCAAAACATACTGCCAGCTAGGCCTGCTTGATAGGCTGTATTTGTCCATTTATGATAGATGAAGTCTCGATTCTGTGGCTCATTCTTGCCAATGCCATACTCTTCAAGTACAGCCGGTTTGTTAGCTTTCTTCGCGGCTTTTGCATGCTCCTTGATCCACTGGGTTCCCCATTCTTCGGCGTTATGTTTTCCCCAGTGTTCAGGGTACAAATGGAATGTACCGTAGTTGATATTGGGCAGCGTGATGATACGTTCCCAATCGACACCTTCACCGCCATTATATGTCCAGTCTGTATTGCCTTCGCGGTTGAAAAAGCCTTCAGACCCTAGAGCGATCAATTGATGCGGTGCAAGCTCTCGAACAAAGTCACTCATCTCTTTGGTCCAATTAAGCAGCAACTCACCCGTGTTATCTGATTGTGCTCTAGGTTCGTTTGCCAGCTCCCAAGTTAAGATGGTTGGTTCGTCTTTATTGATAATACCTGTATAGCGGTTTTTATGTTCTATGAGATGTTTTACGTAGTTTTTATAGGCGTCTTTAATATTGATGTCTTTGTAAAAATCATCATGATGAGTGCGGTTAAACCAGTCGACATATTGTTGCATTCCACCAAAATCGCCCCAGTTGTTCGTCAGTACGATAACCACCCGAATACCACGTTTCTTCGCCTCTGAAACTGTATAGTCCAGTTTCTCTAAAGCGCTTTTAACGCCGGCCGGTGGGGTATATATTCCTGGTTCGGGTTGCATGGTATGCCCATGGCTAACTCCTTCCATAAATCCCCAAACGCGTATGGTGTTCAGTCCCATGTCTTTTGCATCGTCTAAGACGGAATCAATCATGTCATGCGATGCATAATGCATGTAGTAATTGTTCGTGCCAACGATACGAAATGGTTGCCCGCCAACCATGAATGATTGGCCTTGTTGGACAACAAAATTGTTCATTGAGTCGGTAGGAAAGGGATGTGTTGATGTGACCCCACCACCACTACAACCTGCAATGATCGTCAATAGGGGTAGAGCATAGCGGATGTTCTGCATACATAGTCCTTTTTAATGTTTGTATTTTGACGATGCTATTGTCCTCAAAACTCGATGCAAAATTAATGGTAACGTTTCGATTATGTGTTTTACTTCAATAAATATGACGCTTTGTGACTGCCGTCTCAATTTAATTATTGTTATGGTTAATTAACTATGATGCTGTTTTTATTGAATTTAATTAAATTTTTATTACTAAACTCTGAATCTTGTGGTGATTTTGCTCACGTATCAATGCATTTCAACTAGATTAATAAAATCGTAACGTTAATATTTAGGCAAACAAAACAACCAAGTATCGGCTTTGATACACATGGAGATAGAGAATGAAATCATTTGTACCCACAATTACAAAGACACTCATCGCCGGAGCAATCACGCTCGGGACTAATGGTATGGCACATGCTGTCGTGACCGATGGGATCAATCAAGCTCTAGTGAAAGGATCAATTACGTTCTATACGAACCGTACTGACCTTGTTGAGGCGGGAGTCTATAAGCGATATGAGAAAGAGTTTAAAGATATCTATCCCAACGTTACTGAAGTGAAAGTGATTGGTTTTGCTGACTATCAAGGCGGTTTACGTCCAAGGATGAATACCGGTGATTATGGTGACCTCGTTCTGATTCTTCCTTCTGTTCCTTCAGAACAATATGGAAATTTCTATGAACCCTTGAACGCCCTTTATTCACCGGAACAAGTTTATTTTTATGATGCTTGGGAGAACAATGGCAATGCGTATGGCATCTCAATGGGTAACTCGGTTGAAGGTCTAGTTTACAATAAAGAAGTTCTTGAGAAAGCTGGCGTTGAAGTGCCAATTAAGACGCTATCTGACTTTTTTGATGCGGCACAAAAGATCAAAGCAAATGGTCAGATCCCGCTCTATATCAATTTTGGTGCTCAATGGCCGCTCCAACAATGGGATAAATTCCCATTGGTTGTGGAAGGTAACGATGGTGTATATGAACGAATGCTTACTCAGGATAAGCCGTTTTCAGGTGACACTGCTTACAACAAATCATTGAGTGTACTTAAAAAGTTAATCGATGATGGGTTGACTGAAAAGGACTTGATGACGAATTCTTGGGAAGACTCCAAGAATGCTATCGCAAAAGGTGATGCGGGTATGTATTACCTAGGAAACTGGGTTATCCCTCAAGTGATTGAGCGTGGCGCTGCGTCGAACAACATCGGTTTCATGCCAATGCCTTCAAATGATAAAGGTGAGTTGAATGCGCAAATGAATCACGACTGGGGTTACGCTGTTAGTAAGTTTTCAAATAACAAAGAGACAGCTAAGGCTTATCTTAAATATCTGATTGAAGATTCAGATTTCGAGAAAATTGCAGGCTTTATTCCTACGTTAAAAAGCAAGAAACCATCTTTAGAACAGCTCAATGAATATATGAGTTATGAACCTAATGTAATTCAAACTCCTGTTAACTCATCGACATTTATTGAAGTAACTAATCGCTCGAAAATCGATTTCTATTCAGGCGGATATATTCAAGATGTGATTACATCTAAGAACTTTAATGAAGCTCTTGAAAAGTTGGACTCACGTTGGGAGCGCGCTAAAAAACGGGTAATGAAGTAGTTTGAATTGCGGCAGCATAAATTGGCTTATAGCCAAGGTCGTTCGGGGGAGCGACCTTTTTTTTAAATTTTTACTGAGTATTTTCTATATAGTTGTTGGAAAAACACTTAGAACGAACTAACGTTATAATCTAAGGATATAGAAATGAAATATTTTAATTTTTGCATAGTAACGCTTTTATTTTTATTTTCTAATACGGTTTTTGCTGGGCTTTATGTTTCTGGCAGTGTGCTTTATGAATACAATGGAATCCCATTTAAGATCCGAGGCATTAATCACGCTCATGCTTGGTATGCAGATAAGCTAGAAACTGCATTGCAGGGAATATCATCAACAGGAGCTAATACGGTGAGGATCGTATTGAGCAACGGACATCGATGGAATAAGACTAGTGCCGAAGAGGTTGGCAATATTATCCAACTAGCTAAATCATACAACTTGATCACAGTCTTAGAGGTGCATGATACGACAGGATACGGTGAAGAAAGCAGCGCAGCTGATTTGAATTCTGCGGCGGATTATTGGATCGAAATTAAAGAAAAACTAGTTGGTGAAGAAAACTACGTTATTATTAACCTAGGCAATGAACCGTTTGGTAATGGAATAATTAGTAGTGATTGGATAAATGCACATAAAGATGCAATTAACCGGTTAAGAAGTGAAGGTATGAATCATGTCATCATGGTCGATGCACCGAATTGGGGACAAGATTGGCAAAATATAATGTTAGATAATGCCACCTCGATTTTAGATTCAGATCCTTTACATAATATAATGTTTAGTGTGCATATGTATGAAGTTTACGGTGATTATAGCACTATAAATAATTATATCTCGTCTTTTATCAATAAAGGACTCTCTCTTGTTGTGGGCGAATTTGCGGCGACACATAAAGGGTCTAATGTAGATGAAAGCGCTATCATGGAAAGAACGGAAACATTAAGTTTAGGATATATCGGTTGGTCGTGGTCAGGAAATGATGATTCGACAGCTGATTTGGATATTGTCAATAATTGGAACAATGATTCTTATACGACGTGGGGGAATACATTAATCAATGGCGAAAATGGAATAAAATCGACTTCTCAGATCGCAACAGTTTTTACGTGTAAAGATGATTGTTCTGGCGAAAGTACTCAGTATCCCACTTGTAGTTCATCTTCCCTTGACCCTGATGGGGATGGTTGGGGGTGGGAAAATGAGCAAAGCTGTATCGTCCAAGACTCAAATGATACCGCTCCTAACGGTTATGCTTATTGTTCATCTGAATCATCAGATCCAGATGGTGACGGCTGGGGATGGGAAAATAACGAATCGTGTGTTGTGAAAGGTTCTAACGCAGACTATTAATATTTACTAATTCAGACCTGATCTGACATCTATCCACTTTTCGACTCGGTGTTTGTCAGATTATATCTGAGCTAGATTCTTTTCAGACCATATTGATTTATTTGTTCTGCGATAAAATGGAGGACAATGGTTCTTCTCAACAATACGTCTAGATGCGTTTCTGTAGTGGCCAATTTTAGTTGACCACTACAGCCATACCTGAAGTTATTCATGAATTGCTAATGTTCAATTTTCCGAAACTGATTTTTTGTCCAAAACCTTGTTAGCGCTGGTGGCGTTTAGATAAAGGATGAAGATCTGCGGACAAGGAGTGTGAGCCAGAATGCTGAAAGTAACTTTCTTACCGGTGGAGTTTTAGTAAATCGTCGGGTTCACAAAAATATCAACTTATGGTTGTTTTGAACGATATCAACATATGGTTGTATTTTTGTATCTAATTGAATTTAAATAAATTATGAATATCAAGATATGGTTGTATCAACAAAAATGTTGAAACAACCATAAATTGATATTTACAACCATATATTGATATTTGGTACAACCATAATTTGATATTGCCTCTTCATAGTCTAGACTTATGTAAGTTTACGACAAAATCGTGATGAGGCAATATTATGTCTGCTCTATCTTCTCCTTCTACTGCCGCCCTGATTGCACTTGAAAGTGCATTTGTTACTCCTGCTCGAAACTTAACTAAGTCGCGTGGGAAAAACATACACCGTTACGTCAGTGCTAAGATGGGAAAAAGAGTTACAGTAGAATCTTTTTTAGAATGTGCTGCTTGTTATCATTTTGATTTTGAGCCCAGCATCGTGCGCTTTTGTTCTCAGCCGA
>ERZ1673961.285-NODE-285-length-23751-cov-31.031946_pt1 | contig 23751 bp, 27 predicted proteins | sample MGYA00580189_ERZ1673961 | MGnify/ENA primary metagenome ERZ1673961 (study PRJEB41334, sample SAMN05608105) | rock metagenome | biome: terrestrial subsurface; feature: shale formation; material: shale | place: USA: Pennsylvania ... | reverse complement strand
CCACCTGAAAGAATTCAGCAAAAACCCTAATAAAGGTTACTATAAACACGCCCTCAACACCCTTGATGGCGCTGCTTTAATGCTTGGGGAAATGGAAACACTTAAGCTGTTAAACCAAACAATCGCTCAGAGATCAAAGGACATGCCGGATTCAATCCTCATATTGCCGATAAATAAGGATGTTGTCTCGCAGAAATTTATCGGATGGGTTGCGGGAGTTAGCGACTACGTTATAATAGCCTCTACGAAGCTCGATGAAAGCGTTGAGGAGAAGATGTACCTTGTGAAATCTCCGGAGGAGGGCTTTACTCCCACGGTTTATCGCCTGTGGATTACCGAGGAGAAAAGCCCCGAAAGGTTGAAAGTGAAGAAGATAGGAGAAGGCAAGCCTCAGGAATAGATAGTGGAATTCTTTTTCACAAAAACCTTCATAAGCTTCTGCTCTATTTTTTTGCTTGGTGGTGCTATGAAGAAGATTGGGATAATAGGTGGCACAAGTCCGGAATCTACCCTCTACTACTACAAAAAATACATCGAGATCTCAAGGGAGAAGTTCGAGCCCTATTTCTTTCCGGAGCTGATAATCTACTCCATAAACTTCAAGGACTTCAAAGACAACCTCGATGGATGGGAAGGCAGGAAGAGAATTCTGATAAATGCCGCAAAGGCCCTCGAAAAAGCAGGGGCAGAGGTTATTGGAATCTCTGCAAACACTCCACACATTGTTTTTCCGGAAGTTAAGAACGAGATAAACGCTGAAATGGTAAGCATAATCGATGCAGTTGCTGGAGAAGCAAAGAGGAGAAACCTCAAGCGGCTCCTTCTCTTGGGAACAAAAACCACGATGACAATGCCCTTTTACAAAAACGCTTTGGAAGAGAAGGGATTTGAGGTAATCGTTCCGGGAGAAGAGGAAATCGAAGAAATCAACAGGATAATCTTTGAGGAGCTGATGTTTGAAAACTTCAGAAGCAAAGGATGGCTCATTGAGCTTATTGAAAGGTACGCAAAAAGCGAAAATATTGAAGGCGTTATACTGGGTTGCACTGAGCTTCCCCTTGCAATAAAGCCGGGGGATGTGAGCGTTGAAGTTTTGGATAGTGCTGAAATTCACATGAGGGCTTTGATGGAGGCTGCCCTCTGACTTAAATTTCTTTTGGCGGTACGAGAATGCCGAGCTCTGTGATTATTCCCCTTATGTACTTCCAAGGTGTTGCATCGAAAAGGTAGTTCCTTATTATTGTATGGTTTCTCTTGAATTTTCTCTCTGTGATTTTGACATCTTCAGCTTTTGCCTCTGGGTGTATTTTAAAGCTCTCCGCCGCAACGTAGAGGGGAACTCCGTTGTCGTGACAGGCAAGTGCAAGCAGGTAAGTTCCAGCTTTGTTAAAAACGTAGCCGTCTTTGGTGATGTTGTCGGCACCTACTAAGGCCAGGGTTGCCTTCTTTGCAAAAAGTCCCAGCTGAGCGTCTGTTATAACCTCGAAGGGGATTTCAAGCTCTTCAAGCTTTTTGGCGAGGAATAATCCTTCATAATCTGGTTCGCTCTCGGTTAAGATTACCTTGAAGCTCTTCCCCTTCTCCTTGGCTTTCTTTAATATCTCAAAGACTGTGGAAGAATAAGAGTGAGTGATTATTACTTCATTCTGATCTATCAGCTCACTTCCAATGTTCCCGATTTCTCGCTTTGCCTCTTCACTCAGCTTTATGAACTCCTCTGCTTTTGCCTTAATGAACTCTGGATCTGCGGTTATTGGCATGAACCTCACCAGATTGTACAGGGATGCCATGGTGGGGTTCACGTTGAGGATTTCAACTCCGAGTTCCTTGAGCTTTTCAACCAACTCTTCCCCTTCAAACCTCTCCGCGAGCAGTATGTAAGCCTTAGCTCCCATTTTTGCCAGATATGACGCTCCATGGACTTTTTCTTCATTCATTCCTTTTAGGAGCTCTTCTATTTCTTCGGGAAGCATTGTACCACTCCACTTTTCTTTTTTCTTTAAGCTTTAAAAGATTTTTTCGCCTTTGCAACCCTTTTTAAATTTTTCCGAGAAGACTTATTAATCCTAAGGTTAAGGTTCTAACGGTGGTGTGAATGAAATACAGCGAGCTAAGTGACAGGGTAAAGGGAGTTTACTCGAGAATAAGGATGCTTGATGATTACCATTGGGACATCTATGAAGATAGGATAGTTGGCTATCACAGAAAGAGCAGACTCCCTGTTAGGATAAAACTTGCGGAGAGCAAGGAAGAGGCCGAGAAGTTGAGTGGAGAAAAAGAGGAGTACGGAATAGACATAGTAGTTCTTCCTGATAACGGAACGTTTTACATAAAGAACGGCGCTTTCGTACTCTCAGAGAGATTTTTGAAGGCCACGTTGATGGATATCCACGACCATATAGTTTGGGGAGGATTTAAGGTCGTTGAGAGAGATGGAAAGCTCGTCCAAGAGGACTTTTACGAATACTTAGGTGGACTTTTAGTCAGACATTTGAAGAGCAACATGATGAACGGCCAAGATTACGTCTTCTGGCAGTTCTACAAGTGTGAAAAATGTGGGAAATACGTCGATATAGAGAACGTCCCCGACCACTTAGCCAAGCACGGCATCAATGTTGCTGAAAAAGATAGCGAGAAGTATGAGATATTTGAACTGAACTTCCTTGAGGCAAAGGTCTTCAATAAATTTGGAGAGGAAGTCCCACAAAGCCAGTTTGTACCAGAATCACAGGCTTTTCTGAAGGAAATGCTTGGCGAACCAAAAATCCAGGAAGAAGAATGAACTTCTTTTTTCCTTCTTTTTGAAATAAAATGGGGAAAAGTAGTCACCCTCTAAACTTCGGCCTCATGCTCACAAGCAGTGGCAGTGGCCTCGGCTTGTAGGGGAATCCTTCTGTTTTCTGCCTTATTTCTTTTATTAAGTCTTCAATTTGCATCTCATACTGGCCACCTTCTCTTTTTCTGACGGTTATTACTCCCATTCTCTTCTCGTTTTCACCAACGACAACTATGTATGGGATCCACTCTTTCTCTGCTTCCCTTATCTTCTTGTTGAGCCTCTCGTTTCTGTCATCGACGTCGACTCTTATCTTTGCTCCCTCAAGCTTTCCGGCAACGTAGAGGGCATAATCAAGGTACTTCTCGCTGACGGGGATGACTCTAACCTGGATTGGGCTGAGCCACAGTGGGTACATGGGCTTCTTGCCCTGCTTCATAAGCTTTGCCTGCTTTTCAAGGATAGCATACATTACTCTCTCTATTGCCCCACTTGGCGAGCAGTGGAGGATTAATGGATATTTCTCTTCTCCGTTTTCGTCGTAGTAAGTTATGCCGAATCTTTGGGCGTTTTCTACATCTATCTGCACCGTGCTTAGCGCTGCTGCCTTGTCGAGGTTGTCCACGAAGTTGAACTCGAACTTGAGGATGAAGTAGAAGAACCTCTGCTTCCACATCTCGATTAAAACAGGCTTTCCGATTATCCTTGCGAGCTCTACTATGAAGTCCCTGTTTTCGTTCCAGAAGTCTTCTGTGAACCTTATTGCCACTTCGTAGTCCTCTGGGGTCAGCCCAACTCCCTTGAGAACCTCCATACTGAGCTTGTACTGCTTTTTGAACTCTTCCATTGCCTGCTGTAGGTCTTTGGCTACCGTGTGCATATCGGGCATTGTAAATGCCCTGAGCCTTCTCAGGCCGGAGAGCTCACCGCGCTTTTCCCTTCTAAATGAGTACCTCGTGAGCTCGTACATTCTAAGCGGCAGGTGGCGATAGCTGATTGTGGCGTCCTTCTTTATGAGGAACTGGCCAAAACAGGCTGCAAATCTGAGGAAGAACTTCTTATCGCCGCTTTTTACTATGTACTGCCTTGCCGGGAACCTGTTTAAGTACTTCTCAAGGGCTGGGTGTTCGAAATCGTACATAATCGGCGTTTCGACTTCCATTGCTCCATATTCGATAACCTTCTCCGTCACGTAGTTCTCAAGAAGGGACTTTATGAGCCTTCCCTTTGGATAGTACCTGAGGTTTCCGGGGTCGCTGCCTTCCTCATAGTCCACAAGCTCCTGTTCAAGCATTATCTTAACGTGAGGAGGTTCTTCCGTTGCAACTCTGCTCTTGCTTATTTCATAGTTTGCAAACTTCTTGAGGTTTTCATAGCCAGAGAAGTCAAACTTGTCCACCTCAATGAGCTCTCCTTCTGGCGTGAGAATGTACCAGTAGCTGACGAGCTCCTCTTCCTTCTTGAGGGCTTCGGGCACTTCCTCTTCCTTCTTTGCTTCACCCGGTATGATTGTCCTTGAAAGCTCTGCTAGGGGGTGACCTTTGCAGCTGAGTTTGAATGCCTTGTAGTATCCAAACGGTGCTCTCTTAACGTTGTAACCCTTCTCTCTGAGCTTTTCCTCGATCTCTTTGAGGATTTTTAGAGCTACATCAGGAGAACCGAGCTCGCTGCTTAGATGGGCGAAGGGATAAACGAAAATGTTCTTTGTTTTTACTTGAGCAGCAACATCCTCTATCTCTTTAACAGCCTTCTCAACAACTTCTTCTGGATTTTGCTCATCTACCTTCTCCACGCTTATAAAGGCAGCAAGAACTTCATCAAGCCTGCCTTTCTTCTGTTCTTCACTTATCTCCTCGGGCTTTTTCAGGGCTTTGTCCTTTACCTCATACTCGAGATAGTCGCTGTGTATCAGCAGCATTTTCATTTATACCACCACCTCGTTCTACTTGGCAAAGCTACATAAAAGTTGCCATAAACCTTTTTATAGGCTTTCCTCATCCATAAACTTAAAAGTTTGGATGGGCTAAGTTTAGTGGTGGTGGGTGGATGGATGAAAAAGAAAAGAAACGGGTAAAAGACGGCGATATAGTTCTTCCCGGAGATTATCTTGGGGTTATTGAGGAATTTCTTCCCGGTGAGGGCATAATAGAGGAAGATGGAGAGCTATATGCGGCAAGGGCTGGAAGAGTTAGAATAAACTCTGAAAAGGTTGAAATATCTGTGGAGCCACTAACAGACACTCCACCTCTCCCGCAGGTAGGGGATGTTGTAATAGCGAGAGTTATAGAAGTTAAACCCCAAGCCGCCATAGTTCAGCTGCTCAGAATTGAGGGTAGAAAGGGCTACAGGGAGATAGCTACGTCGAAACTGGCCGGGATACACATATCCCAAGTTAGAGATGGCTACGTGGAATCAATGAGCAACGAGTTCAAAATCGGAGACATTGTTAGGGCAAGAGTATTGACCAACGAAAAAAGCCCGATACAGCTCACCACAAAGGCTCCTGACTTAGGAGTGGTTTATGCTCTCTGTTCCTCATGCAGGAGACCTCTGGTAAGAAGGGGTAACGTGCTTATATGTCCAAACTGCGGGAGAACAGAGACAAGAAAGCTTTCGACGTACTATAGAAAGCTGAAGCTGGAGTAAGGTGTAAAAAATGAAAGCCAAGAAAGTTATGGTTATTCACGTTAAAGATGATATCGAAAAGGAGGAGCTCATGAAGGAGCTACAGAAGCTTGAGCTTCCTGCCTTTATTTATGTTCACGGCAAGTTGAACTCCCTCAAAGTAAACATTCAGGGGACTAAAGACGAGATAAGGGAAGCTATGCAGAAGGTCAGGGAAATTCATCAAAGGGTGCGCTCCCGATTGTACCCAGATAGAAGAGGGCTTTATCAATACAACATCGATGACATCTTCAGAGAAGCTGGAACAAGCGTTGCGGTTCCTATCCTTTTAAAGACCCTTGAACTTCTCGGGGAGACAGCTGAGCTTAGGGACAATAGGCTTATAAGCTCCCTTCCATGGAGCGAAATTGTGGAATTAACTAAAAAACTCGGAGATGCACTGAGCGAGATAGCTTTGCAGACTACGAGACAAATAAGGGAGGTTGTACTGCCCATAGCTATAGCTTTTGAGCTTGATCCTCAAGAGGTCTTGGATCTTGCCCTTGAGCTGGGGGTTGCTGAGTATAAGGAGGATAAATTTAAATATGAACTTATCAAGAATAAGGAGCAAGCACTGGAGATAATGTTGAAAAAACTTACAGGTGAGGAAAATGAAGATTGAGGTCATAAAGCGTGAAGAAAACTTGCTCGAATTTTATCTTGAGGGGGAAGATCATACATTTGCCAACTTACTCAATGAGGTGCTTCACGAAAACGAGCACGTCACATTTGCCGCATACACCATAGAGCACCCAGTTCTCATGGCAAGAAAGCCGAGGTTCAGGGTTGTCACCGATGGAAAAATAACTCCCGAAAAGGCTTTGGAGGAAGCTGCCCAGAAGATCTTCGATAGGGCAAAGGAAGTCCTTGAGGCCTGGGAGAAGGCAGTAAAGGGGTGAAACTCCTTTTTAATTTTGAGAGGGTAAGGAATGGAGTACTCAATGAACTTTAACGATAAGAACCTCTCAAAGTTCGGGGATTCGCTTGTCAACTTTATATTTTCTCTCGCCTTAAGCGAGTACCTCGGCTATCCCAGTGCTGGGAGAGTACCCAATGCATCACTGAGCATTGCACTTGAAAAAGCCAAGCTGCTGAGCTATGTTCCGCCGAGGACAGATAAACACGGAAGGGGCGATATTGCTGAAGCGATTTTGGCCTATGCTTGGCTTGAAAAGAAAATAACCATAGAAGAAGCCGTGGGTATTCTCAAAAAGAACTTTACCCCCGAAGTTCTACACCCTTCGAGAAAGAAAGAAGCAATCGGCAGTGCCTTCGGGGAACTTTTAAAAGTAGTGAAAGAGAGACTGGAGCTTTAAATGCTGGTAAGCAGCTCTATTAATCCCTTCTTTGGTGGGATTCTTGCGAAAGTGTCGGGGTCTTTGATTTTAAGAAGCAGGGGCACTTCTCCGAAAAGCTTTAGCACTTTTCCAAAGGGGATTTTTCCTTCTCCGGGCATCAGGTGAAGGTCTCCGACACCATATGCCAGGGCATCCTCGGGTTCTACTTGCGGGAAGAGCTTTCCGAAGTTATCGTGAATCATAAGGATTATCGTCTTATCTGTGCCAAGCTTTACATCCTCTAAAAACCTGTTCTCGTCGCCTTGAGCACTTAGAAACGCGTGTCCCAAATCAAGGGCAAAGCCCACGTTTTCTCTGTTGACACTTTCGACGACGTATAGCGTGTCCTTAACGCTGTAAGTGTTTTCGAGGGCAATTTTGATTCCAAATTTCTCTGCTATCTCAGCTAGCTGCTGTAAGGCTTCTATCTCAAGATCAAGCCTCCCAGTGCGGCCGCTTTGCATGACCACTATCTTTGAGCCGAGCTTTATTGCCACATCGATTACGGCCTTAGCCACCTTGAAATGTCTGGTGTAGTATACGCTGTCTCTCAAATTCACTGAAGTGGGCATTCTAATTGTGTAGTTTACTCCAACTCCCTTTAGGGCGTTTTCTATTGGGCGTAAGTTCTTTTCGATTACTTCTCCATTTTTTATTAGGCCAAGCGTATGAGGGAATATCTGGACAAAATCGTAATCCTTAATCTTTAATTCCGCTAAAACTGATGCAAGACTTTTTCCTTTGTTCACAAGATGGGGATAAACACTTACTCCTATCTCCATATTTTCCACCTTTTGCTTTTGTTAGAGATTATGGAAACACCAAATTTAAAAGTTTCCAAAGCCATTTCACTTTAGGTGACTCTAATGGAGAGAGAAATATGGAAGTATCTCAGCTTTATCCTTGCGCTCCTCTTAGCATTATCAACGGTTGCAGGAGTACTCCTCTATACTCAAAACACCGAATTACAAAAAGCCCTCCAAGATAAGAATTTTACAGTGGTTTACAAAGAAACGGTAAAGGAAGTGGAAAGCAACACCACATTGGCCCTTCAGGCAAAAATAGAAGAGCTGCAGAGACAGATTGAATATCTCAAAAGCCAGATGCGGGAAGAGGTAAGCGAAGGGGCCAACGTAACTGTGGCAATACTCCCTGTTGTAGGTCCAATTGATGAAACCACTGCTTTGGATGTAATTTCTAAAATCAGGGAGATAAGAAAGGACGATAACATCAAAGGAGTTGTTCTGTGGATTGAAAGCCCCGGAGGTTATGTGGGGCCGGTTATAACCATTTACAAAGAGCTGAAAAAACTATCTTACCAAAAGCCGATAGTTGCTTATACTGGAGGTATGGCTGCTTCCGGAGGTTATTTCCTCGCATGTGCGGCTGATAAGATAATAGCAGATCCTCTCGCTGAGGTTGGCAGCATTGGTGTTATTTACGTCCACTACAACTTGGAGCAAAACTACGCTCAAAATGGTGTCAAGGTAAACGTGTTTAAGACAGGTAAATACAAGGATATGGGTGCAGAATGGAGAGACCTTACTGATGAGGAGAAAGAGATGATAAAGAACACTATAAACACCTATTTCGAGTATTTCCTCCAGGTTGTCAGCGAGGGAAGAAAGCTCGACATGAACACGACAAAGGAATATGGCGACGGAAGGGTTTGGTTTGCAGGCGACGTTAAGGGCACCCTAGTTGATGACACCGGTGACTTAGACTATGCAATAAAAACTCTTGAAGACATTCTCGGCGTGAAGAGCGCGAATGTAGTGCTTTACGACGCTCAACGGACTGACTTTGGTATTTATGAGAGCTCTTCACTCTACATGCCTCCCAATTACATCGCCTCCTATATACGGAGGTGATGTGAATGCAGTGTGAAGAGCACCTCGAGGTGTTTGAGAACGGCTTTGAAGACGGAAAATTTAACCTGAGAATTGAATACTATGGGGGAGATGCGAGAAAAGTTTTGCTGTCTATTATCTATGAGCTTTATCAACCCATATATGGCAGTGAATACGTATATCCATTTGAATGTGCCAAGGAGTTCTGGGGGATTTTCATGGATCCTAGTGAAGTTGTTCCAGAAGAGCTTCAGTTGAGCAGACCCAAGTTCATCAACCAGTCTTTAATTGATAAAGCAGAGAACCTATTGGAGGAAATAGATGCCCCGGAGGACGTGAAAGACCTTATCGACGTTAAGAGCGCAGAGATCTACAAACTAAAAGATGGACTTTTGGTAATTGGAAAGAATTTCTTGCTTGATGGAGCCAGAAAAACCCTTTTTGTATTTAACAAACCTCAGGCGAGAGAGTTGATACTCAAGTATCTTAGGAGATGATTCCATGAAGACTGAACACATTGTCTGGATTGCGGTCTCTCTTATAATTCTTTTCGTTGTATGGAAAACCGTGGAACCTCTTATCACCCCGATAATCTTTGCTTTGGCGGTTGCGTATATTCTTCATCCTCTTCATGAAAGGCTTGCAAAGAAGCTTGACACAAAAAAGTCTGCCATATTGCTATCGGCTTTGATGAGCCTCCTCTTAGTTGGCTTTATATTTGGCATAGTGCTATGGTTTAGGGATGTGACCAGATCGTTGGTAATCTACATAAACGAGGCACTCAATTGGTTTTTGTCCTTAAACCTTCCCTCAGATATAGGACAATCGGCTGCGATTTTGATTGAAAGGGTTTCGGAAAAGGTAAGCGAATACCTTCTCAACTACACCTTATCCATACCCACGTTACTTCTTCAAGCTGTTGTTTTCATAGCAGTCTTTTATGGAATACTCGTCCACTCTAGGGCTTTGTCTGAAGAGCTTTACGCATTACTGCCCGAGGAGAGGAGAGATTTGGGTGTGGAGCTAATAGAAAAGGGAAAAGAGACATTAAATGCTATTTTGAGGACTTGGCTTATGCTGAGCGTCTTTAAAGGCGTTCTACTAACACTGGGCTTTTATTTCCTTGGGGTGGCGAACCTCAGTGGAGCAATTGCAGCAGGGATACTCTGCGTTGTCCTTGAGCTTTTACCCGTTATTGGGGGATGGATAGTGTGGATAGCTGGGGCCATCTATCTGTTTACTCAGGGGGATATCTTTGCAGCGGTCATGCTCTCGGTATATGGTGTAGCTTTAATATCTCCTGGCCCTGATATTACAATTAGGCCAAAACTTGTTGCAAAAGGTGCAAAAATAAACCCTGCCCTTGCACTGGTGGGAATATTTGGCGGAATAATGGGCTTTGGAATAAAGGGATTAATAATTGGCCCTGTAGCTTTGGGTTTGCTTTCAACACTGCTGGAAGAGTGGAAGGAACAAAAAGGAAGGGCTAAATCCTGAATCCCTTTGCTATTTTTCCCTTGTTTTCCCGCTATTATGCGAGAATAGCAGTGTGGGGAGATGTTTCAGAACTATTCTCCTTTGATTTTCAAACTTTTTTAGATTTTTAGGCTCACCAAATCTTTTTAAGGGTATCTACACACCATTAACTAGAATTAGGTTTGCCTAATGGTGATGCTCATGTATGTACGATTAACTCAGATGCGTGAAGGAGAGAAAGGTGTTGTGGTGGACATCCAAGGAGGGTATGGGGCTAGGCAGAGGCTTTTGTCCATGGGAATAGCTCCAGGAACAAAGATTTTCGTCCTCAAATCGGGAAATCCTGGCCCGTATATAATCGCTATTGGAAACACCCGCATAGCCCTGGGGCGAGGAGTGGCGGAGAAGATAGTTGTTAGGAGGGAGCTTTGATGAGTTCTTGTTGCAGCGTTGAAAAAGTTCCAGAAGAAAAGAAAGAGGGCCTAAAAGTCGTTGCACTAGCGGGCAATCCAAATGTGGGGAAAACCACGATATTTAATGCCTTAACCGGTTTAAGGCAGCATGTAGGTAACTGGCCCGGTGTAACTGTTGAAAAGAAAGAAGGCATAATGAAATACCGTGATAAAGAGTTTCTGGTGGTTGATCTCCCCGGAACGTATTCTCTCACTGCAAACTCTGTAGACGAGCTCATTGCGAGAAATTTCATCCTAAACGGGAACGCAGACGTTATTGTGAATGTGGTCGATGCCTCCTGCCTTATGAGAAACCTCTTTTTGACGATGGAGATATTTGAGATGGGCGTCAAGAACATTGTCATTGCATTGAACAAGATTGACATCGCAAGAAAAAGAGGAGTTCACATTGATATCAAAAAAATGGAAAAAGTTCTTGGGGTTCCGGTAGTTCCAACAAATGCCAAAGAGGGTGAGGGGCTGGAAGAATTAAAAAGAACAATAGCCAGTATGGCCGAGGGAAGAATAACTACAAACCCTGTGACTCCGGTGTACGAGGAACTAATAGAGAGGGAAATAGAGCATATATCCAGCCTTTTGAGGGGAACTCCGTTGGAAGAGATGTACAACATCAGATGGCTGGCAATAAAGCTCCTCACCAGGGACCAGGAAGTGATAAAGCTCGTTTTGGACTACCTTGGTTCAGGAAAAATGGATGAGATACTTAAGCATATAAGCGAGCTGGAAGTTTACTATAAGCGCTCCCTTGATATTGTAATCGCAAACCAAAAGTATGAATTTATAGATCAACTCATGCATCAGTTCGTAACTCACTTTGGAGAAGCTAAGGAAACTTTCAGCGACCAGATAGATAAGTTCCTCACTCATCCGGTTTACGGACTTTTGGGACTTTTGGGTGTGTTCTACGTTCTGTTTAAATTTGTGTTCACAATTGGTGCTCCTTTGCAGGAGCTCTTGGACAGTGCCTTTATAGCACTCGGCGAATTTGTTGCACCGTTTATAAGCAATGAAGCTCTGAGGGGCCTTATTGTTGATGGGATTATCGGTGGTGTCGGGTCAGTGTTGAGCTTTTTCCCTCTAGTCTTTCTGCTGTTCGTTGCAATGTCAATCCTCGAAGACAGCGGGTATATGGCTAGAGCGGCTGTTGTAATGGAAGGCATAATGAGAAAGTTTGGCCTTCCTGGAAAGAGCTTTATTCCAATGGTTCTAGCATTTGGGTGCAACGTTCCCGCTATAATGGCAACGAGAACTTTAGACGACGAGAGAGATAGAATATTAACCATGCTGATAAACCCACTCGTCCCATGCAGTGCGAGAATGGTGGTTATAACTTTCCTAGCAGGAGCATTCTTCAGCGACCATAAAGCCCTTGTAGCGGTGGGGATATATGCAATTTCTCTATTTCTAGCTTTGCTTTCGGCTTTAATCCTTGGAAAGTTCGTTGTTAAAGGCGAAGAGAGCCCGTTCATAATAGAGCTTCCTGAGTATTCCTCTCCTTCATTGAAGGTTGCACTAGTGCACTCATGGGAAAGAAGCAAGGAATTTCTAAGGAAAGCTGGTACCGTAATTTTATTCGGCTCCGTGGCGATATGGTATCTAAGCAATTATCCCGAACCCATAGGCAACGGCTTGAGCTATGCAGAAAAGCTTGGAAAAGTGTTTGAGCCCTTCACTGTGCTCATGGGCCTTGACTGGAAGGCAGCTGTTAGTTTGATCTTTGGAATAATTGCTAAGGAGAATGTTGTTGCAACGTATGGAATAATATATGGCATAGGAGAAAACGAAGAAGCCCTTATATCACTGATGCAGAATGCCATGACTCCTCTGCAGGCGTTTGTTTTAGCTTTGGTGACTACATTATACATCCCCTGTATAGCAACAATAGGGGCTATAAGAGCTGAAGGGGGAAACAAGTGGGCTTTTGTGGCTTCCATCTACAATCTTCTGCTTGCGAGCGTAGTTGGCATTGTGGTTTACAACGTTGGTCTTTTGCTTGGACTTTAAGAGGTGAACAAAATGGGAAAGCTCGATGACGTGCTGGAATTGATAAAGAATGGGGCGAGAAGCCCCAAAGAAATAGCTGAGAGACTGAACCTCACAGTGGAGGAAGTTGAGGGAATCATAAAAATCCTTGAAAGCTTAGGCTATGTGGAAAAAGTCAAGATGGGCTCTTCATGTTCGAGCTGTCCCCTAAAGAAAATCTGTCCCGGCAGTTGCGTTGTGTTTAAAGGCAGCATATACGAGCTTAAGAAGGATGACCATAGAAGTACATAATATGAAAGGTTGTTCATCGAGGGGATATTTAATGCACGTAAAATATTTAAGGTAGTAATCCAATGTATTATTGGTGATACTATGAAAGCTGTTATTCTTGCCGGTGGTTTTGGAACAAGACTGAGGCCGCTCACTTCAACAAGACCAAAGCCCATGATACCGGTTCTCGGCAAACCAAACCTCCAGTATATACTTGAAAACCTGGAGAAGATAAAAGAGATTGACGAGGTTATCCTTTCTGTTCACTACATGAGGGGAGAAATTAGGGAATTCATAGAGGACAAAATGAGCGATTATCCGAAAGACATAAGGTTTGTCAACGACCCGATGCCCTTGGAAACTGGTGGTGCCATCAAGAACATTGAGGAGTTCGTGGGAGAGGAATTTTTGGTTATTTATGGGGACGTTTTTACCAACTTCAACTTTGAAGAGCTCATAAAAGCACACAGAGAAAACGATGGACTCGTTACTGTAGCTCTAACAAAAGTCTATGACCCGGAGAAATACGGTGTTGTTGTTACAAACGAGGAAGGAAAGATAGTTGATTTTGAAGAAAAGCCCCTAAAGCCCAAGAGCAACGTAGTAGATGCGGGAATTTACATGGTTAACAAAGAAGTCCTGAAAGAGATACCCAAAGGAAAAGAGGTCTACTTTGAGAGGGAAGTTCTTCCAAGGCTCGTGAGTCAGGGCCAGGTTTATGGCCACATGATGCCGAGAGAGAACTACTGGGTTGATCTTGGAACTCCCGAAGACTTCTTCTATGCTCACCAGCTTGCACTGGATGAAATCGCCAAGAACAATGGGTATTATACTGTAGAAGAAGGAGCTGAAGTGCCAGAGGACGTTGAGATACAGGGGCCAGTGTACATTGATAGGAATGTCAAAATAGGACACGGAGTTAAAATTAAGGCATATACCTACATTGGGCCAAACACAGTTATAGAGGACAAAGCATATCTCAAGAGGTCAATACTCCTGGGATACGACATAATAAGGGAGAGGAGCGAGCTCAAGGATTCAATTCTTGGAGAAGGTGTTGTAGTTGGCAGAAACGTCATAATAAAAGAAAACGCTGTAATTGGAGACTATGCAAAGATTCACGACAACCTTGTGATATACGGTGCGAAAGTGCTCCCATGGAAGAAGGTTGAGGAGTACGAGGCGTACATAAAGATAAAGCTCGACCCAACCAAGGTGAGACCGGAGCTTACTCCAGAAAGATGTCCTCTCGGACTGCCAGAGTGTATATACTCGAAGTTTAGAGCCATGGCAACAGAAAAGCCACCATGTGATGAGTGTATAGAAAACCAGTGGCTCTTCTGAACCTTTTATTCTTTTTTAATGCAGCCTTGGGTTGTACTCGAAGATTATCTTCCCGTCCTTGAAGACTCTCACTATCCCGCTCTCTGACACTGTTATTGCTATTGCTTTAGTAACTTTTGAAATCCCTGCCGCTGCTAGGTGTCTGCTTCCCAGCCCGGAGGGAATGTTTACGGTTACTTTCTTAAAATCGATGTCCAAATACCTTCCCGCACATAGTACTCTGCCTGACCTGCTTATAACAAAGGCTCCATCCAAAAATGCGAACTCCTTTATAATTTCCTTACTCTCCTTATCGAAGATGTTTATCTTATATCCCTTGAAGGGGTTTGGCACCATCTGATGGGAATATTTAATAACGTTTTTTGTGTCCCCTATCACAAATATTGTCCCTACTGGCTTTCCTTCTCTGCCTTCAAGGCTGAGCTCTATGGCAAGCTCAAGAACTTCCTGGAAAATGTGCTCAATTTGAGAGAAAAACTCATCTTTAACCTCCACAGCCTTTCTGGCCTTTCTAATGCCCAGTGTGAATGGAGTTACATATATGAACGCCTCTCCTTCTTTGATTATCCCTTCGGCAATCATAAAGCTTGAGGCAAGATTTACAAGGTTTTTGGTTCCCAGTGAAAGAGGAAGGGGAAGGACTTTAAAGCGGCGCTGTTTGTTTGTTTCTTTACCAACCAGAAGAATCGGTATATTTATTTTAGGAGGCTTTTTTAGCTCTATACCAATAATAACTAGGGCTTTAATGTCCAAGAGTTTTGTGAGTTCCAAAGCTTTTGTGAGGAGTACTTCTGCGTAGTTGTTTTCCTGCATTATTACCCCTAAGTGTAAATATGGGCAGTTTGGCCTTATAAACATTATTTCAAGAAGCAACACATCCATGGTGGAATTAACACAAAGTATTTTAAGTATCCGAGATAAAAAGGGTCTAAATGGTGAAGAAGTATGAAGATTGTGGTTGCCGTTACGGGTGCTAGTGGGGTTGTTTATGGTGTTCGACTGATCGAAGTTCTAAAAGATCTGGGTCATGATGTTGTTAGTGTCGCTTCTGAAACGGCTTTAAAGGTCATAAAGCACGAACTGGGAATTGAGTTTAGGCCTGATTTCAGTGAGGATGACCTTTTTGCGCCAATAGCTTCGGGTTCTTACCCGTTCGATGCTCTCGTTGTGGCTCCATGTTCAATGAAAACGCTGAGCGCTATAGCGAATGGGTATGCCGATACTCTTATTACAAGGGCTGCAGACGTTGCTCTAAAGGAACGCAGAAAGGTAGTATTGTTGATAAGGGAGACCCCATTAAATTTGATACATATCAAAAACATGTTGAAGGTTACACAAGCTGGAGCAATTGTTATGCCAGCGTCCCCAGGATATTACCATAAGCCTAAAAATTTAGACGACATCATTAATTTTATAATCGGGAAAACTTTAGACATCTTGGGGATACCTCACAATTTGTACAGGCGATGGGGTGAGTAGGATGATATATCTTGACGACCTGGACAGGGCGATTTTAAAGATTCTTAAGGAAGATGCGCGGATAACAATTTCTGAGATTAGTGAGAAGTTGGGTAAGCCTGAATCTACCATACATTTCAGAATAAAGAAGCTTATCGAGAAGGGAATTGTGGAAAAATACACGATAGTTCTGGGAGAAGTTGCAAGGCCTAAGGAAGTTGCTTTTGTAGTAATAGGTATAGAAAAACCAGTAATAGAGGACTTTTTAGGGAGATACCTTGAGTATGTGTCAAGAAACCTGGCAAATCTCCCCAATATTCTCTTGGTGGCAAAAACGGAGGACGAGAAGATAGTTGCCCTCGTTGGGGCGGAAACGAAAAATGAGTTGAATGAGTTCATTGAGGAAAACATAAAGACCATACCAAGTGTGCGGAAGGTTGTGGTTTATCCAATAACGGAGTTCAAGAAGGGAGAAGAAATTAAGGGGCTGCTGCTGGGGATTTAAATGGAAGTTGAGGTAAAATTTAGGGTCGTCCTGGATGAAATAAGAGAAAAAATAGAGAAATTGGGAGCTAAACTAGTCAGAGAAGAGATTCAGGAGGATCTTTATTTTGACGTCCCCCTCCCCAACCTTCTCCGCATTAGGCATATCGTAAATACAGGCGAGGTTATTCTCGGATACAAAGAGATTAAAGACAAGAGAAATGAAGAATTTGATGAGATAGAGGTTGAGGTCGGGGATTTTGACAAGACCAGGGAGATTTTAAAGCGTTTGGGGTTTACAGAGGATATATGGGTTAAGAAGCACCGATATGTGTATAAGCTTGGCAACGTTACTTTTGAGCTAAATCGGGTTGAAGGACTTGGAGATTTTCTGGATATAGAGGTCATAAGCGACAACGTAGAAGAGGCGAAGAGGGAGATATGGAAAGTTGCCGGGATGCTTGGATTAAAAGAGGAAGATGTCGAACCAAGGCTTTACCAGGAGCTTATAAAAGGAAAAAGAGTCACCTAGCGGTGGCAACTATCTTTATGATGTCGTTAAACTGAAGCTCGTAGTCTTCTCCTACCCTTCTGTGGGTTTTGGCGTTGATGGCGTAGAGGAAAGTCCTTCCCAAATCGGTGTGCACCTTAAATGCAAGGTCTCTCGGCGTTGAACCCTTCTTCATGAGAAATACATGCGGCAGAACGTTTCCGAATTGATCGGTTAGCTTGTGTTCATCCTCCACAGGATAAACAGGGATTAGCTGAAGGAGCTCAAAAACTGCTCTGTTTATCACCTCTTGAACTCCTGTGGAGCCGAACCTGTTGAGCACTTTCTCTTTAATGAGCTCCAGTCCCTGTTTCTGCTTTTCGTTTAGAGGTCTTAAAATCTTAAAGTCTCCTGAGCCGGGGATGTAGTCGATGTACCCGGCTTTAGCGGCTTTTCTAAGTGTCAGCTCGGCAGCTGCTGATGTCGGCACTACTATGTACCCTCTTTTCTCCCCTTCTCTGATTAACCGCTTTATCTGCTCATCATCGGCAGCGTCGGCTTTGTTTGCGGCTATTATCATAGGCTTGTTTATCTTTCTGAGCTCTCTCACGAAGTTAAACAGATCCTCATCGCTCCATTTTGTAGGGTCGTCGTTTAAATTCGCTTTATGCATAGCATCGAGTACGTCATCTTCGCTAACTCCAATTCCAGCAAGCTGGTCCGCTATTGCTTTGGAAAGCTTTAAACCCTGCATTTTTACTCTTTTTGCAAATTTTTCCCAGTTTTTCCTTAGAATTCCGTATATCCAGTAGTCTATTTCCTTCTCCAGGAACTCTATGTCCTCGACCGGGTCGTGATAGTCTGTTGGCTGCCCCTCTGCGTCTGTTTTTCCAGTTGCATCGATAACGTGTATTAGAGCGGATGCCATCCTCAAGTCGTCCAGGAACTTGTTTCCGAGCCCCCTTCCCTCATGGGCTCCTGGCACTAATCCCGCAACGTCTATCATCTTTATTGGAATGAGAGCGATTCCGTTTTTGTACTGGTAGTTCTGTGGATTTGGGGTACAGTTAAGCTCTTTGCACGGATGTTCAGCGGTTGCGTAAGTAACACCGATATTGGCGTCTATTGTGGTAAACGGATAATTCGCTATCTGAACGTCTACAAGGGTAGCTGCTGCAAAAAACGTTGACTTTCCCACGTTTGGCTTCCCTACAACTCCGATTTCCATGGTACCACCTCAGAGTATTGTGAATTCTCCCTTTTTCATGATAATCTCCCCGTCAACCTCTACACTCGGATACCAAACTAGACAGTCATAATGGTTCAAAGCAGGGGCATCGTTGTCGTAATTTGCTCCTATGGCTATGTGTATAGTTTTTCTAATCTTTTCATCCTCCAGCAGCTTTCCTGACATCTGGGCCTTTGGGTTGAGCCCTATACCGAGTTCTCCAAGATGCCAGGCGTTTCTTGCATATTCTTCCTTCCCCATTTCAAGTGCCATTTTTTCAGCTCTTCTTATAGCTTCTTCAAGCCTCTTTGCATCTTCTCCCCCTTCGACCTTTGTGACGAGCCCGTTCTCAACATAAACCCTGACCGGTTCTTTTGGTATGATGCTTTCTCCTCCGAGACCTAAAGTTCCATCAAAAACTATCACACCTTCGCTTTTTCCAACTGCAGGGGATATAAAAACCTCTCCCGCGGGAAGATTTCCCCCTCTTCCCGGCTTTCTAAAGTCTCCATCGTCTTTTAACGGCTTTCTGCCATCAATGTTTATCCAAAGGTCTGTCCCCTTTTCGCTTGTTATGTGGACTTCTTTCCCTTTTTCCAGAACCTCAGCCAGTATCTTTGCTTCCTCTCTGAGCTTTTCATAATCTATTGGGACACTTCTAAGATACATCTCCTTTGTTATTCCCGGGCTCCAGAAGGCTCTTATCCTTTTGTCCCCTCTCAACAGTTTTTCAAAAATGTGCGTGTGTTTTTTGTTGTCCCTTCCAATATACCCAATGTTGACACCATAGGGATCTTTTCCAAGCTTCTTTTCACTTATGGATATTACAATATCTGGCTCTGATTTTATCGCCTCTATGACGGCCCTCTCAGCATAATCTAAGGCCCCCTTTGGGCTCTGCACTATTACTGCTGGTTTTGCCTCGAACTCTTTGGCGGCTTCAAAGAGGCTCAGAGATATCTCAAGGGTTTCTCCAGGGTTGGTTACTATTAAAACTTCTTCTCCGTTCTCTACTCCCAAAACCTGTTCCATAACAATTCTTGATACATCGATTAGCTTCATTTTTTCACCCCAACCCTCATTTGCTTCTCCCCTTAATTAGACTTATGCTTAAGAAGGGAAAGAGTTATAAAGCAAACTTCCCGTTATCACTTTGAACGTTATCTTTGATTATTTAGGAGGGAAGAAAAATGGCGGAAAGACCACTTGATGTCGTGCACAAATCACTTGACAAGGAAGTTTTGGTAATCCTCAAGAGAGGATCCGAGTTTAGGGGAAGACTTATCGGTTATGATATCCACATGAATGTTGTGTTGGCTGATGCTCAGCTTATTGAAGAAGGCGAGCCAAAGAAGAACTATGGTAAGATCGTTATTAGAGGAGATAATGTGTTGGCTATCTCCCCTGTTGAGATAGAATGAGCGAGAGGTGAGGCTTCGTGGGAAGCGGAACAGCTCCTCATGGAAAAAGAAACAGAACTCCTACTCACATAAAGTGCAGGAGATGCGGAAGAAAGTCCTTCAACACTAGAAAAGGCTACTGTGCAGCCTGCGGTTTTGGAAGAAGCCGCAGAATGAGGAAATACAGCTGGAGCCACAAGTGGAAGAAGGCAAGAAACCTACTCTGATTTTCTTTCTTTTTCCAATAAAATTATAAAAGGCTGTGTTCTTAGCCTTTCTCATGAGCGCTAAAGATGCTATTTTGAAATATCTTAAGGAAAAATCCCATGAAGGAGCACTTCAAAGTGAACTTTACGAACTTGGCTATTCTAGATCCACGATAGCTGAGGCAATTGAGAGTCTGGAATCTGAAAAAATTATCGTTAGAAGGGAGATTGGAAAAAAAGCCTACAGAGTGTGGCTCATTGAAGAGGCACCTTTTCCCATTAAGGGCATTCTCAGACTTGGAGTACTGAAGGCCGTTGAATATCCCCACGCTCTTTTAACAGCCAAAGACCTCGAAAAAAAGCACGATGTTAGGGTAATCGTTTACAGCAGTGCCTTGGAGCTTACGAATGCTTTGGCACTGAGCAAAGTTGACATGGCGTGCTCGCCCCTAGTAACCCAGGTGCTTTTTGGACTCCTAACTAAGAGCTTAAAAATTGCTGCTGGGTGCGGCTTTGGTGGAAGCGGGCTTATTGTCAGGGAAGAGCTCAGGGAAGGGTTAACTATAGGCTCGTCTGAGCTTTCCACGATGGAAACAATGTTAAAGCTCTTTCTAGAAAAGCACGATCTCATAGGCAAAGTGAACGTAATCTACTTTAAAAAGCCTGAGGAGATGGTGAAGTCATTTCTGGAAGGGGAAATAGATGGTCTAAGCATATGGGAGCCTTATCTAAGCAAGCTGAAAAAGATGGGGTTTAGAGAGTATAGATATGCGGAAAAGTTTGGCCTGTATCCCTGCTGTACTTTGGGGGTAAATCGAGAGTTTCTAAAAACTAACGCGGAAATCTTCAAAGAGTTCATGGGGCTGTACAGAGAGAACACCGAAAGGCTGGAAGAAAGGAAGGGAGAGGCGTTGGAACTTATGGTTAACTTCTTTGGATTTAGCGAAGATGAGATAAAAGAAGGGCTGAAAGGATTTGTCTTTGACTACAGGCTAAGCAAAGAGCAGATTGAAGCAGCCCTGGAGCGGTTTGGTCTTAAGGTCTTCAACCTCGATTCCCTTTTAGCAAAAGATTTTTAACTCTGTGATGTTTTTTCTTCTGTCTCTGACCGTTAAGACAGCAATTTAAGTGAGAGCCTATGGACGGCGAGCTAAGAAAAAAGCTGTGGGCACTGGCGTGGCCGGCCATCATAGCTAATATAGGCCAGACCCTGGTAAACCTAGTGGACATGATAATGGTCGGGCAGCTTGGTTCTCTAGCTATAGCAAGCGTTGGACTTGGCGGGCAGTTTTCCTGGTTTATGATGCCCATTATGTTTGCAGTCTCCACCGGGACTCTTGCACTCGTTGCGAGATTTGTGGGAGCCAAGGATTTTGAGACTGCTGAGAGAGTTCTTGAGCAGAGTGTATACCTATCATTTTTAATAAGCATCCCGGTAATGCTGTTAGGGCTCTTTTTCGGAGACGACGCGCTGAGAATAATGGGTGCGAGTGAAGAGGTCGTAGAGCTTGGGTATTCATACATACGCGTCTTTTTCCTGTTTTATCCCGTGAATTTTATGGCCTTTGCTGCGTTCAGCGCTCTTAGAGGGGCCGGGGACACAAAGACCCCGATGAAGCTGAGCCTTCTCACCAATGGGGCAAACGTTTTCTTGAACTACTGTTTGATATTTGGACACTTTGGTTTTCCGAGGCTTGAGGTGGTTGGAGCGGCGTTGGCTTCGGGGTTGTCGCTTCTTTTGGCATTTATAGTTGGGTTTGTCCTCTTCCTAAGGGGTTCCCTTATTTTGAAGTTCAGGCCGTCATTTAGACTCGACATTGAGATAACAAAGAGGATCTTGAGGATAGGAATCCCTGCAACAGTTGAGAGAGCAATATTCAGCTTTTACAACTTCCTTTACATCAGTATTGTTACAAGATTCGGCACGATAGCACTTGCGGCCCACCAGGTTGGACTTAGGGTGGAGAGCATTGCTTATATGCCTGCCTTTGGGTTTAACGTTGCTGTGTCTGCCCTAGTTGGTCAGAGCCTTGGAGAAGGAAAGCCAGAAAAGGCCGAAAAGGTGGTTTACGAAGCCCTAAAAATGGTCTCCATCTTTATGGGGGTCATGGGGATAATTTTGATCGTTTTCCCCAGATACCTTGTCATGCCGTTTGTCACAAAGAGTGATCCGAACTATGCCGAAGTTCTTAGGCTCGCGAGTATTTATCTCATAATCGTGGGAATAAGCGAGATTCCGCTTGGCTGGATCTTTGTTCTCAGCGGTGCCCTCAGAGGTGCTGGAGACACAAAGAGCCCCATGTATGTAACGGCAATAAGCAAGCTTTTGTTCAGAATAATACCCTCCTACATTCTGGGCTTTGGAATTTCCCTCGGCCCAATTCACGTTAAGGGGATGGGTGTTATTGCTGCGTGGCTTGCGATGACTCTGGAGACATTTACAACGGCGCTCTTCTTCTGGTGGATATTCAAGAGGGGAAAATGGAAGTACATAAAGGTTTAGCTACTGGAGGGCTTTTAATGCCTCCAGAACCTCTTCAAAAGGAGCGTCGGTTTTTATTGCCGTTGGTGAGAAGTGTGTTCTGCTAACTTTGTACCCCTTTTCCTGGAGCAGAGCCGCTATGTCTGAAAGTTTTCTCACCTCAAGGGAGTTCCTCCTTGCTAGGGCATGGATGTCGTAGAAGAACGGGATATCGAGCTCCTCGACGATAACATCCAAGAACTTGGAAACTTTCTTTTTCTCAGCCAGTTCGCTTTTATTCTCGGCGTTCATTTTTTCCACAACTTCCTGATTCTTGAGCGGACCAAGCCACAGCGGCCCAAAGGCATCCGGCCTGCTTGGCAGGAAAGCCCTCTCAACTTCAAACCTCCCAGTTTTAGCATCGAAGTAAAGGTATCCAATGTTTCCGAGTGCTTTATCCCCCTCTTTTGCACCGTCTTTTAGCCTTAAAAATGCCCTGAAGTAGTGGTCTTTATAGTAGGCAAAGAGCACCTCAACACCGAGGTCGTATTTTGCCCCGTATCTAACTACAGTTCCAATTAGAATTCTCAAACCGCTTTCGTGGCACAGCTCTCCTCTTATCGGCTTTGCATTGTACTTTCTTAGGCAGGCTTTGAAATGGGCTCCACAGAGGGGAGCGGTGTCTGTTGCTGTCAGTGCAAGGACGCCTTTTCTTTTCACACTCCTAAGGGAAGAATCGAGGAACTCCATTGGGGAACCAAAGGGGTCGAGGTCTATAAAGTCAAAGTACCTGAACTTTTCGGCCATCAAAAGGTTTGCATCTTTGTTCGTGGCCACTAATGTCTTTTTGTCCTTTAAGATTGCAGAATTCTCACTGACGTCTGCTTCTCCTTCAAAATTGAGCTTTAGATTTTCAATTATCAGCTTGAAAGCCTCGGGATTTATATCGTTGAGCCAGATTTCTTTGGCATCAGTTTCTAGGGCGTACCTTATTCCTCTAATTCCGGTGGCGGATAAAGCGTCCAAAACCGTTTTTGCCTTTACAACATTCAAAAAAAGAACGCTCAGGTCTCTGTTAAATGCCATAACCGGATTGTAAAATACGGGAGCGTCGTAAATACGCTCTGCCTTAGGCACAAGAATCTCAGCCTTTCCTTCCTTAATTTTGGTAAGCTCCATCAAGTTGCCTCCAAAAAAGAGGAAAAGGAGTTCACTTTATCTCGACGTAGTCTCCCAAAGCCTGACCGGGCAAGGGCTTTTCGAACCTTGCCTTTACCTCTCCTCTTGTACCGTGGGTTCTTGTAATCTTACCAACAAGGAGCTTTCCGCTTGGGCTCTTCCATATTACCTTCTTTCCTATGAGTCCTGATGCCTGTTCTTTGCTGTCGATACCGAGGGGTTTGATAATCATGTGGTTGGTGTGCTGGTGCTCTTTACTCCTCATGTAGCTCAATACGATACCCTTCATTATCATCACCGGAAATCACTATGGAACCTTATTTTTAAACTTTTATGTTGCTGAAGACGAAGGAAAAGATGCCGGGAAATTTTTGACTAAACTCAGCTCACTTGCGAAACCAACTACAAAGAATCTTACGCTCTACAAGAGAATTCTTTGGGAGTTAAAGTTTCATAGAAAAACGTGGTGGGGCGAGGGGGATTTGAACCCCCGACACCCGGATCTTCAGTCCGGCGCTCTCCCAGGCTGAGCTACCGCCCCGCACTCAAACTATAGAAGGTTGAACTCGCTTTATAAATCTTGCGGTCGGATTAATCTTACGATTTTATACTAAAATCGGGGCGTGTTTATAGTAACCTTTATTAGGGTTTTTGCTGAATTCTTTCAGGTGGT
>ERZ1673961.284-NODE-284-length-23787-cov-162.400008_pt1 | contig 23787 bp, 17 predicted proteins | sample MGYA00580189_ERZ1673961 | MGnify/ENA primary metagenome ERZ1673961 (study PRJEB41334, sample SAMN05608105) | rock metagenome | biome: terrestrial subsurface; feature: shale formation; material: shale | place: USA: Pennsylvania ... | reverse complement strand
ATGCCCTTCCAGAGGCCATTTGGAATCCACACATCCAATCTGCGTTATGGACTAAGTTAGCGATCAACTGCGCGATTAACCCACTGACTGCGATTCACCAGTGTAAGAATGGTGAGCTTGCGAAGCCCGAGTTTAAGATACAACTCGAAAGCATCACTCAAGAACTGGTTGAAGTAATGAGTAAAGAAGGTATTGCTATCGAGTTTCGCTCTCTTTTCGATACGGTAATGCAAGTGGTGAACGCCACAGCTGAGAACTATTCTTCAATGAGACAAGACGTATTCCATCAGCGTCGAACGGAAATTGATTTTATAACCGGATACTTGTTAAAGGCTGCCGAGAAACATCGCATCAATACGCCTGAGAATTTAAAACTTTACCAACGCATCAAACAAATAGAACAAAGCTGGACAGAACAATGAGTAAGAAAATCTTAGTGCCAATCGCTCCGGGCACCGAAGAAATGGAAGCCGTCACCGTTATCGACATGATGGTTCGCGCGGGTTATGACGTTACGGTAGCGAGTGCTGCTTTTGATGGCTCATTGACGATGAAAGCTTCTCGCGGAGTCACACTAACAGCCGATTGTAAACTGGTCGATATCGCTGATGATGAGTTTGACGCCATAGCGCTTTCTGGTGGTGTTGGTGGTGCAGAAATTTTTCGTGATAGCACGGTGATGATAGAAATCCTTAAGCAGCACATCTACGAGGGAAAATTGGTCGCTGCTATCTGCGCAGCACCGGCGTTGGTATTGCAACACCATGATCTTTTCCCACAATCACTGATGACCTGTCACCCGAGCTTTCAGTCACATATCCCGGAAGAGAAGTGGCGCAGCAAACGCGTGACCTTTGATATCAACCACAACCTGATCACCAGTCAAGGTCCGGGCACTGCTTTAGAGTTCGCAATGGAAGTAATCATTCAACTCTCAGGTAAAAAACACGCATGGTCAGTTGCTGAACCAATGATCCCTCTGCCTACTCTGCATTACCATAAGCTTGGTGAAGAATAATGTTTGACGTAAATGCTGTACGTGAGCAATTTCCCGCTCTAAATCAATCCGTCAACGATACGCCCTTAGTGTATCTAGATAGCGCAGCGACAACGCAAAAACCGCAATGTGTGATTGATGTCATCAGTCATTACTACAGTGCGCAAAATGCCAATGTTCACCGTGGCAGTCATAGTTTAACGGCTAATGCCACCAGCCAATTTGAAGCGGCACGAGAACGAGTGGCAAACTTTATTGGTGCAAACAGCTCTAAAGAGATCATTTGGACACGGGGCGCAACCGAAGCACTGAACTTAATTGCTCAGACTTACGCCCGCAGCACGTTACAACCGGGTGATGAGATCTTGATTAGCGAGATGGAGCACCACGCTAACATCGTGCCTTGGCAAATCGTGGCAGAGCAAACGGGCGCCAAAGTCATAAAAGTTCCAATGACATCAGATTGCCAGTTCGACATCAGTGCATTTGAGGCGCTTCTGTCTGACCGCTGTAAAATTGTTGCTTGTGCGCAAATCACCAACGTCACGGGCACACGACAACCTATCGAAAAAATCACTGAACTAGCGCACAGCGTTGGCGCGGTTGTTGTGATTGATGGCGCTCAAGGCATCGTCCATGAGCAGCTTGATTTATCGGCATCAGATATCGATTTCTACGTTTTCTCAGGTCACAAACTTTATGCACCAGCAGGCATTGGGGTTTTATACGGCAAGCTTGAACTTTTGGAAGCCATGCCACCATGGCACGGCGGCGGTAAAATGGTTGAACGCGTTTCTTTCGAGAAAACGACGTTTTCTGCACTTCCTGGTAAATTTGAAGCGGGCACACCAAACGTTGCGGGCGCGATTGCTCTAGCGAAAGCCATTGAGTGGTACCAAGGTTTTGACCATCACGAAGTAGAGGATCATCTCCATGCGCTTCAGGATAAGGCCTACCAAGCACTAAGCGCGTTGGATGACATCCATATTCTAGGCTATCAACCGAATGCCTCTGTACTGACGTTCGTCATGGACGGCGTTCATCACCAAGACATGGCGACGCTGCTCGATCAACAAGGCATTGCGGTACGAGCAGGACACCACTGCGCTCACCCATTGATGGATGCGCTAAACGTTAAAGGCACGGTACGCGTTTCTTTTGGTATTTATAACACGGCTGAAGATGTGGATAGACTCATCGCCGCCGTAGAAAAAGCCGTCGACATGCTATAACGCCAACGGTTTGATTTGGAGTAACCAACAAGGTTACTCCATCTGCCTATCCAGAGTCGCCACGCAATTTCTGCCATTTCTTTTCGCAGCATAAAGCGCTTTATCTGCATGCGCATACAAACGTTTGGTGGTTTCATTTCTGCCTATTTCCACCACGCCTACACTCACCGTGACCGGAATTTCAATCTTTTCAAATTCGAACTGACAATTTTGAATGTGGGAACGTACTTCCTCTCCTACCTCTTTCGCCGCCGACAGAGAAGTTTCTGGCAAAATAATCGCAAACTCCTCCCCTCCGACTCTTGCAAAAATTTCGTCTTTGACGAGTAAGTGAGAAACCAAATCAGCTAACGTCTCTAAGACATAATCCCCCGCATCATGACCACGTTTATCATTGATGACTTTAAAAAAATCCAAATCAAATAATAACAACGCGGAGTGATAATCCGGAGCTTGGGATTTAATAACTTCTTCTGTGAGCTTTTCGAAAAAGACACGTCGATTGTAGATGTTGGTAAGAGCATCAATTTGGCTTTGATGGCGAAGAAGGGTTTCAACTCGGTGGCGATTGGAGATGTTGCGTGTAAGAATAAGGACAACGCGACGACCTCGGTATTTTATAGCGAGTGGGCAGATCTTGCCTTCGTAGTATAGGTCGCCTCTTGGCCCACTGTTAGCATCTATTCCCTGAATGCTGTCGGCGCACATCTTGTACTCGATCGTCACAATACTGTCTTGTTTCAGTGACCGATTTATCTGTTCGATAAACCAGTCAGCTTTATCTTTCTCAAGTACGCTGTGCAGCGTCTCACCTATCAAATTACTTCCATCGTGATAGGCTTTTTTATCTGTTCCTCCAAAAACATCAATATAGATACCATCTTCACTCAGAATAAAAGTGGGGTCTGGCATTCCGGATAACACGTCTTGCGCATGTTCCAAGGTGAATTGCATATAGGGAGGTTCCTAGCATTTGTATCTAAGTAACCCAATCGCTTCCAAGTGTGTTTCCACATTGGGGAATAGGAGCGAATGGGGCATATGTCTATTATCTAATATAGACAAATTTTAAATACAATTGAGTTTATAAAAACCAAGTGGGCAATATAATGAACCAGGATCAATAGAATGGTTAATTAACGCTAAAATAGTCGACCATTTGCATACTTTTTATCCATATGCAAAAAATATCTCAACTCAGATACAAAAAACGCCAAACAGCTAGGCTATTCGGCGTTTTTTAAGAATTGGGAAAATGACTCGTTACACGGCGGTTTGCTTAATCTGCTCTACAATAGCTTTCAAGCCATTACCACGTGACGGGCTTAAATGGGAGACAAGCCCCAGTTGATCAAAATAAGCATCAATATCAAATGCTTGAATTTGATCGGCCGTTTTACCGTCATAAGCTGCCATTACCAAGGCAATCAATCCACGGACGATACGCGCATCGGAGTCCGCACAAAAATGCCAAACGCCATCTTGCTCTTGGCTCACTAACCACACCAAGCTTTCACAACCCGAAACGGTAACTTGTTCTGATTTCAGCTCTTCTGGCATTTGTGGCAGCTTTTTACCCCACTGAATAACCTGACGGTAACGATCTTCCCAGCCTTTAAATTGCTGCATAGTCGCTACAATGTCTTCGCTGGTGATATCTGTACCAAATGGAGAAACGGGAAAATCTGTCATGATGCGCTCTTCTTCTAGTTTACTTCTTATATTTTGAAATCAACTTCTCAACGATTCGCGATACCGCGACAAAGCCAAACGTTGCAGTTACGACAGTCGCCGCACCAAAACCGCTAGCGCAATCCATACGTTTTGGGCCTTCCGCTGTCGACTTCACACCACACACTGAACCGTCTGCTTGAGGGTACTTCAGCTGCTCGGTTGAAAACACGCAATCAATACCAAACTTACGAGCCGGATTCTTAGGGAAGTTATGATGACGACGCAAGGTGTCTTTGATTTTCTTCGCTAGAGGATCTTGGATCGTTTTCGTTAAGTCAGCGACCATGATCTGCGTTGGGTCAACCTGACCACCAGCGCCCCCCGTAGTGATCACTTTGATCTTGTTGCTGCGGCAATACGCCAACAAAGACGCCTTCGCTTTTACGCTGTCAATCGCATCTAGCACGTAATCAAACTCTTTGCTTAAGTACTCATGTTGATTGTCTGGCGTGATGAAATCATCAATCAGGTTGACTTTACACTCTGGGTTGATCAATTTGACACGCTCGGCCATCACTTCAATTTTGCTTTGGCCAACGGTGCCCGTCATCGCATGAATTTGGCGGTTAATGTTCGTGACACAAACATCGTCCATATCAATCAGAGTTAGCTCACCGATCCCTGTACGAGCCAGCGCTTCCACCGCCCATGAACCTACGCCACCAATACCAATCACACAAACGTGTGCAGCGCGAAGAATGTCCACTTCGCTGTTGCCATAAAGACGACGAGTGCCGCCAAAGCGTTGATTGTAGCTGTCAGATGCTGGGGTATCGAGTTCACGCATATTGAAGTCCAGATGATCGATAGAAAAACAAAGAGTGCGATTTATACGCACTCTTTGATGAAATGTCTAGATAAGAGAGTGTTCCTCTCTCTTGGACGACTATTGTAGCTTTTCTGGCGGTAAAGCCCAAGGCGCTTGAGTTGGTGAGTTTTCTAACCCAAGTTTCCACACTCGACCAAAATGCTTGTAGTGCCCTGCTTCCGTTCCTGCTCTCGCACCAATGCCATGATACAGATCCAAATGGTTCTGTTTTACCGCACCACCAGTGTCTAAAACGATCAGCATTCGCAGTTGATGCGCACCACTCCACGTACCATCGGCATTCAGCAGTGGCACTTCCGCCAAGATTGGCGTACCCATTGGTAAGATAGAACGGTCACCCGCGACGGCGGCCATTGGCAACAACGGAATACCAGCCGAGCCTGTTACTGGCGCTTCTGCTTTTGGCGCAAAGAAAACGTAAGAAGGGTTTTGCTCCAACAACTCGCGCACTGTCGCATCGTCGTTGTCCATCACCCACTCTTTGATTGCTTTGAGGGACATTTTTTCACGCGGGACTTCACCACGTTCAATCAAAATGCGGCCAATGCTGACGTAAGCTTTATTGTTTTTACCCGCGTACGCAAAGTACTCCAACGTATCATCATCTTCAAAATGCACGTAGCCACTGCCCTGCACTTCCATCATAAATGGGTCGATACGATTAGGCGCGTAACCTAGCACCAAACCTTGTCCATCTAGTGCTCCATTGTAGATCTCCGCGCGAGTCGGACAATCTGATGAGCAGTTTGGCTTGCCATAAACTGGGTACTTAAAAATGTCGTTTGGTGTATGACGCAGTTCCATCACGGGAGAAAAGTATCCGGTAAACAACACATTACCTTTTTTATCACCACCACCCAATTGCGCGGCTTGAATGCCAAACGCACTCAACGCACTGGTATCTCCGCTCTGTTGCGCCCACTCACTTAATCGTTGATATAGCGGTTGGTACATCTTCGCCATGGATGGTGACTTTATCACCACTTGCTCAGCTTGCTTGTTAAATTCAGTAAAATCGCGTGGTTTGTTAGACTCAACCACATCCACTTGATTGAGGATCTGAGGAAACTCACCATCAAGATATTGCTGAGCACGATCATTTTGTTGAGCACAGCCAAAGAGTAGGCTCAAAGAGATAATAGGAAGGAGTTTTTTTAACACGTGTCTTTTCCGTAAAAGAGAATAGCAAAAGGATGGCAAACAAATGCATACGGTGCAATTGAAAAGCAACGACAAAATGTTTCAACGCTAAGCCAATCCGTTTACTCGTTGTGAATTCATTCAGTTAATGCAACATGATAACAGCGGAAGAATTACGGAATTGTCCGGATTATGTTTGAAAGTAAGATTTACCTATTGAGAGATGAAATTGTGATCATCCATGTGACTCACAGACGCAAGGACTCTCAGCTTAAGAGACAATAATAAAAACGACTATCTTACCGCAATCCTTGCACGCCCCTCTAAACGGAATACAGGTAGATAATGTGCATTGGCATCCAGCTTCATTTCTGCATGCTGCTTACCCACAAAATTGAAGTGCCGCTCATTTGAACCCACTCGATACGAAAACGAATCCCCATCGAATTCAAAACTGGTCGCCACTGTAGAACCATTTACGGTAACACCGCGCTCACTCAACACAAATTCTTCACGAGCATAAGGCGCAACATCTTGCTCAACCCAGCGGCCATAAATAGTCGATTTAGGAATAGGCGGATTAATGGTTCGAGTAATCAAATCACTATACAGCATGCACACGACAACGGTTCCAACTATCGCTATAAGCATAAGAGAACGCTCTAGCCACTTACGAAGCATTGATTTAGATGACGTTTTTGACAGATTTGAAGCAGTGATCGCAGCATTCTTATTAACAGCAGAAGACATGAGGTTCACGTATTGAGAAAAGACGCGCTCATTGTAACTCTCCCCCTCAACGGGACCAAGAACCTACCTCAATATGTTTGTGCTTTATTCCAAAATTTCACCTTGCCACCAAGTGAATAAAAAGGCATTATTTTGACATAATTAAACAAAGGAATGGCTGTAGTGAAAATTCGTAGTACTGCTCTCGTAAAAGGATTCCGTCAATCAACACCTTATGTCAATGCTCACCGCGGAAAAACCATGGTGATCATGCTGGGCGGAGAAGCCGTCGCACACAAAAATTTTGGCAATATTATTAATGATATCGCACTCATGCACAGCCTCGGAATCAAAGTCGTGGTGGTGTATGGTGCACGTCCTCAAATTAATCAGCTGCTAGAAAAACAAGACCTCACTACGCCTTACCACAAAAATATCCGCATTACGGATGAATCGGCTTTATCTGTTGTTATGCAAGCTGCCGGACAACTTCAACTTGCGATTACTGCGCGCCTATCAATGAGCCTCAACAATACTCCGATGGCAGGTACCCAGCTCAATGTCGTTAGCGGAAACTACATCATTGCCCAACCACTCGGCGTTGATGATGGTGTGGACTATTGCCATAGTGGACGTATTCGCCGCATTGACACCGACGCGATTAATCGCACGCTCGACCAAGGCTCTATTGTGCTACTTGGCCCCATTGCGAGCTCTGTGACTGGCGAGTGCTTCAATTTATTATCGGAAGAAGTCGCCACCCAACTAGCGATAAAGCTGTGTGCGGATAAGCTGATTGGTTTTTGCTCCGAACAAGGTGTCATTGATGACAACGGTAATGCTGTCGCCGAGTTACTACCAATTGAGGCGGAGCATGTCATCAAAACGCTTTCTGAAAATACGTCTCCTGACCTAGATTACAACACTGGGACACTGCGCTTTCTTAAAGGGTCTATTGCCGCTTGCCGTGCCGGAGTACCTCGCAGCCACTTGATCAGTTATAAAGTAGATGGCGCCCTAATTCAGGAGTTGTTCTCTTTCGACGGCATCGGAACCCAAGTTGTTATGGCGAGCGCTGAGCAAGTGAGGCAAGCTAATATTGATGATATTGGCGGTATCTTAGACCTCATTCGTCCTTTAGAAGAACAAGGTGTACTCGTTAGGCGCTCTCGAGAGCAGCTAGAGCAAGAGATTGGAAAATTTACCATCATCGAGAAAGACGGCTTGATTATTGGCTGCGCTGCTCTTTATCCGTATCCAGAAGAGCGCAAAGCTGAGATGGCTTGCGTAGCGATTCACCCTGACTATCGTGATGGAAACCGAGGTTTGTTACTGCTCAACTACATGAAACATCGTTCTAAATCCGAAACCATTGATCAGATTTTTGTCCTCACGACACACAGTCTGCATTGGTTCAGAGAGCAAGGTTTTTACGAAGTCAGTGTCGACTATTTGCCCGGAGCCAAACAAGGGCTATATAACTTCCAGCGTAAGTCAAAAATCTTAGCGCTAGATTTGTAGCTTAACCTTAAATCACGAAGCAAAATTTAACGTTCCGCTATACCAACACCTCAAGGTGCGGGATTCAGCTCATTGACGCTCAATCCTGCACATCAAGTTTGTTTTGGAGTAAGGCCTCACATAAATCCAGCTTCGAGCTAGCGAGTCATCATGTAAACACCAACTTAGAAATGCGCAAACCATTGCTTGATTTTCGTTCCAATTTTATCTTTTAAATATACATTTGGTTGGCTATACTCTGCTCGCTAGTGATTGGTTTTTAACCAATACGAATGGATCTAGGTGATGTAATGTAGCCTTCACCCTAAAATACTGGGCAATTGAAAAACTAGTTAGCTCCGTATTGCACACCAAGGACAGTTGTTAATCTGACTTTAAATAAGCCGAGACGAGCACTGTTATGAGAACAATCATTTGTAATTCGCTTCAAAGCTTCTGGGATATGGCTGACAATCAGTTTTTAGAAGGCCTAGACGTCCACTGTGTTTTCCCCGTAAATGACGCTATCCGAGATTTTATTCTTGCTTATCAACAGCAATACAAAATACGCAGCGTGTCTTTTACCAATGCGTTTGCAAAACATGCATAAAAGAAGACCGAGCCATAAGCTCGGTCTTCTTTTACGTACGTAATCAATTCAAAACAAAATCATAGCCAACAAAGATGCAAAAATAGTGACTACGATAAAGATTAAAATAGTCCAGTACACTACCCCAATACTTATGAACCACTTTGGGCAAACTCTACGAATATCTGTTAGCTTTCTTTTTTTGGCCAACTTAGGAAATGCAACTGCGGCAACAAGGGCTAATCCATGTATTAAGGCCCCAAAGTGACATCCAGAAACTAAAGCAAGCTCAATATCTGTATAATGCTCACTAGTGTACGCATAGCGCTTTACTTTTTGCGGCGTGATAACAATAAGCAAAATACCTACTATCAGGTACCAAAAAACTAACAAAGCACCTGCAACAAAAAATGTAATAAAAGAAACTTCTAATAACTGCAAACTTCACCGACCTTCTATTCCAGCTCTCAAGTAATAGACATCCAAACCACCATTGAGCCTAAAGTGATCATAGCTAGCAGCAATAAAACGCTTATATAAATACGGCAAAGTCCGATGAATAGACCGGAGCAAACTTGATGAATATCAGCAAAGCCCCTTCTCTTCGCCAAAGTTGGTAAAGCGACCGCCACAACTAAGCCTACACCATGTATTAAAGCACCAAAGTGAAAACCTGAGACTAAAGCTAACTCTACTTCTGAATAATGTTTCGGATTAAAAGCAAACCGCTTCACCTTTGGCGGTATAAAAAATATAAAAATTGCTCCGATAATAACGAACCATAAAAACGCGCCTCCTCCGGCGATAAAGAAGGTTAGAAAAGACGAGTCGAGCAAACTCATATTCAGTTGCCTTTGATATGCGAATGAGAAAGGAGAAATATACCTTTAAGGAAGAATATTACTCAATAGCAATCCATTTTTTCATGAAAACGAAATGGCGGATATAAGACCCGCCACAAAGAATCATCTTCGAAAATGTCACAATCACAAGTAAAAATTAATTCGTAAGCCGCTGTACTAACCCACTCGCACGAGTGGTTTTCACCTTAATGCCTCGCTTCAGAACATTAAGTTCGGCGTAAAGAGCTAAACGCTTTTTCGCGCGGGTAATGCCTGTGTAAATCAACTCACGAGTTAATATCGGGCTAAAGTCTGGTGGCAAAATCATCAGGGTGTAATCAAATTCACTGCCTTGCGATTTATGGATGGTCATGGCGTAAGCCGTTTCATGTTCAGGTACTCGGCTTGGCAAGACCGATTTCACACTGCCGTCAGGTAACTCGAAAAAGACTTTCAAACGCGGTTCTTCTTCAGTGTCATCTCGCATGCAAATACCAATATCACCGTTATACAAACCTAAACCGTGATCATTACGCGTAACCATGACGGGTCTGCCGTGATACCAAATTTCATCCTGAACTTGAATGAACTTGCGCGCCGCGAGCGCTTTCTCGATGCGTTGGTTTAGCCCAGCCACACCGAAGTCACCTTCACGGATCGCGCACAGCAGTCGGCATTGGTTGAAGGTATCTAACACCGCTTTGGCTTTGTGCGTTAGCGACTCTGGCTCTCCGGTTTTAGGATCAGTTTCCTGTTGTCCAATGCGTTTGAGGTAACGACCGTATTCCTGCACCAACGTCTGCATCATTTGGTTGTAATGTTGACTACTTAGTGCGAAATGTTCGATATCGGAAAAGTCACGCGCCCAGACGTTATCTACGCTCGCAGCAGAACCTGAGTTAACCGCTTTTGCCAACTGACCAATGCCTGAGCGAGCGTCAAATCGGTAGCTCTTTTGCAGCATACATAAACTATCAGCAATGCTAGATGCACTGTTACCTGTATGGGCTAAAGTATCGAAACCCGTCAGTTTTGCGATGGCTGACGCCTGCTCTTTGCCATAACCCAATGCATGGAACGAACAGATATCACCCAACACAGCCCCTGCTTCAACTGAGGCAAGTTGGTCTTTATCACCTAACAAAATCAGCCGCGCATGCTTCGGTAAGGCATCGACCACTTTGTACATCATTGGTAAATCGACCATCGACGCTTCGTCGATAACTAAAATATCCAAATGCAGTGGATTTTGCTTGTTGTGACGAAATTCTGCGCTATTAGGAATCGCGCCCAGCAACCGATGCAAGGTGCTCGATTCAGTCGGAATTTTGGCTTTTAGCTCCGGAGAAACTGGCAGCTCTTGCACCGCTTTACCAATGGACTCGGTTAATCGCGCCGCCGCTTTCCCCGTCGGGGCCACCAGCTTGATGGTTAGATTTTTCTCGTGCGTCGCCTGTTCAATCAAAGCAGCAAGCAATTTGGTTACCGTCGTCGTTTTACCCGTACCTGGGCCACCAGAAATCACAGCAAATCGACGAGTTAACGCAACCGCCGCCGCGACTTTTTGCCAGTTCACACAAGCTGAGAGTGGTACGAGTTCATCCAGTGTTTGCAAATCTTGAACCTTGCGCGCATTGCTAAGCACGGAATCAATGGCGTGCCAATCCAACGATTCGCTTGCGACCACATCAAGGTGGTCACACACCAATTGTTGACGCAACACTTGGTTGCTGCTTCCCGCTTCTACTGCTTTGCCTAACGCGTTAAACAGAAAATGGTATTGGCGTGCAAACAAATGGTTGAGCAACGCGGATAATCGCGCAAACTCTTGTGGTTGCAAGTTAACTGCGGCGCCCAGCTGATTGAGCTTTTCCGCCAGTGTCACTTCATAATGCCAATAGCGGTGCAGATACAGACGCTCGCCATCGAACATCAGCGGCAAGGCTTCTCCTTGCGCGCCGACCACGGTGGAATTTTTTAATACTTGAATCCAGTCTATGCCTTGCAACTGTGTATTAAGCGCCAATGCCGACTCACCAAACAGCCCTAGCTTACTGGCTAAATCCGTAGATTGCCCTTGTGCATCGAACAGAGACAGACAGATATGTCCTTTGCCAAGCTCACTACTGACAACACCAGCGATAAACGCCAATGCTTGACTGTCCGACTGTTCATCATGCGTTTGAGAATCAATAAAACAGGCGAATTGGTAGTCGAGCTGACGAATAGCACCTTTGTGCGCCAAGCGTTCCAACACTACCAATAGGCTATCTTGGTCAGAATGAAGATTGTGATTTGTCGTCATTAAAGTAGCTCCATCTGCCCGGCTTGAGTTGAGCGCGTTTCAAGTGCTTGACCATCAATCAAACGATCCATCTCTTGTAAGAACTCTAAGGTTGGTTTCGCGGCAAAAATGCCGTGGTCACTCTGCCCATCCATGCCGCGCAAGAACAAGTAATACACGCCACCGAAGTGCTGCTCATATTGATAATTCGCCAATCGGCTGCGTAGGAAACGATGCAGTGCTAACGCATAAATCTGATACTGCAAATCGTAGCGGTGATCCGCCATCGCCGATTTCAGAGCCTCACCATGGTAGCTCGTCACATCGTCGCCAAGATGATTCGATTTCCAGTCAAGCACGTAGTATTTACCTTGATGTTCAAACACCAAGTCGATAAAACCTTTGAGCATGCCTTGCACGGTTTGGAAACCTAAATCCCCCGCTTTCGCCGACAACGGATCGTGACGTTGAATGACTCGGTTTAACGCCGGTGCAGACAAAACTTCAATCGGCAACAAAAATTCCATCTCCACCAAACGTTGCGACGGTGCTTTTTGATTCAGCAGCAAAGACTTACCATCCAACGGCGTTGCGAGTACGGTATCAATCAATTGCTGTAAAATGGGCAACCACTCTTCATCGAGCTGTTCGCTTTCCATCAAGCCAAGGATGATTTGTGTATTCTCTTCCGTCGTGGCTGGCTGAGTAAATTCAATTTCCTCAAACAGGCTGTGCAGGAACGTACCCGGACGCGCACCACGAGGGAAGGTAAAAATAGAACGCTCTGGCTCCACCAAATCCGCTTCATCTTGTTCTTCAGATGAGTCGATATCAAAACCCGTAATCTCAATCGTGGCATCATGCTCGGCGTGATGAGAGCCTTGCTTGACCAAGCCAGAATAACTGGTGATGCGCCAGTTTCTGTCGATAGGGTTTTGCAGCTCTTTCGCGCTAAGATCGTATATTTCTTCTTGTGGCGCTACGTACTTCTCTTCGAGTTGCTGCGGCGGATCGGCCACAACGACACAATCAAGCTCGTCTTGTTGCTTTGTTAAACCTTGGTGCAAATCGTTAATGCCACCTTCTTGACCATTCTGAATCAAATAGCCAATCGCACTGCGGTGTACGCCAGTTGGCTCTTTGGTCGAACGACCATTGCGCAAAGGCGAGGCTCCAATAAAACACGCATACACAGCACGCGTTAGTGCCACGTATATCAAGCGTAAGTCTTCCGCCAAACGCTCTTTATCCGCTTGCTTCATGGACGCATCGTTGCCAGTGATATCCAGTACCGTGCGGTCATTGGCTGCATCGTAATATTTGGCTTCACTGGCTTCTCGATAGCTGAACACAAACGGCAGAAATACGAGGTCATACTCCAAGCCTTTTGATTTGTGAATAGTTACGATCTGCACTAAGTTACGTTCCGATTCTAAACGTTGGATTTGGTCATCACTGCCACCCAAACCGTTTTCCGCATCACTGATAGACTGAGCGAGCCAACGCAGCAGACCGTGGTCGCTATCCAGTTCATTACTGGCTTGTTGAAGCAGTTCACCGATGTGCATTAAATCGGTAAGTACTCGCTCACCATTCTCACCCTGTGAACTCGCACCTTCTTCTAGTAATCGCTCGGCAATATGGCGTTTGCTGATCACCGCGCGTAACATCGGCAGCACACCACGCTGAACCCAAAGTTTGCGATATTCTTTGAATTCGTTTACGGCATTTTCCCACACCACTTCATCGTTATTAAGCGCATCCAAACTTGCTGCATCGAGGGCAAACAGCTCAGAGGCAAGACTTGCACGCAGCGCACGGTCATTTTCTGGAGTCAGCACCGCTTGCAGCAAACGCTGTAGATCCTGCGCCACCGAACTGGTAAACACACTGTCTCGGTTAGACAGGTACACACTGGCAATGCCTTGGTCTGCCAGCGCTTGTTTGATCATTCGACCTTCACTACCTGTTCGAACCAACACCGCGATATCGCCCGCTTGAACCGCTTTCTGTTTTTCGCCATTCACCAGACACGCTTGCCCCTGTTGAGCCTGCGTCAAAATGGTTTGGATTTGGCTTGCGGTCGCCTCTGCCATTCGAGTCAAATACTCGCCTTTTGGTAGCGGTTTATCGTCCGCTTCTTGCAACCAATAAGTCAGCGCGGGTTGCTTTTGGCCACCCATAGTCCAAATGCGTTTTTCGGCATTGGGACTGTACTTAACGGGTAAGAACGGAATATCCGAATCATAGATAAATGGACTGTCTGGCAAAGCAAATACTTGGTTTACCGCCTGCACCATATCTGCGCTAGAACGCCAGTTGGTTCCTAACGTGTAGTGGGCACTTACTTGGTTACGCGCTTTGATGTAAGTGAAAATGTCTGCGCCACGAAAGCCATAAATCGCCTGCTTGGGGTCACCGATCATAAACAAACCACATTCCGGGTTGTTCAGATAAATACGGCTGAAAATACTGTATTGAAGCGGGTCGGTATCTTGGAACTCGTCAATCATTGCGACAGGATACAAAGTACGAATACGCGCCGCTAAAAGCTCGCTTTCGTCCGTATCGATAGAAGCAGAAAGTTGCGTCAGCAAATCATCGAAAGAGAGCCACTGTTTTTGATTTTTCGCGTTAGCCAGCATCACACGACAATGTTCAATTGCATGAGCAAGCAGTGGCGCTTTTAAGCTGATTGGGTTGGCAAGAAATGTTTCAATGGCTTCAAATACCGCATGCTGCGGCGCACTGCCTTTCGGTGTTTTTTCCAACAAGACGTTTTGCGCGAATTTCTCCAGCTTGTCTGGATAATCGTAACCTGTAGTTTCCGTTGCCGCCCAAGCGTTTACCGCCTCCAACCACGTCGGCAGAGACTTTTTGGTGTAGCTGCGTTTGTTAATATCTGAATCTGAAATCAGCGTTAAGAAGTCATCTTGGCTTTCTCGCCACTGTGCTTTTAATTCATCAATTTTTTTCAAATTTTCAGTATGAAGATCAGCCAAACTGCCTTTCATTGCAGGAACAGAAAGGCTTAACGGCGCACCGGTTAAGTAATTGCTGATGTCAGACAACAACGCAGATGGAGAGCCCCATAGCTGGCGAATTTCTCCAGCCAAGGTAAATGGCAACGGGTAAAAGTTGCGGCGCCAGTAATCGGCTACAACTTGCGCTTTTAGGTGACTTTCATCGGTCACAAACTCGTTATTAAATCGGCTGCCAGATTCAAACGCATTTTGCGTTAGCATACGTTGGCAAAAACCGTGAATGGTGTAGACCGCCGCCTCGTCCATCTGACGCTCTGCCTGCAATAAAATTTCTGCGGCTTGCTTGTGATCGTCAAACTCATTAAGCAAAGGTTGGATCACCGGATCGGAACTCTGTCCACGCGCAAACGCGATTCGCGCGTCATGGATCCTTGCCCTGATACGATCGCGCAATTCCGCAGTTGCCGCTTCGGTAAAGGTTACAACCAGAATTTGGTCGACCGTAAGCGGTACGCGATGTCGAGTTTCCGCGCTGCCGTGACCAAGCAAAAGGCGCAGATATAAACCTGCAATAGTGAAGGTTTTACCTGTACCTGCTGATGCCTCGATTAACCTCGCACCGTGCAGAGGAAACGTCATCGGTTCTAGTGGCGTTGGTTGAGGTTGCTCTGTGCGGTCTAACGTATGTAGAGGACACTCTGCACCTGACATTTGATCCATAACGCTGAATCTCTCCGGATTATTTACTAGGACGTATCACCTAATAAATGTGATCTATAGTTAAAAATTCTATTAATATGTTTAACAAGTTGGATAATTTAGAGCTTTGTGAGATCTTTCTCACGGTTATCCATAAGACGTACCGTTAGTATGCGCCCCACGAGATAAGCCAAACCTTTTTGGCGGCACAACTCAAATGAATTAAACAAAAGTATCATGGTCCCTCTGACCTTGTGGCCGTACAGCGAACGCCCTACAAAAAATAATGATTTTCTGGCGGCCACCCTACTCTTCCTTCTCTTTATCCAACTGTCGTTATTACGCTTTTACGTCATCGGCGTCTTGAACCGCTAAGCGCGCACCTTGCAGTACTAATGCTGTCAGCAAACGAACTTCTGAGGCCAACTCATCATTCCAAGCAGGCCAAATTCGAGAGATGTACGCATTATTGCCTTCGCCCGGGCTCATGAAGCCATCATTGAATGCGTCAGCCATTTTCTTCAAAGATTTCTCTTCGTCATCGACCCACTGACCGCGGCTAAAGCCCGCTTCAACACAAGCCAACGCCGTTTTCGGGAAATAAGGCAAAGGCTTAGTCATGCCTTCGAAGAATAAGCGAACTAATTCAGTCAGTAGCTGTTTGGCATACTGCGCATCGGCAATTTCTGGGTAGATCAAATGCAGCGCGCCTTCTTTACGATCGTAGCCAATCAGATGAGTTTTCTTGGCATAACCCGACGCCGACATGGCAAGGTGATCGATCCACGCTGCAAGGTAATCCTGCGCGCGAATCTTACCGCTTCGATAGCGAATCAAACCGGATTGGTAGCATTGAGTTAGCCAACCTGTCAGGCGAACGTTTTTCTCTTCGCCTTCATTTCGCTCAAACAAGGCATCAAACGTCAGGTCGATTTCCAAATCGTCTTGAGGCGCACCAGATAAAAACGCCAGTTTATCCACTAGCTCTTCCGCCTGAACTCGGTTGGTTTCAAACTCGATATCACCAAACGCCCCCACCGGCAGTTTGCCTTGCGCGCGCTGTTGACTCATAAAGTGTTTAAGCACCTCTGTTTTTTTCTCTGGCTGCATCAATGTCGTTTCAAGCAAGGTTTCTAACAGCTCATCACGCATTTGATAGCTTTCCAAACCACCTAAAACAAAGGGTTCGTCGTCTTCCATCACCGGTAGTGGCGGTTCAAAGATTACTTTTAAACGACGATTGAAAAAATACTGCACCGGTAAGCGCCAGAAACGTTGCAACTCGACTAAGTCGAGCTCAAGTGGGAACGTCGCTCCTAACAGATAGTCGTCTAATGCACGGTTAAAATCACGACGAACATAGCCTTGCGATTGACTACTTTGAGTCAATGCCGCTGGAATCCACTCTTTCGCGTAGCTGGCGTGCATGCCTTGGAACGCACTTGGGCTAAACGGCACCATGGCGTGGGTATTCACCAACGCATTTAATAAGTTGTCGCCAGACTCATCAACGGGCAACGCTTCATCACCACTTAAACAATAGTTTTGGTGGCAGTATTCCATCAGCTCAGAAACCAGAACCGAAGGCACTCGCTCGGTGTTGTCTTGGATTGAACGGCCAACATAACTGATGTAGAGCGTTTGCTGTGCCGATAGCATTGCTTCGAGGAATAGGTAACGGTCATCATCTCGGCGCGAACGGTCGCCCGGTTTGGTTCTTCCCGTCATCAAGTCAAAGCCTTCTGGCGGCATGGAGCGTGGGTACACGCCGTCATTCATCCCCAGTAGACAAACGGTTCTAAACGGAATAGAGCGCATCGGCATCAGGGTACAAAAGTTCACTTGACCAGCCAGGAAGCGCTGGCTGACTCGTGTGCCAGATAATTTGTTTTGAAGGTATTGGCTGATGATCGACGGCGACAACGCATCATAAAATGCGGCATCAGCTAATTGCTCTTTGAGTTGGCTGAGCGTATCGCGAATGGATTTGAGCGCCATTTCGCCTTCTAACTCAACTGAGAAGAAGTCATCCAGCAGTGAAACCAAAGTCTCTCGCCAACCATCAATAGTCTGAACATGAGAAAGTTTGCTTCGATAAGTGCTAATTTGTTGGATAAAGTGTGCCAACTTGCCCGCAAGCTCTGCGCCCATGCCTTGCACTTCGTTGTACGGAGACAAACTGCCTTGCTCGGTTTCAAACAAACCTGCGGATTCTGGCATCGCGTAGCCAAGCAACATGCGTTGAATACCAAATTGCCATGTGTTTTGACGGGTTTCCGGCAGTTCAAATTCGCGTCCGGTATTGGCATCCAACCCCCAGCGAATTCCCGATTCTTCAACCCATTGTTTGGCTTGTAAGAAATCATCTTCGCTGAGTTCAAAACGCTTTAATATCGCCGGAGTTTCCAGAAGTTCGAGTAGTTCTGATGCCAAACAGCGCGTATTGGGTAAGTTCACCAACTGCATAAATGCGGCCAGAATTGGGCTCTCTTGATCGGCGGTTCGGTCAGAAATCGAATATGGAATAAAACGCTCACCCGGTGCGTTACCAAAGACCGCCTGAATCGCAGGGCTGTAAGCGTTGATGTCCGCGACCATCACGATAATATCGCGCGGTTTTAACGTTGGGTCAGCATCGAACATCGCCAATAGTTGATCATGCAGCACTTCCACTTCACGCATCGGGCTGTGACAAGCGTGTAGGCTCAGTGATTTATCACCCAAGCTAACCACTTGTTTGTGATGACTGTTTTCAATCTGTTGGTCATCTTGATGTTCTTCAAGATTGAGAATATCCGCTTGCAATTGATGGAGCAGACTGTCGCGCTCAACATCAACAAACGCTTCAATTTCATGAGATTCCAGTTGAGACAACAGATACATATTGTCACGCCCGAGTTTACCCATGGATGCCAACAGACTGTTTCCGACCACATCGGTGTGCAGCTCATCGATCACATTATCTTCCAGTGATCCTTTCAGTTGCTCAGTTTCACCTTGCACTTCCGAGTGATCGTCCTGCCACACAACGTGCTGACGATGTTTCGCCGCCAAACGAGCCAGATATTTGCGATCTCGAACTTCACCCCAGTAATAACGACACGGGTTGGTGAACATCAGATGCACGTCGATGTGTTCACCAATTGCTTTTAGCGCATCCATATAGCGAGGCGGCAACGAAGAAATACCAAAAACAAACAAACGCTTGGGTAAATGGTCAAAATTGCCGTTAAAACTCGCTAACGTGTCGATAAAGTGCTCATAAAGGTTGGCACGGTGATATGGAGACTGTCCTAATGACACAGTGTGATCGTACAACGCTTGCCATAAGATCGGCTGCCACGGATGCTCATCTTCCAGCTCTGGCACACTCTGCCCAGCTTCCCAACTTGCGATCCATTCCGGACGATACACCAAGTAACCATCGAAAATATCGGCAATTTTCTCAGCCAGCTGATACAGCTTAGAGTGGTCACTGTCATCTTTGAGGTACTGCGCTAACGGCGAAAACACCTCTTGGTTGAGAAGCCCCGGAAGCAGATGCATCAACTTCCACGTCATCGCTTCTTTGTTAAACGCACTGCGTTTTGGCACGTCTGGCAACACCTGCGTAAACATTTCCCAAATGAAGGTAGCAGGAAGCGGAAAATCAATGTTCGCGGCAACACCAAACTCTTTGGCCAATTCCATTTTTAGCCACTGGGACATGCCCGGACTTTGAACCAGAATTTGTTCTTTTTCGAACGGGTTTTCCAGCGGACTGATTCGAATCAGTTCGACAAGGAGTGATTTAAGAACGTCAACTTGGTTGGAATGATAAACAGTAAACAAATTGGGAATACCGAGCGCCGATTGAAACTGTTAGCTAGCTTAGCACAGCCCCATTTAAACCCGCAGTGATCTCGCGTTCGGAAAAAACAAAAGGTTATATATCACTCAAATAGAGTATGAATCTTCTGAATTTTCACATGTCAATCAAGTCTGACACTTCCATACAAAATGTGACATTCGTCGCAACTATTCCATAATAAAAAACACTGTTTTATACTCCCACTACCCATAATTTATAAACAAACAAAAAGTATGTTTCGCAAACTGTCTTCCAACAGCGCTTGGCTGATTGCTTTTTTTGCTTGCTTTGCAGTGTATCTGTCGATCGCTTGTTATCCTTTTGTGTTGTCTAACAATCAGAATGAACCGCTAACCTTGTTGCAAGGTTACTATTTGGTTTCGACTCAATATGGCTGGCTGGGCTTGATCGCTCTTCCATTTATGTTGTTGAGTTTATTGCTCTCTTTTCTACCGACTCGAGCATTCAAAGGCATCGTGATCGCTATCGCGATCTGTCTATTGATCATGTTTAAAGTCGATATCCTCGTTTTTCAGCAATACAAACTTCACATCAACGCCCTATTAATCCGTATGTTTTTCGAAGGTGGTGGTGATGTCTTCGATATTTCGTGGATGAGTTGGCTAATCTTCATCAGTGAAGTTGCCGTTCTGGTGATCGGGCTCGCCTGTACCGTTTGGGTAAGTAATAAACTGGCACAAAGCCGAGCTAAGTTCGTTTTGATCAGCGTCTGGTTTGCTGTATTGCTCAGCACACAGATGATTCATGCGTACAAAAACGCGCTTTACGACGATGAAGTCAGTCAGTTTTCGAATAACTGGCCACTTTACTACCCGCTGACGGCTCGTAAATTTATTTACAAACACGACCTAGTGGATGAGAACATTGCATCGAAGAACCGCGTAGAGTTAACCAACATTGAACGTAGCTCACTCAACTACCCGCTTGCGCCCATTCAAGTGCAAAGCAAAGAGAAGCAGCCCAATGTTTTGTTTATCTTGGTTGATGCGTGGCGCTACAGTGATGCGACGCCGGAAGTCATGCCAAATGTCAGCAAGTTCGCCGAAAAAACAGTGAATTTCACACAACATATGAGCGGCGGCAACTCAACTCAAGCGGGTATTTTCAGCCTGTTTTACAGCTTGCCAGCGACCTACTGGGAAAGCTTTTACGCAAGCCAACGCTCTCCTGTTTTTATGGATACGCTGCAAGCAGAAGGCTACCGCATGGGCATTTTTGGCTCGGCACCGCTCACCAGCCCGCCACTTTCTCGCACGGTATTCAAAAAAGTGTCGGACTTGACCCTGAGACAAACTGGAGAAACGGCCGTCGAGCGCGATCAGCAGATAACAGACAAGTTCATCGAGTTCCAAAAGCAGGACAGCGACAAGCCGTACTTTGGTTTTCTGTTCTACGATGCCGCCCACGGCACGGTATTTCCCGAACCTGAATTTGCGAAATTCAAACCATACTGGGAACGCGTTGACCACATTTTGCTCAACAACGATTTTGACGCTTCGCTTTACCACAATCGATACAAGAACTCGTTGTACTACATCGATAGCTTGATTGGTGATGTGCTGAAAAACGTCGACTTAGACAATACCATTGTGGTGATTTCATCAGATCATGGTGAAGAGTTTAACGACCATAAGATGAACTATTGGGGCCACACGGGTAACTACAGTGACGTTCAAGTACATGTGCCTCTTTACGTGTACATGCCAAATCGTCAACCAGAGCAAATTGATTACCGCACGACCCATTTTGACGTCGTGCCAACCATGATGAATACGCTGTTTGACGTTCAAGGCACAACGAGTTCATACAGCGTTGGTCATAACTTGTTTGATAGCTCTGCCCCTCGCGATTGGTATATTGCTGGCAGCTACTACAACTATGCATTGGTCGGCAAAGAACTGATGCTTGTGGTCAACCCTGGCGGGCACTCTCAGCAACTGAATCGCCAGTTAAAAGTCGAGAAAGAACAGAAAGTTCCTGTCGATATCATTCGTCATTCTCTGGATGAGATGTCGCGATTTTACAAAAAAGGCTAGTGTCCAACATCGACGCCGATTGAAATAAAAAAGCCTCTTGGCTGTAAGACCAAGAGGCTTTTTCCTATCTGCTATTTAAGCGTGATGAGCGTGCATCAAGCGTGGCTGAATCAATAAGTTGTTGATGTATTGTAAAGCCACATAAGAGACAACAAATGTTGCCACAATCAACTCAAGACCAGCTAAGCCTCGCACTTGTTGAACATAGTGCGCAGCCAATCCTTGCAACTCCATCCAATTCGCCATTTTAAACAGCGCCGTCGCACCGATCACCATCGGGAAAGTGAACGCCGCATAGCCTGGGCTAAATGGCAGTCTAAGCAATTTAAAGAATGCGAGGTAAATGATGGCTGTCATCAATACCGCGATACCAAATAGCATAGCGATGATCACTGGTGATGGTGTCGCAGTGACCGTTAAGTACCCTGCCAATGATAGACTTGCTGGCGCTGCCATGATTGCCATTGTTGGTTTCGCTGCATCCGGAATTTCATGGGTAAACATGAAACGGTAAATCATCATCGGCAACATGATCGCGTACGCCACCATCCCAAACATCAATGCACCTTGTGCCACTGGTGCTAACATCGGGTTGCCAGAGAAAGACACATCCGCAACGATGATACCCACTGGCGGTACAAACCAACTAGGAACCATGTGGTGCAATTCAAAATCTTTGGCGCGATGGTAAACAAAGCTCACCAAGAACACGATGTGCAGAACCACTGCAATCAGCCAAAGCACATCACCAGCCAATGGGTAAAAATGGCCGAGAGAGTTCGATACCACCATAGTGCCCATCGCAAATGTCGGAACCACGCTGCCCACAACCGGATGAGCAAGATCTTGTCTCAATAGATGGTTATGTAGCAAAAACTTGGTTGCCAATATAGCCAACAATACGCTCGCGATACCCGCACTAATCCACTGTCCGTAGCCATGTAATTCGGCGAAGTTTTCCCAACTCCAGCCTAAGCTTGCAATACCAAGAGCCAAACCCGCCATCGGAGTTGGTGCTCCCATTACTTTTGCTTTTGTTCTTTGAATCATGATGACCTCAACCAGACTCACTCTTGATGGAGCGTATAATACGCTTGCACTTCGTTCCGATATATCTAATTATTTAAAACAAACGTTCAAAATTACTTAACGGTGGGGTATGGCAAGTCACATTTCTCTTAAACAACTGAAAGTGTTTACGACGATCACGCAGCACAAAACGCTCACAGCGGCTTCTGATAGTCTCTTTTTATCGAAAGCCGCAGTGAGCATGGCACTCTCAGAATTAGAAAAACAGATCGGCCATCACTTGTTTGATCGTGTTAATAACCGACTGATTTTGAACCAAGAAGGTCAAAAACTGCTGCCACTGGCGGATGAGTTACTCAACCGAGCCAAAGACATCGAGAGCATTTTCGATGGTGACCAAGCGCTATCGGGCCAACTTCGCATTGGTGCCAGCGACACCATTGGCAACCAAGTCGCGCCCTATTTGCTTAGCGAATTTCGTCAGCAAACGAACCATCGTTCTCAAAGTCTGTTCATTTCTAACTCTGCACAAATCTGCGACATGCTGACCGATTACGAGTTAGACATTGCCCTCATTGAAGGCAAAACACTTCACCCTGAATTGCAGTCCACCCAGTTTAGCGAAGATGAAATGTGCGTGATTTGCGCGCCAGATTCCCCAGCCGCGCACGAAGGGCCAGTAAACTTAACCGAGCTAGAAAACAGCGAATGGATATTGCGAGAGGCAGGATCTGGTTCACGCGAATTTTTTATGCGCGTTGTCGCGCCGCGCTTGGAACATTGGCATGAAGCTTTTCAGCTCAATACCACCGAAGCGTTGATCAACTCAGTATCGGCGGGGTTAGGCTTGGGCTGCTTGTCACGTTTGTCTGCAGAACCTGCTATTCGTGACGGCCGCGTAAAACTGCTCGACATGCCTTTAGATATGAAACGTCGCTTCTGGTTACTGGTTCATAAAGAGAAATATCAAAGCCCATTGCTCAAAACGTTTATCGAATTTTGCCAAGATTGGGAACGACCAAATAATCTTTATCTAGAGAATACGCCCTCCAAGTGAAACGGAGATAGTTTAAATGCTGGTCAGTTAGTTGTACGTGTCTCTCATTCTTAGGCTTGTCGCTAGACTTAACTGGTCAAAAACTGTATAAAAAGCCAGTATCAATACACCAAGTTAGGGGACCAACCATGGCTGTAATCGTCAAGTACGTGGTAGAACGCAATGGAGAAGAGAAAATGACTTTTACCTCTAAAGCGGAAGCTGACGCATACGACAAAATGCTGGATATGGCAGA
>ERZ1673961.283-NODE-283-length-23823-cov-5.696230_pt1 | contig 23823 bp, 20 predicted proteins | sample MGYA00580189_ERZ1673961 | MGnify/ENA primary metagenome ERZ1673961 (study PRJEB41334, sample SAMN05608105) | rock metagenome | biome: terrestrial subsurface; feature: shale formation; material: shale | place: USA: Pennsylvania ... | reverse complement strand
GAAGTTCATCGAGCGTTTTAACTAAAAGTGTCAACCCATATCAGGACGGGTCAGGAAGATTACTCTTCGACTTGGTATTCAAACGCAGGAATGACAATTTCCACGCGGCGGTTTTGTTCACGACCCGCGGCGGTAGCGTTTGACGCAATCGGACTGCTTTCCCCTTCGCCTTTAGCCGAGATACGTGCAGCATCAACGCCTTTTTCTTGCAGCGCGTCAGACACGGCCTGAGCACGCTTCTCTGACAGTTTCTGGTTGTAAGCTTCTGAGCCCGATGAATCGGTGTGGCCTGTAATTTCAACGTTCGCCTGCGGATGAGCGTTCAGGAATGTGACCAGATCGTTCAACTGCTCTTTGCCTTCTTCACTCAGCTTAGCGCTGTTGTGAGCAAAGCTCTTGCTGTCCAGTTTTTGGAACTCAACCGTTTTGGTCACCATTTTAGGCTCGGCCGCCATAGGCTCTTGCACTGGCTCTGATTGCGCAACGGGTTGCTCCTCAGCCATCATTGGCGCGGGTTGGTTATCGTTGCCACCAAAGCGGTATACCAGACCCAGTGTTGTCGTGTGTGCTTTCGCACGTACGATGTCGTTGTTCATGTCACTCAGGTATTGGTACTCAACCCGAACACCCAGGTTACTGGTCGCTGCGTATTCGACACCTGCGGCACCTAAATATGAATTGTCGTAAACATCGCCATAACGAACGCGAGCTGCACCGACCTTACCGTACAGGTCCCATTTCTCCGTCAGAGCGTAGCTCAGTTTCGGCGCCAGCGTGTACGCTTGAATGGTGTCGTGATTCAGACCAGCACCATTAAATTTACCCAGGTAATCGTACCCACCTTCCACAGCCAGCCAGTCGTTGAAGTTATAGCCCAATAATGCGCCCGCGGTTGTCCCGTCCAGATCGCATGAATCGGTGTTGTTACATGCATCATCTAACCATGTTTTACCCACTTTACCGCCAAGATAGACGTCAGCCATCGCGGCCGAAGAGGCAACAAGCAGAGATGCGGAAACCATTGCTGCTAACTTTTTCATAAAAACTTCCTTCCGATCATTATTGTGATTGTATGGTGCGAGACCAACGCTACCCCTTGCAGAGTAAGGCTTACGTCTACCCGTCTTTTGCGGGCCACCAGCAGTAACTATAATGAATCCGGCCGAAAGCGACACAGGCCGACTGTTAATCTTTTGTCACGTAACTGCGAATTTTCATAAATAAACCGGTTACAACCAATTGATAACGCTAAAATTAGAACAAAAAAAGCCGCAGCGTGAATACTGCGGCTTTTTCGTCACTTTGGAAATTATTGAGCGTTTGCTTCACGCTCTTCAATAAATGCCAGTGCCATCTTGATTCGAGCAACAACACGCTCCTGACCAATCAGGTTCATCACGGCATCAACTGATGGAGACTGACCGCCACCTGTTACTGCTACACGCAGCGGCATGCCGATTTTACCCATACCGATTTCCAGCTCAGCACACACATCCGCAATCACCTGGTGCAGCGCTTCGGTGTTCCACTCTGTCAGCGCTTCGATTTTGCTTAGTGCCAAAGCCAATGGCTCTTTTGCAACGCCGCGCAGGTGTTTCTTCGCCGCATCCGCATCGAACTCAGAGAAATCTTCGTAGAAGTAACGTGACTGCTGTGCCAGCTCAACCAGCGTATGGCAGCGCTCACCCACCAGCTTAACGATTTCAGCCAGAGCAGGACCGTTCGCTTGGTTGATGCCCTGATGGTCAAAATGCCATTCCAGGTGTTTAGCGACGTATTCAGGCTCTGAAGTCTTGATGTAGTGGTTGTTCAGCCACAACAGTTTGTCGGTGTTGAATGCCGACGCAGATTTTGAAATCGCGTTCAGGCTGAACAGCTCAATCATCTCTTCACGCGAGAAGATCTCCTGATCGCCGTGCCCCCAACCCAGACGTACCAAGTAGTTGATCAGAGCTTCTGGCAGGTAACCTTCGTCGCGGTATTGCATAACTGATACAGCGCCGTGACGCTTAGACAGTTTCGCGCCGTCATCGCCCAGAATCATTGCACAGTGTGCAAATGTCGGGATAGTGGCACCCATCGCTTTGTAGATGTTGATTTGGCGAGGTGTGTTGTTGATGTGGTCTTCACCACGGATGACGTGCGTGATACCCATATCCACGTCGTCAACCACAACACAGAAGTTGTAAGTTGGTGAACCGTCGGTACGACGAATGATCAAATCATCCATTTGGTCGTTACGGATTTCGATACGGCCACGGATTTGGTCATCAAAAACCACGCTGCCTTCTTTCGGGTTGCGGAAACGGATACAGCAAGGATCACCCTCTTTTGCCGCTTCGTTGACCGCTTTAATTTTCGGATGGTTCGCATCGTAGCGAGGCATCTCTTTGTTCGCTTCCTGCTCAGCACGGATTTCGTCCAGCAGGTCTTTTGGCGCGTAACATTTGTAGGCTTTGTCTTCAGCCAGCAGTTGCTCAACCACTTCGTTGTAACGATCAAAACGTTTTGTTTGGTAGTAAGGACCTTCATCCCAGTCCAGACCCAGCCAAGTCATCCCTTCCAGGATGGCGTCCACTGCTGCCTGAGTCGAACGCTCTAGGTCAGTGTCTTCAATACGCAGTACAAATTCACCGCCTTGGCTTTTCGCGTAGAGCCAAGAGTAAAGAGCGGTACGAGCACCACCTACGTGAAGATAGCCAGTCGGGCTAGGAGCAAAACGAGTTTTAACCGTCATTATGATTTACCTTTATCAGAAACGTCTGCCGAGAGTTCAGCACGAGCGAAATTTTGGGCAGTATTCTAGCACCCACATCTCCCATATCACAACGTTGATTCAACATATTAGCACCACCTTTTCCCGCTACTGACAGCAAGAAATTCTGCAATCGCTGCCCAAGGCTTGACCTTGCCGCAAGGGTAAGGTTTATCCTTTCTGACATAACGTTTTGGAGGGAAGAAACATGAGCCACTTTGCTTTACCTTTGTCCGGTTTAAATTGTATGGGCTGCGCGCGCAAACTGGAGCGCCAACTCAACGCCGACTTTACGGTTCAGATTCAAGACCTGTCCCCCACTTTTATCGAATTTGACGTAGATGCGCCACTCGATAGCGTGCTCGATAGTGTTGAATCATTGGGTTATGAAGCGGGTGAGTTACTGCACTTTGATTTGCAGGGGCTCAGCTGCGGCGGCTGTGTCAGCAAGCTGACCAAACAGCTCGAGCAGTCGGATCAGATTGCGCGTTTGACGGTCAGTAAGACGGCGCTTTCTCTGCGCACATCATTAAGTGCCGAAAGCATCATCGCACTGGTGGCCGAAGTCGGTTATCAGGCGACGCTGCATAACGAAGGCACAACAACGAACGAAGCCTCAGAACCAGAAACCTCGCCAGCGGGAATGACTGAGTCAATCACACCCATTGCGGCCGTTGAAGCCAAAGCACCAACAATAAATGATACTCAAGTTAGTACACACTTACTGATCAAAGGCATGACCTGCGCCAGTTGCGTTTCTTCGGTCGAAAAGGCGCTCAGCTCAGTAGCAGGAGTAAGCAAAGCACAGGTCAATCTGGCTGAGCAAAGTGCACTGGTCATCGCCGACCATGAAGTCAGCGCCGAGCTGGTCAACGCCGTCAAACAAGCGGGTTATCAGGCCGAACCGGTCGATGACCCGGCCGAGCAACAACAAAAGCAACAGGCGCAGCTCGAACAGGTACAAAAAGAGCACAAACGCAGCGCTATTCTCGGACTGATCATTGGTGTGCCATTAATGGCCTGGGGCGTATTCGGCGGCAACATGATGATTCGAGCCACCAGCGATCAGCTCGCCTGGGGCGCCATCGGGGTCTTGTGTCTGGTTCTGCTCGCCACCGCAGGACGCAGCTTCTTTGCCAACGCTTGGCAAGCACTCACTCACGGCCGCGCGACTATGGATACTCTGGTCGCCCTTGGTACAGGTGCCGCCTGGTTCTATTCGATGTTGGTGGTGCTGTTTCCCGCCTGGTTCCCGGATGCGGCTCGCCATGTCTATTTTGAAGCCACGGCGATGATCATCGGTTTGATCTCACTTGGCCACTACATTGAAGCCAAAGCCAAAGCGCGAACCACACAATCGCTGCAGGCGCTGATCAACCTGCAACCTCAACACGCCACACAAGTGACTGAAAGCGGAGACCGCATCATCGCGGTAGAACAAATCACGCTTGGTATGACGTTGCGAGTCAAACCCGGAGAGAAATCGCCGGTCGATGGCAAAGTGTTGCAAGGGGAATCTTACGTCGATGAATCCATGCTGACCGGTGAACCGATTCCGGTACACAAAGCGGCTGGCGATTCAGTGTCGGCGGGGACAATCAACCAAGACGGAAGCCTGCTGATTGAAGCGACTGGCATCGGCTCACAAACCATGTTGGCGCGCATTATTCAGATGGTGCGTCAGGCGCAGAGCAGCAAACCGGCGATTGCCAAAATGGCCGACCAAATCTCCGCGGTCTTCGTACCAACGGTGGTCGCAATTGCCGTCATTGCCGCAGCCGTGTGGTTCTGGGTTGGGCCAGATCCGAAAGCAAGTTATATGCTGGTCATTGCCACCACGGTACTGATTATCGCCTGCCCTTGTGCTCTGGGTTTGGCGACCCCACTTTCGGTCACCGTCGGGGTGGGTAAAGCCGCAGAAATGGGCATTTTGATCCGTGATGCCAACGTGTTGCAAACCGCCAGTCAGATTGACACTGTTGTGTTTGATAAAACCGGTACGCTGACCGAAGGCAAACCCGTCGTGCAGCAAGTGGTCACCTATGGCATTGACGAAGCGGAACTGCTGAGCCTGACCGTGGCACTGGAGCGACACTCGGAACACCCGCTGGCCAAAGCCATCATTCAGCACGCCAGCGAATTGTCGATTGCGCCTGTTGCGATTACCCAGTTCGAAAATCTGCGCGGCAAAGGCCTGCAAGCGCTATATATGGATCATTCAATTCAGATTGGTTCACTGGATCACTTCACGCACCTTGGCGTCAATCTGCAAGGGGCCGAAACCGACATGCAGCGTTTTGCTGAGCAAGCATGGACACCAGTTGCTGTTGCCCGCGATGGTCGCCTGATTGGTTTGATTGGTATTGCCGATCCCGTGAAAGAGAGCGCGATTAAAGCCGTGCACGCGCTGAATGAGTCGGGGATTCGCACTGTGATGCTGACCGGCGACCACCTGAGCGTGGCCGAGGCGATAGCCAAACAGTTGGGCATCCAACAGGTCATCGCACAAGTGCTACCGGATGAAAAAGCACAGCATATCGAAACCTTACAGAGTCAGGGACGACGCGTGGCAATGATTGGTGATGGCATCAACGATGCGCCTGCACTGGCTCAGGCGGATATCGGTATCGCGATGGGCAGCGGCAGTGACGTTGCGATCGAAAGCGCGCAGATGACGCTGCTCAACTCCTCACCGCTGTCTGTGGTGAGTGCGATAGAGCTGTCGAAAGCCACCGTGAAAAACATGAAACAGAATCTGTTGGGTGCCTTTATTTACAACACGTTAGGCATTCCGATTGCCGCTGGCGTGCTCTACCCGGCGTTTGGATTTTTGCTCAGCCCGGTCGTTGCCGGTGCAGCAATGGCGCTGTCTTCCATTACGGTCGTCAGCAATGCCAACCGACTGCGTTTGGTGAAAACCCGTTTTCACTCCTAATGTTGTCGTATTGCCCTGGTCCATTTGCACATGCATTTGGCCCGGGCTCACTCAAACAATCCGCTTATTTAAGAGGCTTATTATGAAAACATCATCTCTCGGCATTGCGCTGCTAGCGGTTCTTTCCAGTCAGGCATTTGCCACTGATGTGATTAACCACAAATCTCCTTACTGCGGTTGCTGCGGTGAATGGAGCAAACACATGCAGGAACAGGGTTTTACTGTGAAGGAAGTGCTGCATAAAGACATGAATGGCATTAAACAGAAGCTGGGTATCACGCCTGAACTGGCTTCCTGCCACACTGCCGAAATCGACGGTTATGTGTTCGAAGGCCACATTCCTGCCGAAGACATTAAAGCGTTTCTCGCCAACCCGCCGAAAAATGCCGTTGGCTTAGCCGTACCAGGGATGCCAATGGGTTCGCCGGGCATGGAATACGGCGACCAGAAAGATGCTTACGTGGTTTATGCCTTTAACGAAAAAGGCCAGGTGTTCAAATACCGCCAATATCAGGGCAAGATGTAAACACCGCCGTTGAGCAAAATAAAAGGCCTCCCATTCGGGAGGCCTTTGTCGTTTCAATTACCGCCTTAATTTAGCGTCGTTATACGGCTGGCTCGTTCACCGCTTGCCGAAAGCGAACGAATCCAGACTTTACCAGCCACCGCAGGGGCTTTCGCGGCGTCATAGTTCAACCACGTTTCACCATCCAGCGAGTACTGCAGAGTCACCCCCGGGAATTGAACGTTCATGGCCAAATGTCCGTTCTCGATTGTCGCCCCGGGAACAGGGAGGCGGTAATCAATGCCCGATTTCTCCAGTTTTGCCAGTTCACGCTGGCCAAGGATGTTAGCGAATCGGTTCCAGTCCGCATTCAGCGCATTGCGATCCACCTGTTTCGTGTCTTGTGAGTATTCCACACCCACTTTGTAGTCGTTCTCCCATGAGGCTCGGTGCCATGCACGCTCTGCTGCTGCCAGCACACGTGGGAAGACCATGTATTCATACTGCTCGTCGCTGCGCACGATTTCCGACCACAACTGAGCAGACAGGCCATAGAAAGGCTTACCGCTGAACTCCCCTTTGCCACTGAAGCCGTTACCATCGCGATCCACTGACGTTTCAGCATTTTGCGGCAGGTTTTCCGGTGCAAAACCAAACAGCTTGCGGGTATCGGTCGCACGGGTAGCCCAGTAGTAGCCGCTCTCTTTCGGGTCAACTTCATACGGCATGTCCATGTAGACATAGTCCGGGTTGGAAACAATCACGTCGTAGCCTTTCTGTGCGTATTCGTACGCAGAAGACGTGCCGCCCCAGTACAGTACATCCCAGAAGTTAACGCGGGTTGATTCGGTCGCAAACGAGTTGGCACCGTCACTGTGTTTCAGGCCATCTTGCCATGCCTGGAAATGAGGAATACCGTGTTTCACCACTTGCTTCGATACCTGCTCAGCAAAGTGGCTTGGCAGATGCTCAAAGTCACTCACTGCGCCGCTGGCGATCAATGCCTGACACTGCGGAGACTTGGCAAACGGTTTATCCTGTTGCGACAGGTCAATATTCCCTTTCCAGCTCACTTTGTCGGTCGCATTGATATCCTGGAATCCGGCGCCTAATTTGATGTTCTTCGCTTCATCACCGCCAAAATGCCAAGTCGTCAGCGGCATACCCGCTTCCTTATGCATTGCGGCCACTTCGGCGATCACTTTGTCGACAAAGCGCTCAGAGGAATCAAGACAAGGGTTAATAAAGCTCTGGCGATTGTAGAACTGCACCGTTGTCACGTTAGATGTATCGTTTGGATCCATCAGACGGTATTGATTTGCAGCCGCCTCATCGCCTTCTTTCATCAGGCGCTGGTAGCGGGCTTCCATTGAGACCACCGCTGCACGCGCATGTGCCGGCATATCAATTTCCGGAATCACTTCAATGTGACGTGCTTTCGCGTATTTCAGGATCTCAACGTAATCGGCCTTGCTGAAGTACCCGGAACCAAAGTTAGAACTATCCGGACCAGAGCCCAGCTGTGGAAGTACACACTCAGTCTCACTCAAATCAAAGCAGCGCTGTGAGCCGATATCGGTCAATTCTGGCAGACCCGGAATTTCGATGCGCCAGCCTTCATCATCCGTCAGGTGCAGGTGAAGTTTATTCATTTTGTACGCGGCCATCTGATCCAGTGTTGCGAGAATCGCCTGTTTGGAATGGAAGTTACGCGCCACATCGACCATCACGCCGCGGTAAGCAAAGCGCGGTGCATCTTTCACGCTCACCAGCGGTAGCTGCTCAGCCTGATTGCTATCTACCAGCCCTAACACTGACTGCATGGCATAAAACACACCCGCCTCGTCAAAGGCACGAATGATGATTGCTTTTGGCGTCACTTGCAGAGTGTAAGCGCCGGATTTGGCCATCTCGCCTTTAAATGAAGCAGGATCAACACGCACATCCGTGGCAAGCTTACCGGTCAGGTTCACCCCTAACAGATTCGCTCGCTCCGTCAGCGCTGCATTTTGCGCCGAGTCCAACACCTGGTTGTTCCATGCGATACCGTCGGCAATCGACACGGAACCGGATTGCGCCGTGATGTGCGACGGAGTCGGGATCAACGCGGCGGAAACGTCTTGCAGTACCACGTCCTGGTTTTTGGCAAATCGGGTCGCGGCAGTGGCGAAGATATTGTTGTCGCCAGGCGTACGTTTCAGGTTATCCCCTTCCAGACCGCTGACAAACTGAGACACTTGCTCGGTATCCAGCGAGACAATACGTTTTGGCTCGGCATCGGGTGCGGTGACGAAAGCCCCCGGCAGGAAATCAGTTTCAAACAGTTGCCAGTATTCGCCCGTCAAAGGCAACACAACGGTTTCACCCGCGGCAAAGCCATCAAACTTCTCGGTTGGTTCCAGCTTGTGCAAATCACCCGTGACACGAGTAATTTTGAACTGGTCGTTGTCGACATTCAGGATCAGTCGAATACTGTGGAAATAGATCGCCCAATCTTTGGAATTGACCGCATCCCCCTGATTCACCAAGGTCATATTCACCTGATTACAAGAAGCCCATTCAGCACCCAGATCCTGACACGCCAAACCATCGTCCGCCCCATGATTGGTGACAACGGTGTAGTGAATATCCAGATTATCCGCCAACGAATTCACCACAGATTGAGACGACGAATTCATCGCCGAACAACCTGCCAGTGTTGCGACTACCGCAACCGCAATCATACTTTTCTTCAACATGATAACTTACCCTACTCACTTGATGAGAAACGCACAACCGATAAGAAACCAACCCGGGTGCTTCCTTTCATCTCTCAATACGACATCGGCCAACGGCCATACCTAACAAACAGCGTCACCATATCGTGAGTTATTTTTTAGCGTAAAATTATTCATCAAAGGCAGTGATCCCGTTCAAGTTTTAGATTTATAGATAAAAATAAAAAGCTAAATATCAACAGCTTAACCATTACGTCAAAATCGACAGTTCTGATTTAACGAGAATATTGGAAGAAAAATCACGCACTTTGAGCTGCATTTCACCCTTTGGGGTGAGTTGCATCACATTCTCTTTACCGCCAGAAAGGGGGTGGATGCCATGACAAAAAGGAATCTGTGAAGTGTGTCGAACGATTTTATTCGTCAAATTCGTCTAAAGTTCTTTAAAGTAACGTTTTTAGCGTCGTATTTTCGCAACGAAAAGGAATTGAAATGCACCGAATCACTCGCGGGATTATTGGGCTCATCTGGTTATTTGCATCGGCATTGCATGCCGAACCGCTCTACTGGCAAGCAACAAACGGTTCATTGCAAATCACGTTGTTGGGCGCTATCCACGTGGGAGCGCCTTCAATGTACCCTTTACCTAAACCCATTTACAAAGCGCTCAATCAAGCTGATGGCCTGATCATTGAAGCCGATGTCAGAAAGGATCAGAACGTCGTTTATCCGCAGAATCAGCCCAGTAGCAAGCAAGTACTGACTAAAGAACAATTGTTTATGCTGGATAAAATCGCCAAACAACTGGAGTTAGAGCCACTCGGTTTACGTCAGGCACCGCCATGGCAATCAGCCCTGTCGATTCAGTTTCGCCAGCTTCAGCAGCTCGGCTTCAACCCTGGAGAAGGCGTTGATTTAACCCTGATGTACAAAGCGACCGCCAATAACATTACCGTCATTCCGCTCGAAACAGTCCAGTTTCAAATTGATGCACTGACACGCCAGCCGGATGCGGGAAAAGAAATGTTGACTGAAATCATTGATGACTGGGAAAAAAGTGAAGCAATGACCCGTTGCATGATAGACAGTTGGGTTGCTGGCGATCAGCAGAATCTGGAGAATATGATGAAGCTGAACGAATACTCCAATGAGCTGGAGCAAACGTTGGTGACCAACCGCAATCACGATTGGGTCAATAAGCTCACCTCCGGCCAGTTCCTGCCCAATCCGAATGGCCACTATCTGATGGTGGTCGGCGCTTTGCATCTGGTTGGCCACGACAATGTGCTCGAACTCCTGAGCCAAAAAGGTTTTACCGTTACCCGCCTCAATCAGGCAAAAAAAGCGGGCTGTCAGTTCTACTAACACCAATGCAATATATAAACCTCCGCAGACATTGAGGTTTATATAGAAAACAATAAATGCCAGAAACGCAAAAGCCCCAGCATTACTGCTGAGGCTTTAAATAGGGTCGGTGAAGAGGGATTCGATCGGACTGGCGCTCCAGCCCACGACCAAAATCGCTGCCCCGCCAAACGGAAACGCCACAAACGAAAAAGCCCCAGCATCGCTGCTGAGGCCTTAAATATGGTCGGTGAAGAGGGATTCGAACCCCCGACCCTCTGGTCCCAAACCAGATGCGCTACCAAACTGCGCTATTCACCGAGAACGCTGGGTATATTACGGATTCTGTTTCGTGACGCAAGTGCTTTCCATGAAATTTTTTCGAAACACTGCTCGTTCGCCTAAAACTCAATCAACCACGTAAAAAATGTGACTAAATACACACCAACGTAAACATTCTGGCAACCTATGCAACACAATTGATCCAGATCAGTGTCGTCATGCTGAGCAACTTTTACCTTAGCCCTGTCTTCGAACGCTTTGGAGGAAACATGGACTTTTGGCTGGATCTCCTATTTGGTAATGCTGTGGGGCTATCATCAATGATAGTAATCTTTGGCGCTTTGGGTCTTATGCTGTTTTACGGCGGTTTCTTCGTCTACAAAGTCATGAACGACAAATCTCCTCACTAGATCGCTTAGCACCTATTGAAAAATAGAGTGACGCTATGCACCGGAGTAGATTACTTGTCTACTCCGGTTTTTTATTGCCTGTAAATGATCATATTGTCCGTTCGGTAGGTATAATTCCGGCATTCCACCGCTATTTCGAGATGCCATTATGTCTCAGGATGATTTCGATCTGTTCCAGCAGATGATGGGCGATGTTAAACCCATCAAACACGATACCGCTGAACTCAAGAAAAACTACAGCGTGAGTGAAGCTCAGTTAGCAAAACGACAAGCTGCCGTTAGCCTCTCTGACGGCGACCCGGATTATCTGTCTATCGATCACGCGCCGATGATAAAACCGGACGATTTGATTGAGTTCAAACGCGACGGCGTTCAGGACGGGGTATATCGTAAACTGCGCCTGGGCAAATACCCGATTCAAGCCCGATTGGATCTACACCGCAAAACGCTAAAAGAAGCCCGGGATGAAGTGGTTTCCTTCCTCAAACAATGCATGACCATGGATATTCGGACGGTGATGATCGTACATGGCCGTGGTGAGAAATCGAATCCCCCCGCATTGATGAAGAGCTTTGTTGCCAACTGGCTGAGCCAGATTCAGGACGTACAATGCGCGCACAGTGCGCAGCGCTTTCATGGTGGCAGCGGCGCCGTGTACATTCTACTGAAAAAAAGCGCGGATAAGAAAAATGAAAACCGCGAGCGCCACCAGAAACGACTTGGCTGAAGCGGGTTAACTGGTACAATGCGCGCTCTTTCGGCAGCATACCTGCCTATTTATTAGCCATTCCGTTGTGAAACGTTAGGAGAACCTATGTCGCAATCAACCGAAAAACGTTTGAACAAATACATCAGTGAAACTGGATTTTGTTCTCGCCGCGAAGCAGACAAGCTGATCGAACAAGGTCGCGTGACCATTAACGGCCAGTTACCAGAGATGGGCACCAAAGTGACCGATAATGACGAGGTGTGCATCGACGATAAACCTGTGCGCAGCAAAGAAAAGCCAGTCTATATTGCACTGAATAAACCCACCGGTATTACGTGTACCACGGAACGTGACATTCCGGGCAACATCGTGGATTTCATCGGTCATCACAAACGTATTTTTCCCATTGGACGTCTGGACAAACCGTCAGATGGCCTGATTTTTCTCACCAATGATGGCGACATCGTCAACAAGATCCTGCGCGCCGGCAATAACCACGAAAAAGAGTACGTGGTGCGTGTTGATAAACCCGTGACACCAGAGTTCATCAAACAGATGTCTTCCGGAGTCAACATTCTCGACACTGTAACTCTGCCATGTAAAGTGACGCAGGAAACCAAATTCTCATTTCGCATCGTACTGACTCAGGGTCTCAACCGTCAGATTCGTCGTATGTGTGAAGCACTGGGTTACGAAGTCTTCAAGCTGCGCCGTGTACGCATCATGAACATTTCACTCGATGGGATTCCAAACGGTAAGTGGCGCTATCTGACCGACGCAGAAGTCGCAGAAATTCTGGCAATGTGTGAAGATTCAAGCGGTACGGAAGAGGCATCACGCGTTGACAGCAAGGGCGCACGTATTCGCAAAGCGACCGATGCCAAGCTGTTTGACAGCCGTGAAGAGAACCAAACCTCAAAAGCACGTCGTAACCCGAAAACGTTCCGCGGTCACAATGCCGACGAATTTCGTCATGCGCCGAATTCCAAGAAAGGCAAAGGGCGCACTGATCGTTCCGAACACAGCCGCACTGAGCGAAAACCAAAGACATTTGTTTCTCATGCCGCGGGCAAACCGAACGGTAAACCTGCTGCCGATCGTAAAGGCGGCACACTAAGCCTAAAGAAATAAATCGTAGTTAAAGAAAAAGGGAGCATTACGCTCCCTTTTTACTTTCTGTCACTCAAGCTATTACTTGGTACCGAAGATTTTATCGCCGGCGTCGCCAAGACCAGGAACGATGTAACCTTTGTCGTTCAGCTTCTTATCGATCGCTGCCGTATACAGTTCTACGTCCGGGTGCGCCTTTTCCAGCGCTTCGATACCTTCAGGGGCCGCCACCAGAACCAGTACTTTGATTTGGTTGCAGCCTTTTTCTTTCAGCAGGTCGATGGTCGCAATCATAGAACCACCCGTTGCCAGCATTGGGTCAACCACCAGCGCAATACGCTCTTCGATGTTGGATGCCAGCTTGTTGAAGTAAGGAACGGGTTCCAGCGTTTCTTCATCACGGTAGATACCCACCACACTGATACGAGCGCTTGGAATGTGTTCCAGTACGCCATCCATCATGCCAAGGCCTGCACGCAGAATTGGCACAACTGTGACTTTTTTACCTTTGATTTGGTCAACTTCAACCGGGCCGTTCCAGCCTTCGATGGTCACTTTCTCAGTTTCAAAATCCGAAGTTGCTTCATAAGTTAGCAGGCTACCGACTTCGGTTGCTAACTCACGAAAACGTTTTGTGCTGATATCACCTTCTCGCATCAGGCCAATTTTATGTTTCACTAGAGGGTGTTTAACTTCAACAACTTTCATTTCCATCTCCGGCATAATTTAAACAAACCTTCGGATTATACACCTATTTCCCAGGCATGTTGACGTTTCTCCACCCTTTTTGCCTTACTTTGCTTGCATTTTGCCCGCTCAGTCGTTTGTAGCACGTCAATGTTATCGCCACTCATGCTCCAATCCGGCCAGAAGGCTCGTCTTTTCTGACGGAAAACCCAGCAGGCTGTCAATAATATCTCCGCGAAAAGAGAACGAAAAAAACTGACGCAAACGTTTTCCTTTTTGATTTAAGCCCTGTAGAATAGCGCCGTTTTCATATCCAACTAGATCGAGGACTTTCCCCGTGAGCGGCAACAACACTTCTCTTAGCTACAAAGATGCAGGCGTAGATATCGATGCAGGCAATGCGCTTGTTGAACGAATTAAAGGTGCAGTAAAGCGTACTCGTCGCCCTGAGGTAATGGGTGGCATTGGTGGCTTTGGTGCATTGTGTGAACTCCCAACAAAATACAAACACCCTGTACTGGTATCAGGTACAGACGGTGTGGGCACTAAACTGCGTCTTGCTTTGGATATGAAAAAGCACGACACCATTGGTATCGATCTGGTAGCAATGTGTGTGAACGACCTAATCGTACAAGGTGCTGAGCCACTGTTCTTCCTGGACTACTACGCAACAGGCAAACTGGACGTCGACACTGCAGCTGACGTAGTATCTGGCATCGCAGACGGCTGTGTTCAGGCAGGTTGTGCACTGATTGGCGGCGAAACGGCTGAAATGCCTGGAATGTACGAAGGCGAAGATTACGACGTTGCTGGTTTCTGTGTCGGCGTAGTCGAAAAAGAAGACATCATCGATGGCAGCAAAGTAGCGGTTGGCGATGCACTGATCGCTGTCGGTTCAAGCGGCCCACACTCAAACGGTTACTCTCTGGTTCGTAAGATCCTGGAAGTATCGGGCGCAGATAAAAACGAAATGCTGGAAGGCAAAACTATCGGTGAACACCTTCTGCAACCAACCAAAATTTACATCCAATCTGGTTTAAAACTGATTGCTGAGCATGACATTCATGCGATTTCTCACATCACCGGCGGCGGCTTCTGGGAAAACATTCCTCGCGTTCTGCCACAAGGCACCAAAGCTGTGATCGACGGTAGCAGCTGGGAATGGCCGGTGATCTTCCAATGGCTGCAAGAGAAAGGCAACGTCAACACTCACGAAATGTACCGCACGTTCAACTGTGGCGTGGGTCTGGTGATTGCACTGCCAAAAGATCAAGCGCAAGCAGCGGTTGAACTTCTGCAACAGGAAGGTGAAAACGCGTGGGTGATCGGTGAAATCGCAGCAGCTCAGGAAAACGAAGAGCAAGTAGAGATCAAATAATCCATGAAGAGTATTGTTGTTTTAGTTTCGGGAAATGGTTCCAATTTACAAGCGATTATCGATGCTTGTGAAACAAGTATTCATGATGGCAAAGTAACGGCTGTTTTTTCAAACAAAGCAACTGCTTATGGCTTAGAGCGAGCTAAACAAGCAGGGGCGGCTCCGGTCTTTATTGATCCGAAAGCGTATGAGACCCGTGATGCTTTCGATTACGCGTTAATGCAGCAGATCGATGAATATCAACCGGACCTGATCGTGCTGGCTGGTTACATGCGAATTCTGAGTAATGAATTCGTTCGCCATTACCTTGGCCGCATGATTAACATCCACCCATCACTCCTGCCTAAGTACCCTGGCCTGAACACTTACCAGCGTGCGATTCACGCTGGTGATGAAGAGCATGGTACCAGCGTCCATTTCGTGACTGAGCAGCTTGATGGTGGCCCGGTGATTCTTCAGGCTCGAGTGCCTATTTTTGATGAAGACACCGTCGATACGCTGACCAAACGCGTTCAATCTCAGGAGCACCGCATCTACCCGCTGGTTACACAGTGGTTTGTTGAAGGGCGTCTGGAAATGAAAGAAGGCAAAGCGTATTTAGATGGCCAGCCGCTCGGCATTCATGGTTATGCAGACGAATAAGTCTCACTGAACACAAAAAAGGGTTGATATCATATCAACCCTTTTTCTTTGTCTTTTTCGCTATTCCAGCGGCGCTTTCGGGGACTGATCACCCGGCCGACCAGGTACAAACTCAATATCATTGAGCATGCCAACATTGCTGTCGATCAGTTCACCGAAATGGAACAGGTTGTATTCACCTGGCTTCATGCGTTGCCAGACTTCATTGCCAGTCAGTGGCTGAGTGGCAATCACCGACACCACGTCATTGGGTGTGGTTTCTTCCTGGAAGTTAATCTCGACATCTTCATCCAGCAACGCGGCATGGCCAAACGGGGCACGGCGAGTAATCCAGTAAAGATGATTGGTGCAATAGCTCATCACGTACTCACCATCCGACAGCAGCATATTAAATACGCCTTTCTCTCGTAATTGGTCACACAGCTTAGCGACGAAGGCAAACACTCCCGCCATATCCTGAGGAATATCCGGATAATGCTTTTCTAACTCATCCAGCAACCAACAGAATGCTGCTTCACTGTCTGTCTGCCCAACCGGGCGATGACGGCCCGACGGCAAATCCTGATAACCAGTGAGCTGACCATTGTGGGCGAACGTCCAATAGCGTCCCCACAACTCACGGGTAAACGGATGAGTATTTTCCAGATTGACCCCGCCACGGTTCGCCTGACGAATGTGACTGATCACCGCACAACTCTTGATAGGGTAATTCTGAACCAGCTCAGCAATTTTTGACTGACAACTCGGGGTGGGATCTTTAAAAGTGCGAAAGCCTTTACCTTCATAAAAGGTGATACCCCAGCCATCACGGTGCGGGCCAGTACGGCCGCCGCGCTGCATTAAGCCGGTAAAACTGAAACAGATATCGGTAGGTACATTGGCGCTCATGCCGAGCAATTCACACATGGTTTAAGCCACTCCTTCTTTAAACCACTTAGTCACTATAGCAGCCATCAGCCCCCCGGAAACGAGTTCCGGGGAAGCATGATTATTCCATCTCTTTTTCAATCAACTGAATCACGATGTGGATAATCTTGATGTGAATTTCCTGAATGCGGTCGGCGTAACCAAAGTGTGGCACACGAATTTCCACGTCCGCCAGCCCCGCCATTTTGCCACCATCTTTACCCGTCAGGGCGATGGTTTTCATGCCTTTCGCTTTGGCCGCTTCAATCGCTTTAAGGATGTTGCCTGAATTACCAGAAGTCGATAGTCCAAACAGGACGTCGCCCTTCGCGCCTACAGCTTCAACGTAGCGAGAGAATACGTAGTCATAGCCGAAATCGTTGCTCACGCAAGACAGATGGCTTGGGTCAGAAATCGCGATACCAGGGTAACCCGGACGGTTTTCACGGTAACGACCTGTCAGTTCTTCCGCAAAATGCATCGCATCACAGTGAGAACCACCATTACCGCAAGAGAGTACTTTACCGCCCTGTTTGAACGAATCAGCAATCACTTTTGCTGCCGCTTCAATTTGTGCGATGTTGTGATCATCGCTCAGAAACTTGTTCAGAACGTCGGCAGCTTCGGTTAATTCACTTTTAATCAGATCCTGGTACATAGGTATTTTCTCTTTGTTAATCTGCTGGCAGACAAACTCTCGTAGAAAACAAGAGTTTCGTTAAGCTGAGTTTACCCAAACGATTTCCTCTGTCGATAGCCAGCGTCCAATCTTTGCAAGATTCGAACGCCGATCAAGCAGCAAAACTCTCGCTCAGAGCACAATTTAGAATTTTTGCTCTATTAAGATCACTTTTTAAGCACAGCAAGGTTTTACATTTTATTAATACTTTGATTACACTCTAACTGGTAAGACCACCAAATATGTAAATCAAATTCCGGTCTGAACAAGGATAAAAATATGGACATCTTGCTCTCAATCTTAGGTTTCGTGGTCGTGTTAAGCGGCTGCCTGTACCACAGAACCTCGTTAATGACTGCCCTAGCCGCGCTGACATTCACCATGCTGGTGCTGTCTCTGTTCGGCCCGGTAGGTATCATCGGCTGGGCGCTGTACCTGGCTGCAGTGGCCGTTTTGGCTGTACCGTCAATTCGTCAGAGCCTGATCAGTGGCAAAACACTGAAAGTTTTTAAGAAAGTCCTGCCTGCCATGTCGCAGACAGAAAAAGAGGCTCTCGATGCCGGCACCGTATGGTGGGAGGCTGAGCTGTTTAAAGGCAAGCCGGACTGGCAACAGCTGAGCAAAATCAAGGCACCGACCCTATCTGCGGAAGAGCAGGCTTTCCTTGATGGCCCGGTCAACGAAGTGTGTGCCATGGTGAGCGACTATCAGGTCACCCATGAACTGGCGGATCTTCCTCCGGAAGTGTGGCAATACCTGAAAGATCACAAGTTCTTCGCCATGATCATCAAGAAACAGTACGGTGGTCTGGAATTTTCGGCTTACGCGCAATCCTTGGTACTGCAAAAACTCACTGGCGTATCGGGCGTGCTGTCATCTACCGTCGGCGTGCCGAACTCTCTGGGCCCGGGTGAACTGCTGCAACATTACGGCACTGAAGAACAGAAAGATTACTATCTGCCACGTCTGGCCGAAGGCAAAGAGATTCCATGTTTTGCCCTGACCAGCCCGGAAGCGGGTTCCGATGCTGGCTCGATTCCGGATTACGGTATCGTTTGTAAAGGCGAATGGGAAGGAAAAGAAGTACTGGGTATGCGCCTGACTTGGAACAAACGCTACATCACGCTGGCCCCCGTGGCGACCGTACTGGGTTTGGCATTCAAACTGCGTGACCCGGACGGACTGCTGGGTGAGCAAAAGGACATCGGCATTACCTGTGCTCTGATCCCAACCCATCTCAAAGGCGTGGAAATCGGTAACCGCCACTTCCCGCTGAACGTACCGTTCCAGAACGGTCCAACCCGCGCGCAAGATCTGTTTGTGCCGCTGGATTTCATCATCGGAGGACCAGCCATGGCAGGTCAAGGCTGGCGTATGCTGGTGGAATGTCTGTCTGTAGGTCGTGGTATCACCCTACCGTCGAACTCAACCGGCGGCATCAAAAGCGCAGCCATGGCGACGGGTGCCTATGCCCGTATTCGCCGTCAGTTCAAACAGCCAATCGGCCACATGGAAGGGATTGAAGAGCCATTGGCACGTCTTGCTGGTAACGCTTATGTAATGGATGCGGCGAGCAACCTGACCGTTGCCGGGATTGATGCGGGTGAAAAACCATCGGTCATTTCAGCGATTGTGAAATACCACTGTACACATCGCGGCCAGCGTTCAATCATCGATGCTATGGATATTGTCGGCGGTAAAGGCATTTGTCTTGGCCCATCAAACTTCCTCGCTCGTGGTTACCAAGGTGCGCCGATTGCGATTACGGTAGAAGGGGCCAATATACTGACCCGTTCCATGATCATCTTTGGTCAGGGTGCGATTCGCTGCCACCCTTACGTACTGAAAGAGATGGAAGCCGCCTATTCACAAAGTTCAGATGCGGTTGAACAATTTGATGCGGCTCTGGCTGGCCATGTCAGCTTCACCATGAGTAATCTGGTACGCAGTATTTGGTTTGGTCTGACTGACGGTTTCGGCTCAGCAGCACCAAGCAAAGATGCCACCAAACGCTACTACCAACAGCTCAACCGTTACAGTGCTAACCTCGCCCTGCTGGCCGACATTTCGATGGCGGTACTGGGTGGTTCATTGAAACGTAAAGAGCGCCTGTCAGCCCGTTTGGGTGATATTCTGAGCCAACTTTACCTGAGCTCAGCAACGCTGAAACGCTTTGAAAACGATGGCCGTCCGACTGAAGATTTGGCGCTGGTGCATTGGGGCCTGCAAGACAGTCTGAAACAGACTGAAGTGGCTATCGATGAGTTCCTGGCTAACTTCCCGAATAAGTTCATCGGCAAAGCACTGCGTGTTCTGATCATGCCATTTGGCCGCGTACGCAAAGCGCCAAACGACAAACTCGACAGCAAAGTAGCACAAATCATTCAAACGCCGAGTGCAACTCGTTCACGTATCGGTCGCCATCAGTACCTGGAACCAACAGCGCACAATGCGGTGGGCAAAATTGAACTGGCGCTGAATGTGATCCTGCAAGCGGAACCTGTGTTCGACAAAGTGTGTAAAGCGCTCAATGAACGTCGTCCATTCACACGTCTGGACGAAGTTGCACAACTTGGTCTGGAGCAAAAACTGATCAGTGAACAGGAAGCAGAACTGCTGATTGAAGCTGAGCAACACCGTCTGTACACCATCAATGTTGACGATTTTGCACCGCAGGAACTGGCGGCAAAAAAGTCCCAACCCAAGCTGGTCGAGGTCGCGTAACCACGCGCAAGAAGACCAGCCAGACAGCGAGTAAATAAGCGCTGCTGAGCAACAAAAAAGGAGGCTGAATGCCTCCTTTTCTTTTTATTATCCCTAAATACTCAAACCATTACTTCTTCGGCATGTTGAGCTGCATTTCCGGTATCGCCTCTTTACTGGCGCGCAGTTTACGTCTGATAAACCAGCCTATCAGCACCAGAACCAGCACAACCACATTACCGATCGCGATATACATGATGCTGCGCTGACGCGCCTCTTCGCGCATCTGAATCATCAATTTTTCCTGCGCAATCTTACGCTGCTTGGCCGCTTCTTCTTCCTGCATACGACGCGTGGTTTCAATATCAATTTCGTCCACCACCCCGTAGGTGTGCTCTTTGATAGGGAAGTATAGCGGACGCTGCGTCGCCAGATCGGTGGCGTACAACTTGCCATACCAAGAGTAATTACCCAGTTCGCCAGTGTAAGGCACGGTGAGCGACACTTTGAGCGAATCTTTATCCGCCTGACCTTCGGTCACGTATTGGGCTTTCTCAGGATTAGAGTGCTCCACATGGGCAGCGAGTGATCCAGGCTGAATCATGCCCTGCTCGCCACTGAAGATAATCTGGTGTGGCTGACCATCTTCACGCGACTGAATAAAAGTGGTGGAAATCGGACTTGGATAGACCAGCACTTCCTGCTCTTGAGCGCGCAAAAATACGCCATTACCAGAAGTAATTCGGACGCGATATTTTCCCGGTTCTGGCGTGATCGGCAGCGCGACAGTGAAGACACCATCGCCCGGCTTTTCATCCAACCCTTGTCCGTCATCGGCAAACTCACCGATCACCATCGGCACCGGACGCGCTTCTTTCACCAACTGGTCTTCGTTTTCAACGTATTTAGTGAAGGTCACCTTCAGGTTGACGCGGTCAAGAAAGTCGCGCAGTAGCAGCGGCTTATTATCGGAAGTCAGGCGCGCGGTGTATTTGATTTCTTCGCCCTGATAAAGACGATTAGGAAAGGCATCTGCCGATAGCTGTAAATGAGAGATCAGCTTGATGTTGTTCTTGGGCGAAACTTTTCCGACGGCCTGCCATGGGCCCGGCATTGGATTATCGATGGAAATGATATCCATCGACGACTCTTCATACCAACGCACATTATCCGGGCTACGCCAGACGTAATATTTCTTGCCATCCGGACGCACAAGCACCACAGGCTGAGAATTCTTCTCCCGGTAGACGACAAACGTAATCTGAGAGATGGTCGGGTCGACACGGAACCGGTTATCCAACAGGGACATACTTGACTCATTGCTGGCAAATACGCCCGTACTGAGCAGCAATCCCCATAAAGCCAATCCCATCCTCAACATAGTTTCTCCTACTGACGCCAGAGGCAAGTGCCACTTTTTTCTACAATATCCAGACGATCCTGGTGTGCTTGTATTTCATCGGCCGTAGCGCGTAAAACCTTTAGCGCTTTTCGTCCTTGCGATGCGCGTTTTATCGCACCCGCTCCCACTCCGCTCTCCTGCGATCCGGCAGAAAACTGTAGCGACGTCTGACCACCGGTCATCAGCAGATAAACATCCGCCAGAATCTCGGCATCGAGCAATGCCCCGTGCAGAGTACGATGTGAGTTGTCGATACCGTAACGTTCACACAATATGTCGAGGTTGTTGCGCTTGCCCGGGAAGATTTTCTTCGCCATGGCCAGCGTATCGGTCACCTTACACAACTGATCCGTTTTCGGCGCCTGAGTACTCAGTTTACTGAATTCATAATCCATAAAGCCGACGTCGAAGGGCGCGTTGTGTGCGACCAATTCCGCGCCGCGGATGAAGTCGAGAAACTCGTCGTGCACATCCTTATATTCCGGCTTATCAACCAGAAATTCATCTGTAATACCATGAACTTCGATCGCTTCCGCCTGAATGGGGCGGTCTGGCTTCAGATAGACGTGAAAGTGACGTCCGGTCAGCTTACGGTTGATGATTTCCACCGCACCGATCTCAATGATGCGGTGACCTTCGTAGTGCGGGCCGCCTTCGAGGTTCATACCCGTGGTTTCGGTATCGAGAACCACGATGCGACTGTATTCAGAATTGTTGCTAGTATTCATTAGGATATGTGTGTCAGACTATGCCAATTGTGTGCGAAACCCAATAGTATCAAATAATCATGAAGAAACAGGTGGAAATTTTCACTGATGGTTCTTGTTTAGGCAACCCGGGACCGGGTGGTTATGGCGTTGTCATGCGCTACAAACAAGTCGAGAAAACCCTGGCGAAAGGCTACCGCCTGACCACCAATAACCGCATGGAAATGATGGCGGCTGTTGTGGCGTTAAGAACACTCAAAGAGCCGTGCCATGTCATTCTGACCACCGATAGCCAGTACGTGCGCCAAGGCATTACGCAGTGGATTCACAACTGGAAGAAACGTGGTTGGAAAACAGCCGACAAAAAACCGGTGAAAAATGCCGATTTATGGCAGGCATTGGATATAGAAACCGCCCGTCATCAGGTGGAATGGCACTGGGTCAAAGGTCACGCTGGTCATCGTGAAAACGAAATGTGTGACGAATTGGCGCGCGCGGCGGCAGAAAACCCAACCGAAGACGACGTTGGCTACCAACCTGAAAACTGAGGCTACTCAGTACTGGTTTTCGACTGCGAACCAGATTTCACCCGATAATTAAGCCCGACTGGTGACAAACGTCGTTTGATACGCCAGTGAGGCTTGATTGGCTTTAGTGGATAAGTCCGCTTACGGGCAACAATAAAGTACAGGCTGCCAAACGGCGCGCCGCACTCACCCAAGCTATTTTCCAGCCAAGTCCACAAAGGGCGATATTTCTGCATCGGAAACAGCGCATACTGGTCACATTCAATTACCTGATAATTCAGCACCCCCAGCCAGTCTTTAATCCGGCTGGGGGTAAACATACGTCCGCTCCAGGGCAGATTGTGTTTCCGCCACGGCATCAAACTCGCCAATCCGGTTAAGCTGATCGGATTAAATCCGGTCACAATAATGTAGCCATCATCAATCAACACCCTGTCGACTTCCCGCAATATACGGTGCGGATCGTTACAGTAATCCAGCTGATGCGCGACAATCACTGCATCAATGCTTTTTTCCAGAAACGGCAAGTCATACGCATCGGCTATCACGTTGTGCAAAGGGTTCTGGATATCGAGCTGAACTTGGTGTTGAATATTACAATTACAACTGACGAGTTCGCAGCTCAGGCCACCCAGTTTCAGCATATGATAACCGAACAATTTCGGGCACCATTCATCGAGCCGGGTTTGAATCGACTCACTGACCCATTGGCCGTTTTTCAATTGAGACCAGGAATGGGGTTTCTCAAGTTTTTTTTCACTGCGTGCTGGTTTCATTGCTAACTCGCTTCACCACGGTGACTGGAGATAACTCATGTTACATATCAAAAGCATACCCGCATTTAATGATAATTACATCTGGCTGATTCAAAATAGCGATCGCCGTTGTGCCGTGGTCGATCCGGGAGATGCAACACCAGTGTTGGACTACCTGTCCCAGCATGAACTGACTCTGGAAGCCATTCTGATCACCCATCATCACAACGACCACATCGGTGGCGTACCGGAACTGGTGCGACAATATCCGAATGTCGATGTGGTAGGCCCGTCTCAGGAGCCGATTCCAACCCTGACTCACCCGGTTGATGCGGGCGATCAAATCGAGTTGTTTAACGAGCGTTTTATGGTGCTGGGGTTGCCGGGGCACACACTCGGCCACATCGGTTATGTCGGTGACGGAAAGCTGTTCTGCGGGGATGTGCTTTTCTCTGCCGGTTGTGGTCGCGTGTTTGAAGGCACCATGGAGCAAATGTTTACGTCGCTGAGCAAACTGGTTGCCCTGCCAGAGGAGACCGAGGTCTATTGCGCGCACGAGTACACCGCCAGCAACGTCGCATTTGCGATGGCGGTTGAGCCGGATAATGAACAGTTACAAATTTATCGTGATGAAGTGATTCGATTGCGTGGGCAAGGCCACTCTACCCTG
>ERZ1673961.281-NODE-281-length-23881-cov-8.079955_pt1 | contig 23881 bp, 19 predicted proteins | sample MGYA00580189_ERZ1673961 | MGnify/ENA primary metagenome ERZ1673961 (study PRJEB41334, sample SAMN05608105) | rock metagenome | biome: terrestrial subsurface; feature: shale formation; material: shale | place: USA: Pennsylvania ... | reverse complement strand
CTGAGCTTTACGAGCTTTGGCACGTGCAATAGCCGCCGCGACAGCGGCTTTCTTCGGATCGTCGGTTTGTTCGGCCGGCGCTGCATCTTCAGCAGGTTTTGATTCTGATTCTTGCCCAGCTTTACGAGCTTTCGCACGAGCAATGGCAGCAGCTACGGCGGCTTTCTTCGGATCTTCCGCTTGTTCAGCCGACGCTTCATCTTCAGCCGGTTTTGCTTCTGATTCTCGCCCTGCTTTACGTGCTTTAGCGCGGGCTATAGCCGCAGCGACTGCTGCTTTTTTCGGATCGTCTGTTTGCTCAGCCAGCGCTTCATTTTTAGCCGGTTTTGCATCTGCTTCTTGTCCTGCCTTGCGTGCTTTAGCACGAGCTATAGCCGCAGCAACCGCTGCTTTTTTATCTTCCGGTTCAACAGAGGTGCTGGTGTCTTCTTGCTGTGCCTTTTTAGCTTTGGCGCGAGCAATAGCAGCGGCCACGGCTGACTTTTTATCATCAGTATCGGCTGAACCTTTACTTTGCTCTTTTTCTGCTTTGCGTTCTCTAGCCAGGCGCTTGCGCTCTTCACGCAGCTTGGCCATCTCGGTGTTATCCGGTTCTGCAGCGCCTGCTTCCGCGGCAGCGGCTTGTTTGGCTTTTGCTTTTGCTATCGCAGCAGCCACCGCTGGTTTCACGGTAGGTTCTGCTTTTTCTTCTGCATTTGCTTTTTGAGCTTTCACACGCGCAATCGCAGCGGCTATCGCATCGTCACCACCTTTAGACTTCATATCTTTGCGGCGCTCATCAGCAGCTTTCTTGAAGCGGTTTTCTCGCTCTTCTTTTTCGCGTTCCATACGCGCTTTTTTCTCTTCAAAGCGCTGTTTTGCTCGCTCAGCCGCTTCTGCTTCTTGCGCTCGGGTGCGAATTTCGGCTTTTGCCTGGCGATAGTATTGCACCAGTGGAATTTCACTTGGGCAAACAAATGCACACGCACCACACTCAATACAGTCTTTGAGGTTTAACTCTTCAAGCTTTTCATATTCTTCTGCTTTGGAATGCCAAAGTAGTTGCTGAGGAAGCAGTGACGCCGGGCATGCTTCAGCACATTGACCACAGCGGATACATTCCATTTCGTATTGACTGGCTGAGATCTCAAAGCGAGTTGGCGCAAGAATACAGTTGGCCGTCTTGGTAATCGGAACATGGGAGTGGGGCAGTGTGAAACCCATCATTGGGCCGCCCATGATCAAACGTTGGAGCTTTTTATCGGCCTTGTAGCCAAATTCATCAAGCAACGCTTGAACAGGGGTTCCCAAAAGAGCCCAAACGTTACGTGGTGTCTTAAAGGTTTTACCTGTCAGAGTGACAACGCGTTCAATCATTGGCTCGCCATCAATGACGGCACGTTTGATTGAATACAAAGAACCTACGTTTTGAACCAGAATGCCGATATCAGCAGGGATCGCACCGCTCGGTACTTCTTTGTTGGTCAGAATTTTGATCAGTTGCTTTTCGCCACCTGAAGGGTATTTCGTTGGAATGACGCGGATAACAATGTCTTTGTTTAAAGCTGCATTCTCCAGTGCTTTGATCGCATCTGGCTTGTTATCTTCGATACCAATGATCGTGAGTTTTGGTTTTAGGATATGTTCGACAATCTCAATGCCCTGAATCAGTTCATCGGCATGTTCCTGAATAAGTTTGTCGTCGGCTGTAATATATGGCTCACATTCCGCTGCGTTGACAATCAGGATTTCCGTTCGAGCAACACCAGATTGGATCTTCTTCGCAGTTGGGAAACCTGCACCACCCATACCCGAAATACCCGCAAGACGGATAACGTCGATTAACGCATCTGCAGATTCTTGTGTGTAATCAGTAACCGGTGTTTTCTTACACCACGTATCGTTACCGTCAGGCGTGATAACTGCGCACAGTTCACTTAGCCCTGATGGGTGAGCGACCGTTCTTGGCTCGATCGCGGTGATTTTACCTGATGTTGGCGCATGAACAGGTACCGTAAAACCGGTTTCGGATTGTGTTAAAGGCTGGCCTTTTAGTACATTGTCACCTTCAGCAACAAGAAGGTTACCTGCTTTACCAATATGCTGTTTCAATGGCAGAACGATCTCTGCCGGAATTGCTGCGCGCAGTAATTCTGCTTTATTGGATTGTTTTTTATTTTCTGCCGGATGCACACCGCCTGGGAAATCCCAAAGCGACCCAGTACGAATTTGTTCAATCAAAGACAACATACGAAACCTTAATTAATTGAATCTTTCACGTTCGCTGCATCTTTGGCAGCATCCGTAATATCCACAACTGGAATGGTATTAAGTTTCCACTTCCAGCTGTCTGTGGTGGTTGCCACATGAATCATTTCAATACAGTCAGTCGGACATGGCGCTACGCACAAGTCACAACCAGTACATTCTTCTTTGATAACGGTATGAAGGGCCTTGGTGCCACCAACAATGGCATCGACAGGACAAGCCTGAATGCATTTGGTACAGCCAATGCACATGTCTTCATGAATGAACGCGACCGTAGGAACTTTATTATCAAGATCGTGTGCCGACTCTTCTGGCTCTACGCCCATGAGATCGGCGAGCTTTTCTATTGTTGCCTGACCGCCAGGAGGACATTTGTTGATATGGTCACCATTGGCAATCGCTTCTGCATAAGGGCGACAGCCTGGATAGCCACATTGGCCACACTGGGTTTGAGGCAAAATAGCATCGATCTGATCGACGATAGGGTCCGCCTCAACTTTGAAGCGAATAGAAGCAAACCCGAGGATGGCTCCGAAAATCGCAGCAAGCACAGCGAGTGCGATGATCGCAATTAGAATCGTACTCATCGTTTACTTCACCAAACCAGTAAAGCCCATAAAGGCAAGCGACATCAAACCAGCCGTGATCATAGCGATAGAGGCGCCTTTAAAAGGAAGCGGTACATCTGCGGCAGCAATTCGCTCACGCATAGAGGCAAATAGAATTAATACCATAGAAAAACCAACTGCTGCACCAAAGCCATAAATGATAGATTCGATGAAGTTATGGTTCTCATTGATATTGAGCAGCGCAACACCAAGTACCGCACAGTTAGTGGTAATGAGCGGTAAGAAGATGCCGAGTAGGCGATAGAGTGTCGGGCTGGTTTTGTGCACAACCATCTCTGTGAACTGAACCACAACAGCGATAACCAAGATGAAACTCATGGTTCTTAGATATTCGATACCTAATGGGCGAAGGATGTAGCTTTCTACTAAATATGAACACACCGACGCGAGCGTTAGCACGAAAGTGGTTGCTAAGCCCATACCTATTGCTGTTTCCAGTTTTTTGGACACGCCCATAAACGGACAGAGGCCCAAAAATTTTACCAGTACAAAGTTGTTTACCAGCACAGTGCCGACTAACAACAAAACATATTCGGTCATAGTTTTTACGTTCTTAAAATCCGATCCCAATATTATCGTGTTTTGTGACACCAATAACAACCAGTGAACGATGTGGTTTTATATACACGGTGGAAAAATAGCCGTCTATGTGATTCAGATAGATGAATTTTTATCGAAATAAGAGATTTGGTGAATGATTTGTAAGACAAAAGAGGAGAAGAAGATTGTTGCTTATGCAGATTTTGACGCATCTTGTCGGAAAGTGACTCAGGAGGCTAGGTGGCCCAAAATTTCGGTCTGAGACATTTACTTGGAACAAGTAAGTCGCAGCTTAGATACGAAAAAGCCGCGTCTTGCGACACGGCTTTTTCTGAAATTTGGCTCCCCCTGCGGGACTCGAACCTGCGACATACGGATTAACAGTCCGCCGTTCTACCAACTGAACTAAGGGGGAATTGCTTTGCTTGAAAGCGGGGCAAATCTTACCGACCCCAAAATCCACTGTCAACAGGAATAAAATACATTTTTTTGAAAAAATATCACGGTTGGCTCTTTACTTTTTTGTATGGCTTACCAGTAAAGGGCTAGGGTTACTTATCCACTAAATTTGTGGATAAGTGTGTTGATGAAATCTGAGTAAAGTTAATTGATATACAACACGGTTTATATTTTCTGCATTTGTAAGCAGGATTATGCACTAATTAGGCAGATAATACAGAGGTTTATTGGTAATCGAGTAGAAATAGTCAAAGTGGATAAAAATTAGACTTTAGGGGATAAGCTTACTTTGTACTGCTTTTTGGGGAAAAGTTGTGGAAATATGATAAATGATATTTGAGAATAATCATTGACTAGGGCGACGTACTATATCAGAGCATCTCAGGTAAGGCTATAGCGAGTTGTACAAAGGCATAAATTTAATAGTAATGGTCGATAATACTCCGACAGGCATAGATTTCATTGACTAAGGTGTATATATAGTGTGTATATATACAGTTAGTCCGTAGTAGAGTTAAGGAACGGTATGAGCAAAGTTTATGAGCTGGTTTCTAGTTATCAGCCATCAGGAGATCAACCCGATGCAATTAAGCAATTACTTGATGGGTTAGACTCGGGTTTAGCACATCAGACACTGTTAGGTGTGACAGGTTCAGGTAAGACATTCACATTAGCGAATGTGATCGCTCAAGCGCAACGTCCTGCAATTTTGCTCGCACCTAACAAAACTCTGGCCGCGCAGCTTTATGGAGAGATGAAGTCATTTTTCCCGAATAATGCGGTTGAGTATTTCGTTTCTTACTACGATTACTACCAGCCAGAAGCTTATGTGCCAACCACCGATACGTTTATCGAAAAAGACGCATCTGTTAACGCTCACATTGAACAGATGCGATTATCCGCGACCAAAGCGTTATTAGAGCGTAAAGATGCCATTATCGTCGCGTCGGTCTCTGCCATTTATGGTTTGGGTGATCCTGAGTCTTATTTGCAAATGATGTTGCATTTACGTCGTGGCGATGTGATCGACCAACGTGACATGCTTCGTCGCTTGGCTGAGCTGCAATATTCACGTAACGATGTAGCCTTTGAGCGAGGCCAGTTTCGCGTTCGTGGTGAAGTGATTGATATCTTTCCTGCTGAATCCGATCAAGATGCTGTTCGAGTTGAAATGTTTGATGACGAAGTCGACTGCATCAGCGTGTTTGACCCACTCACCGGAGTCGTGAAACAGCGCGATTTACCGCGTTATACCATCTATCCGAAAACGCATTACGTTACGCCTCGCGATCGCGTCCTGGAAGCGATTGAAAATATCAAAGTGGAACTCGAAGTACGTAAAAAGCAGTTACTGGACAATAATAAACTGTTGGAAGAACAACGTATCAGTCAGCGTACACAGTTCGATATCGAGATGATGAATGAGCTTGGATTCTGCTCGGGAATCGAAAACTACTCTCGTTACCTCAGTGGTCGCGCTGAGGGAGAGCCGCCACCGACACTTTTTGATTATCTACCCCATGATGGTTTATTGATTATTGACGAGTCACACGTAACCGTCCCACAAATTGGCGCAATGTATAAAGGTGACCGTTCTCGTAAAGAAACGTTGGTGGAATTCGGGTTTCGTTTACCTTCAGCACTGGATAACCGCCCGCTTAAATTTGAAGAGTTTGAATCGCTTGCGCCGCAGACTATTTTTGTGTCTGCAACACCGGGCAATTATGAACTTGAAAAATCCGATGGCGATATTGCTGATCAAGTTGTTCGCCCTACGGGATTACTTGATCCTATACTCGAAGTTCGTCCTGTCGCGACGCAGGTCGATGATCTGCTTTCCGAGATTCGTATTCGTGCGGTGAAAGATGAACGAGTCCTCGTCACAACGTTGACCAAACGTATGGCAGAAGATTTGACCGAATACCTGCATGAACACGATGTGCGTGTCCGTTATCTTCACTCCGATATTGATACCGTAGAGCGTGTCGAGATTATTCGAGATCTTCGACTAGGCGAATTTGACGTGCTTGTCGGTATCAACTTATTACGAGAAGGTTTGGATATGCCGGAAGTGTCGCTGGTGGCGATATTGGATGCTGATAAAGAAGGCTTCTTACGCTCGGAACGCTCGCTGATCCAGACTATCGGCCGTGCTGCTCGAAACATCGAAGGTAAGGCCATTTTGTATGCCGACTCCATCACCAAGTCGATGAAGAAAGCGATGGATGAAACCAACCGTCGTCGTGAGAAGCAGCAAGCGTACAATGAAGAAATGGGGATTGTACCGCAGGCATTGACACGCAATATCAAAGACATCATGGAGCTAGGTGATATCACTAAGTCCAAACGTCAGCGCACTGGTAAACAGGTTCCATTATCGAAAGTCGCGGAGCCGTCTCAGTCTTATGAAGTCATGTCGCCACAACAGTTAGAAAAAGAAATCAGCAGACTGGAAGCAGCGATGTACCAGCATGCTCAAGATCTTGAGTTTGAGCTGGCGGCTGAAAAACGTGATGAGATTGAAAAACTGCGTGCTCAGTTTATCGCTAATAGCTGAGCTTAACGTTAATAACTGATTAACCTGATACGGCAGGCAAAAAAGAAGCCAATAGGCAGTCGTTTCTATTGGCTTTATTTGCGAACATAATGTTCACTAACAACGTCAGTTGGCTAGGTGACCCGAGGGGTCAGAGTTAAATTAGCATGATTTATGCCAAATTCTTAACTTATTGATCTCTGTTTTTATTGATCTAAATTGCCCCTGATTTATGTATTGTTATTTGCATAATGCAAAGCGTAATGCGATTATTGTTTAAAAGATTACAAAAAAGCTAGCTAGGTTATGCAACAACAAACTACTAAAGATCCAAAGGCTCGTTATCTGCTAATGGTCGAGGATACTGCGTCGGTTGCGGCGTTGTATCGCTCTTACCTTACGCCACTAGGTATTGACATCAATATTGTCGGTACCGGGCGTGATGCGATCGAAAGCCTGAAACATCGTATCCCCGATCTTATTCTGCTTGATCTTCGTCTGCCTGACATGACGGGTATGGACGTTCTGCATGCAGTGAAACAAAGTCACCCAGACGTTCCTATCATCTTTATGACTGCACACGGTTCTATCGACACTGCGGTAGAAGCGATGCGTCATGGCTCTCAAGACTTTTTGATTAAACCGTGTGAAGCCGACCGATTACGTGTCACGGTGAACAACGCAATACGAAAAGCAACCAAGTTAAAAAACGAAGCGGATAATCCCGGAAACCAGAATTATCAGGGTTTCATCGGTAGTAGCCAAACCATGCAGCAGGTGTACCGCACCATTGACTCAGCCGCGAGCAGTAAGGCGAGTATTTTCATTACTGGTGAAAGTGGTACGGGTAAAGAGGTGTGTGCCGAAGCTATCCATGCCGCAAGTAAACGAGGCGATAAACCATTTATTGCGATTAACTGTGCAGCGATCCCTAAAGACCTGATTGAAAGTGAGTTATTTGGTCACGTAAAAGGCGCGTTCACTGGCGCGGCGAATGATCGTCAAGGTGCGGCAGAATTAGCGGATGGCGGCACGCTTTTCCTCGATGAATTGTGTGAAATGGATTTGGACTTACAGACCAAGTTGTTGCGATTTATCCAGACTGGTACCTTCCAGAAAGTCGGCTCCTCAAAAATGAAGAGCGTGGATGTACGTTTTGTGTGTGCCACCAACCGTGACCCTTGGAAAGAGGTTCAGGAAGGACGCTTTCGTGAAGACCTATATTACCGTTTATACGTAATACCATTGCATCTTCCACCTTTGCGTGAGCGCGGCGAAGACGTTGTCGAAATTGCTTATTCTTTATTGGGTTATATGTCTCATGAAGAGGGGAAAGGCTTTGTACGCTTTTCGCAAGAAGTGATAGATCGATTCAATAACTATGAATGGCCCGGTAACGTACGTCAGTTACAAAACGTGCTTCGCAATATCGTGGTGTTAAATCACGGTAAAGAAATTACTTTGGATATGCTTCCGCCTCCATTGAATCAACCTTTGGAGCGTAAGACATCAAGCGCCACAGTTGAGTCTCAAGTGATGACAGCCTCGGACATTGTGCCACTGTGGATTACGGAAAAAACGGCGATTGAACGCGCAATTGAAGCGTGCGACGGTAATATTCCTCGAGCGGCAGGGTATCTAGATGTCAGCCCATCGACGATTTACCGTAAGCTACAAGCATGGAACAGCAAGGATGAGCGGCAAAAGGTATGAGCATGAATATACTTAACCAAAAGAAAATAGACGATCTGTCCATGGAGATTGGCAGCGACAATGTACCAGTGTTGCTTGATATTTTTTTAGGTGAAATAGACACTTACATTAGAAACTTGTCTCAGTTCGATGACGCCGATCAACTGGTATATTTGAAAGAAATCAGCCATGCGTTAAAAAGCAGTGCTGCCAGTTTTGGTGCTGATCGTTTGTGTGACTTAGCAATCTCTATTGATAAGAAAGCGAAAGCGGGAGAGTTGGTGGTAGAAGGAGAAGAAGCCACTACCATGATCGACGTTCTGCGCGATACACAAGAGGTTTACCGCTCCTGGAGCCTATAACCGACAAGAAGTGGCAGTGAAGTTTAAAAGTAAAGCCCTTCACATTTCAGTTAAGGGCTTTACCGTTTCTGGATAAGATTAACTCTGGCTAACAAGTTGATCTTCGATGGCTTTCTTGAGTTTATTACGGTCATGACGCCAGTCGCGATTGCTTGAAGCCAGTGACTCGGTGACCACATTCCATCTATCGAGCACTTCTTGTTCTGCTTTTTCAGCAAGAACGACATCGATTTTTCTGCCTTGCAATGCGCGCTCACACCATTCTAGTTTTTGCTCCATGCTCATACGGCCGGCAGGACCATATTCCGGACTCAAGTTCGCGACAAAAATGACTTTGGCGTTTTTATTGTTGGCGATCGCTTTACCTAGCTCTGGCAATAACAGCGGTGGCATGATGCTGGTCAGAAAGCTTCCCGGCCCCAGAACAATGGCATTGGCCTCTGATAATGCTGCCACTGCTTCTTTTGTTGCGGGTACTTCAGGAGAAAGGTCTAAACGGCGAAGGTCAGCCTCCATGTGGTCGACATTGGTTTCTCCGGTGACCCATTTGCCGTCGACAGATAGGGCAGACAGATCGGATGGGTGCTCTGACATAGGCAGAATATTCACATCGACTTTAAGCATATTGCGAATAAGATTGATGGCATCCAATGGACGGACCGAAAGGTTATCCAGAGCGGTGAGCATTAAATTACCTAAATTGTGACCATCAAGCTCGCCACTGCCCTTGAAGCGATACTCGAACATCATTGAACTGATTGATGGTTCAGTGATCAACTGGTTGATGCAGTTGCGCATATCACCCCAAGCGATACCACCCTGACAATGACGAATTCGGCCAGTGGAGCCGCCATTATCCGTGGTAGCGACGATGCCCGTCGCGTTGCCACGAAAATCGCTCAGTGCTGCTAACATTCTACCTAAACCATGGCCACCGCCAACTGCGACTACTTTGTTATCCGTATAGATATTCATACGTTACATTCTTCTAATAAAATTCGTAAAAACGGCTACAATTTAACGTAATGAGTGCACTAACGGTACTCACTTAGCGGTAAATTGTGTGACTTGAGATATTTTTTAGTGCTCAAGTCTGGATTCCCTTATAAATATTCAGTATTTTACACAGCAAAGCTATCAGAGTTTTACTTTCTCTGGTTGCCATAACTCCGAGCTCACAACACTAAGTTCGATTAAGGATAGGTGTTCTGAGCCAGTGGCATACTGCCACAAGGGCTTGGTTGGAAATGACCACGCCTCCCGTGTTTGGAAAGGTGTTCCGTGGCGCAACAATTCGAAGACAAATTTCATCGTAAATTCTATTACTTACGTCTGTCTGTAACTGACGTTTGTAATTTCAAATGTACCTATTGCCTGCCTGATGGTTATAAACCATCGGGCAAAAAAAACTCGTCTTTTTTATCGCTACCTGAAATTAAGCGGGTAGTCACCGCGTTTGCAGATTGTGGTACTTCAAAAGTCCGCATTACTGGCGGTGAGCCAAGTTTACGTAAAGACTTTACTGACATCATCCATGCTGTCGCAACGACACCTGGTATTGAGAAAGTCGCGACAACGACAAATGGCTATCGCATGGCCAAACAGGTTGCAGACTGGCGCGAAGCTGGCCTCACGCACATCAATGTGAGTGTGGATAGTCTGGACCCACGCATGTTCCATCAAATCACAGGTGAGAATAAGTTCACCGAAGTGATGAATGGTATCGAGCGTGCGTTTGAAGTCGGCTATGAACAAGTGAAAGTGAACGTGGTGTTGATGAAAGATCTCAACCATCACGAGCTGCCTGCCTTCCTCAACTGGATCAAAGATAGACCAATTCAATTGCGTTTTATTGAACTGATGCAGACGGGTGAAATGGATGACTTGTTTAATAAGCATCACGTTTCTGGTGTTGCGATCCGTAATCAGCTCATTGCTAATGGATGGCTACTGAAAGTCCGTTCTCACAATGATGGCCCTGCTCAGGTATTTGTTCACCCGGATTACAAGGGCGAAATTGGGCTAATTATGCCTTATGAGAAGGACTTTTGTGAGAGCTGTAACCGGCTTCGTGTTTCTGCCATGGGTAAGCTGCATCTGTGTTTGTTTGGCGAGCATGGCATTGACTTACGTGACCTTCTGCAAGGTGATGAACAAGAGAATGAGTTAATTGAGCGTATTCAAGCTCAGCTGCAGACTAAGTCTGTCAGTCACTTCTTGCATGATGGCAACACTGGGATGACGCCTCATCTCGCGTCCATTGGCGGCTAACATCACACAACTTTTATAGAGGAAGCTCGCGGGCTTTCTCGATGATATTTCCTGAATCGATATAACAAATCCAAGCTAACTTTAGAGAATAGGTGAACTAATGGGTCACGCTGAAAGCAAATTTCAACCTGCAAATATTGCCGTTCTAACGGTATCTGACACTCGTACTGAAGAAAATGACACATCAGGTCGCTACCTTGTAGAACACGCCCAGGAAGCCGGTCACAATGTCGTTGATAAGCAAATCGTCATTGATGATATGTATAAGATTCGAGCGATTGTTTCTCAATGGATCGCAGACGAAAACGTACAAGCGGTCATGATCACCGGTGGTACAGGTTTTACTTCTCGTGACAGCACTCCAGAAGCACTTAAGCCGCTTTTTGATAAAGAAGTGGAAGGCTTTGGCGAGTTATTCCGTATGGTTTCTTATGAAGAGATTGGCACATCGACTATCCAGTCACGTGCAATTGCTGGTTTTGCTAACCATACCGTCATCTTTGCTATGCCAGGGTCTACAGGTGCATGCCGCACTGGTTGGACGAAAATAATCAAGCAGCAGATGGACGCAAGTCACCGCCCTTGTAACTTTATGCCACACCTATCTGTATAACCTTTTCTACTAAGTGAAGGAAAAGCAATGACCCAATTTACACACATTAATGCATCCGGCGAAGCTAACATGGTCGATGTTTCAGCGAAAACGGAAACGGTCCGTGAAGCAAGAGCAGAAGCATTTGTGCACATGGCACCAGAAACACTCGAGTTGATTGTCTCTGGCCAACATCATAAAGGCGATGTGTTTGCTACCGCACGTATAGCAGGTATTCAAGCCGCGAAAAAAACCTGGGATCTGATTCCGCTTTGTCATCCGCTTTTACTGTCTAAAGTTGAAGTTCAGTTAGAAGCGATTGAATCGGAGAGCAAGGTTCGTATCGAGTCTGTTTGTAAACTTGCAGGTAAAACAGGCGTAGAGATGGAAGCGTTAACGGCGGCTTCTGTTGCAGCGTTGACTATTTATGACATGTGTAAAGCGGTGCAAAAAGATATGGTCATTGGTCAGGTTCGTCTTCTTGAGAAGACGGGCGGAAAATCAGGACACTTCAAGGCAGAATCATGATTAAAGTACTTTTCTTCGCTCAGACACGTGAGTTGGTGGGAATCGACAGTGTTGATTTAGAAGGGCAATTTGAAACGGTAGAAGCGGTTCGTGCTCATTTGGTCGAAAAGGGCACGGAAAAAGACGGCAAGTGGGACTTAGCTCTCGAGCCCGGAAAGCTACTTGCCGCAGTTAACCAGTCTATTGTGCCGTTAGATACTGAAGTGAAATCGGGAGACGAAGTGGCATTCTTCCCGCCAGTGACTGGAGGTTAAGATGGATCCTCGTGTTTCTGTACAGGCTGAAGATTTTTCTGTCGATCAAGAATACCAAGGTTTGTCCGAAGGAACGTCTTCTGGTGCCGTCGTGACATTTATCGGTAAAGTGCGCGATATGAACTTAGGCGATAACGTTGTTGGTCTGCATCTAGAACATTATCCTGGTATGACAGAAAAGAGCCTTATCGACATTTGTAATCAAGCTGAAGATCGTTGGCCATTACTTGGTGTGCGTGTTATCCACCGTATTGGTGATTTGGATATCGGTGATCAAATTGTTTTTGTTGGTGTTTCTAGCGCTCATCGAGGTGCGGCATTTGAAGCGTGCGAATTCATTATGGATTATCTAAAAACGAAAGCACCATTTTGGAAAAAAGAACGCACAACGACTGAAAATCGCTGGATTGAATCAAGAGACACTGATCACAAAGCTGCACAGCGTTGGCAAAAGTAGAGTAGAAAGTATTTCTCGCACAATGAAAGTTAAAAGCTAAGCATTACAGGTGCTTAGCTTTTTTTATATTTACCTTTTTATATATAAAGGTTGTACATTTATTGCCCACATAAAACGCAAGCTATTCGTCTCTATTACTCCATAAATTTGCACAATATTGGATCGCTCTAAACAATACATAAGCAAACGTTTGCTGAGTTCTTTGTGTCAGAAGTGTTAAGTTTGTGCATATGCTTAGTATATGATGCTGCTAATTGGTTTAAATTTAGATTAATCGAAACTTTAATCTGTTGAGGAGAGATTGAGCTAGCCATTGGACTAGCAAAATGTTTTTAATCAGCTTTTTTTGCTGGATTTGTGCGACAGATACAGGATTATCGGTCTTTTTGCTACATTTTTATGGCAAATAACTTCAATGATTGCTAATGTGTGCCGCAGTCTTTGTATGGTTTTAGGTTCTTGGTGCTTAGTTTTGGCGCTAAAAAGATCTAAATCACAGCCCGTTTTTGTGAACCTACAAAGAGGTCATGGATGCTAACAAAAAAATTTGGAGTTTTACGCATGTATAAGAATAAAATCACGCGCGCTTTATTCATTGGCGCTGGTCTTTCTCTAGCTCTTGCTGGTTGTGGTGGTGATAAGCCAGAAGAGAAGCAAGCAGCTCAGCCTGCTCCTGCACCAGCCCCTGCCTCTGAAGCGAAATCTGATTCTTCGGAGCCAAAACTTGCTGCGGTTCAAGAATTAGTGCGTGGTAACGGTACAGAAGTAGCGACAATCGACCCACACAAATCACAAGGTGTTCCTGAATCTCACGTGATTCGCGATCTACTTGAAGGCCTTGTAAACCAAGATGCAGATGGTAATACCATCCCTGGTGTTGCTGAATCTTGGGAAACTGCAGACAACAAAACATTCACTTTCCACCTACGCAAAGACGCAAAATGGTCTAACGGCGATCCTGTTACGGCCGGCGATTTCGTCTTCAGCTTCCAGCGTGCAGTCGATCCTGCAACCGCATCTCCATACGCTTGGTACATGGAATACACCAAGATGAAGAATGCGAAAGACATCGTTGCTGGTAAAAAAGATAAAAGCGAGCTAGGTGTGAAAGCGGTTGACGACCAGACGTTGGTTGTTGAGCTTGATACTGCAGTACCGTACTTCGTAATGATGATGGGCCACACAACGGTTAAGCCAGTTCACCAAGCGACTGTTGAAAAATTCGGTGATCAGTGGACCAAGCCAGAGAACTTTGTAGGTAACGGCGCATATGTTGTTGATAACTGGGTTGTAAACGAGCGCTTAGTATTGAAGCGTAACGAGCAATACTGGGACAACGAACACACTACTTTGGATAAAGTTACTTTCCTACCTATCGAAAACCAGGTAGCGGAAATGAACCGTTTCCTAGCAGGTGAAATCGACTTTACCAATGAACTGCCAACTGAGCACTTCAAGCGTCTGCAAAAAGAACATCCAGAAGAAGTTTCTGTAACGGGTAACCTTTGTACCTACTACTACATCTTCAATACTAAGAAAGAACCGTTTGATGATGTTCGTGTTCGTAAAGCGATCTCTTACGCGATCGACCGTAACATCGTAACGGATGCGATCCTAGCTCAAGGTCAAAAGCCTGCTTACTTCCTAACGCCTGAAATCACAGCAGGCTTCAACCCTGAAATTCCAGCTTACGGCAAGATGACTCAGGCAGAACGTGATGCAGAAGCTGCTCGTCTTCTAGAAGAAGCTGGTTACGGCAAAGATAACCCACTGAAATTTAACCTTCTTTACAATACTTCAGAGAACCACAAGAAAATTGCGGTTGCTCTAGGTTCAATGTGGAAGAAGACTCTGGGTCTTGACGTCACTCTAGAAAACCAAGAGTGGAAAACTTACCTATCTTCTAAAGATGCGGGTGACTTCGAAGTGGCTCGTGCAGGTTGGTGTGGTGACTACAACGAAGCTTCATCATTCCTAACGCTAATGATGAGTAACAACACCACTGGTGGTATTCACTACGATAGCAAAGAGTACGACGAGATCATGAACAAAGCATTTGCTTCTACATCAGACGAACAGCGCCAAGCACTATACTTGGAAGCTGAGAAGTTGATGGCGAAGGATATGCCAATTGCACCTATCTACCAGTACGTGAAATCACGTCTACTGTCTCCTAAAGTTGGTGGCTTCCCAGCTAACAACGCAGAAGAAAAGATCTACTCAAAAGACCTATACATTACTGAGTAAATCTTAATCAGATAGAATTATAAAAAATTAGGCACTGCATGTGAGAGATCGCATGCAGCGCCTATGTTGTGTCCAAAATTTGGACATTTGGTTTTCATTTACACTGTCACAGACTGAAAGAGTGAGTTTATGCTTAAATTCATCGCAAAAAGGATATTTGAGGCGATCCCAACAATGTTGGTTTTGATCACCGTATCTTTCTTTCTCATGCGTTTTGCTCCGGGAAATCCATTCTCGACAGAGCGTCCATTACCACCAGAAGTTATGGCTAACATCGAAGCTAAATATGGCCTAGATAAGCCTGTATTCGAGCAATACACGACTTACTTGTTTAACGTTATCCAAGGTGACTTCGGACCGTCATTTAAGTATCTGGATTACTCAGTTAATGAATTGATTTCTGTTGCGTTACCTGTATCTGCAAAAGTGGGTTTCATTGCCTTCATTTTCACCCTGATAATGGGGGTGACGGTTGGCACAATAGCCGCTTTAAAACAGAATACCTGGGTCGATTACACGATTATGTCAACGGCGATGATAGGCGTTGTCATGCCATCATTCGTATTGGCTCCGGCACTGATCTACCTATTCTCTCTTCACTGGCATTTTTTCCCTGCGGGTGGCTGGCAAGATGGCGGCTTGAAGTACCTCGTACTTCCAGTAATTGGTATGTCATTGCTTTACGTTGCAACATTCGCACGTATTACTCGTGGCTCGATGATTGAAACATTAAACAGTAACTTTATTCGTACCGCACGCGCGAAAGGTCTAAGTTACCGTTACATCATTCTTAAACACGCGCTTAAGCCAGCACTTCTCCCTGTCGTTTCTTACATGGGTCCTGCTTTCGTAGGTATCATTACCGGTTCTGTTGTTATCGAAACCATTTTTGGTCTACCAGGCATTGGTAAGCTTTTCGTTAACGCTGCATTTAACCGTGACTACTCGCTAGTAATGGGTGTAACTATTCTGATTGGTTTCCTATTTATCTTATTCAACGCGATTGTCGATATCCTACTAGCAATGATTGACCCGAAAATTCGCTACTAACAGGGAAGTTTGGTTATGTTAACGAAAAAAGAAAACCTAGAAGCGATTGAAAAATTCTCTGAGAACTTAGAGATTGAAGGTCGCAGTCTTTGGCAGGATGCTCGAATTCGCTTTATGCGTAACAAAGCAGCAATGGTGAGTTTATTTATCCTGGCTCTAATGACGTTGGCGGTGATTGTTCTGCCAATGATCGCACCTTATGCATTTGATGATACAGATTGGTACGCAATGCACGTTGCACCTAACGCTGACCACTGGTTTGGTACTGACAGCTTAGGTCGCGACTTGTACGTTCGTACGCTGATTGGTGGCCGAATCTCCCTAATGGTAGGGGTTATGGGTGCATTCGTAGCAGTTTTGATTGGTACGCTTTACGGCGCAGCATCTGGCTTCATTGGCGGTAAAGTTGACCGTATCATGATGCGTATCCTTGAGATCCTATACGCGGTACCGTTTATGTTCCTAGTTATCGTACTAGTAACCTTCTTCGGCCGTAACATTATTCTTATCTTCGTAGCGATCGGTGCAATCGCATGGCTGGATATGGCACGTATCGTACGTGGTCAAACGCTTAGCCTACGTAGTAAAGAGTTCATCGAAGCGGCACACGTTTGTGGTGTAAGTAACTGGAAGATCATTACTCGCCATATCGTACCGAACGTACTTGGTATCGTAGCAGTTTACTCAACGCTGCTTATCCCTAGCATGATTCTGACTGAATCATTCCTATCGTTCCTTGGTCTTGGTGTTCAGGAACCAATGACAAGTTGGGGCGCACTTCTACAAGAAGGTGCACAGACAATGGAAGTAGCAATCTGGCAGCTGGCATTCCCAGCCGCGTTCATGGTTGTGACTCTATTCTGCTTCAACTACGTTGGTGACGGTCTGCGCGATGCGCTGGATCCTAAAGACAGATAATTACAGATAGATTAAGGAAGCAACGATGAGCTTATTAGATGTCAAAGATCTGCGCGTCGAGTTTACCACTCAAGATGGTATCGTAACCGCAGTAAACGATTTGAACTTTTCTCTTAACCAAGGTGAAACCTTAGGTATCGTAGGTGAGTCAGGTTCAGGTAAATCTCAAACCGTATTCGCAATCATGGGTCTGCTGGCTAAAAACGGTATCATTTCTGGTAGCGCAAAGTTTGAAGGCAAAGAGATCCTGAACCTGCCTGAAAAAGAACTTAACAAAGTTCGAGCAGAGCAGATCGCGATGATCTTCCAAGACCCAATGACGTCACTAAACCCTTATATGAAGGTGAGTGATCAGCTGATGGAAGTATTGATGCTTCACAAAGGCATGGGTAAAGCGGAAGCATTTGAAGAATCGGTACGTATGCTTGAAGCGGTGAAAATTCCAGAAGCCCGCAAGCGTATTACCATGTATCCGCACGAGTTTTCAGGCGGTATGCGTCAGCGTGTAATGATCGCAATGGCTCTGTTATGTCGTCCTAAACTGTTGATTGCTGATGAACCGACAACGGCACTAGACGTAACCGTTCAGGCGCAGATCATGGATCTGCTTAACGAACTGAAAGACGAGTTTAATACCGCAATCATCATGATCACGCACGACCTGGGTGTTGTTGCGGGTTCTTGTGACAAAGTATTGGTAATGTACGCTGGCCGTACAATGGAATACGGAACGGTTGATGAAATCTTCTACAATCCGAGCCACCCATACGCAGAAGGCCTGCTGAAGGCGATTCCTCGTTTAGATACTGAAGGTGAGATCCTGCCAACTATTCCGGGCAACCCACCAAACTTACTTCGCCTACCACCTGGCTGTCCTTATCAGGAACGTTGCCATCGTGTAATGGACCGTTGTAAGCAAGAAGCGCCAATTCTGACACCGTTTGGTGATGGTCGTCAGCGCGCATGTTTTTCGCAGTGGGAGGCTTGGAAAAAATGAGTGTAGATAAATCATTACTACTCGATGTTAAAGAACTTAAAGTTCACTTTAGCATTGCAGCAAAATCAGCATGGCCTTGGTCTAAGCCTTCAAACCTAAAAGCAGTCGATGGTGTTAATGTCCGTCTGTACGAAGGCGAAACTCTGGGCGTTGTAGGTGAATCAGGTTGTGGTAAGTCGACGTTTGCGCGCGCTATCATCGGCTTGGTAGAAGCGACTGACGGCGAAGTGGTTTGGTTAGGTCAAGACCTGACTAAGATGAAAGATGTTCAGCGTCGTGAAACGCGTAAAGAAATCCAAATGATTTTCCAGGATCCTTTGGCTTCTCTGAACCCGCGTATGACGGTTGGTGACATCATTGCTGAGCCGCTAGAAACCTTTTATCCAGAGCTTTCAAAGCAAGAGATCAAAGATCGTGTTAAAGAGATGATGGCGAAAGTAGGTCTGCTACCAAACGTGATCAACCGCTATCCGCACGAGTTCTCTGGTGGCCAGTGTCAGCGTATTGGTATCGCACGTGCGCTTATCCTTAAGCCAAAAATGATCATCTGTGACGAACCGGTATCAGCACTGGATGTATCGATTCAGGCTCAGGTTGTGAACTTGCTTAAAGAGCTTCAGAAAGAGCTTGGTCTATCTTTGGTATTCATTGCACACGATCTGTCTGTGGTAAAACATATCTCTGACCGTGTTCTGGTTATGTATTTGGGTAACGCCGTAGAGCTTGGTGAAGCTGACGCACTATTTGCTGATCCTAAACACCCATACACGCGTGCATTGATGTCGGCTGTACCAATTCCAGATCCGAATATCGAACGTCAAAAGAAAATCCAAATGCTGGAAGGTGATCTTCCTTCGCCAATCAACCCACCATCGGGTTGTGTCTTCCGTACTCGTTGCCCACAGGCCACGGAAGAATGTGCGAAGACAAAACCGACGATTCAAGGTAACGATGTTCATGCGGTATCTTGTTTACACGTTCAAGTGTAAGTCATTCAGCCTGTGACGGGCTTAAGCGCGGCTCTTTAATTAGGGGCGCGCTTTTTTTATGCCTAACCGAGCACTTATTCAAATTTCTTGAACGTCATGTCCGAAGCCCGGTTGTTTTCTGTTCGTCACGAATCGCTAATATAGAGGAAAATAGAACGAGAGGAGAACGAAGATGGGTAAATTGGTCGAAGGTGTTTGGCACGACGTCTGGTACGATACGAAATCAAGCGGCGGTAAATTTGTCCGCGAAGACGCAGGTTTTCGTAATTGGATCAAGAATGAGCCGGATGCAGAATTCCAGCCAGAATCTGGTCGTTACCACTTATATGTATCTCTTGCTTGTCCCTGGGCTCACCGCACGCTCATTTTTAGAAAGCTCAAAGGACTAGAATCTCATATTGATGTTACGGTCGTGTGCCCGGATATGCTAAGTCAAGGCTGGCAGATGGGCTTACCTGAGCCATTGTTTGGCCATACGCGTATGCATCAAATTTATACCCAAGCTAAGCCAGACTACAGTGGGCGTGTGACCGTTCCTGTCTTATGGGATAAAAAAACCAATACGATCGTATCCAATGAATCTTCTGAGATTATCCGTATGTTCAACTCAGCATTTAATGAGTTAACGGGTAACGAAGACGATTACTACCCTGAACATTTGCAAGCCTCTATTGATGAGTGGAATGATTTTATCTATCCGAATGTGAATAATGGGGTTTATCGTTGTGGTTTTGCGACAACTCAGGAAGCGTATGAAGAAGCTTTTGATTCACTGTTTTCTGCGTTAGATAAAATTGATACGCATCTGGCGACACATCGTTATTTAACAGGCAATCAGATCACCGAGGCAGACTGGCGTCTGTTTACTACATTAGTACGTTTTGATGCTGTGTATGTTGGCCACTTTAAATGTAATAAAAAGCGCATTGCGGATTACACCAATATTCAGGGCTACTTAAAAGAACTCTATCAAGTCGATGGTGTGGCAGAGACGACTGATTTCTATCACATTAAACGTCATTACTATTTCAGTCATACAGGGATCAACCCAACACAGGTAGTACCAAAAGGCCCGGACTTAGATTTAGAGTCGCCTCACGGTCGTGAACCACTTTCAAATTAGTTCTTCTGATAAAGCGTCATTTTCTACGGCGCTTTGTTATCTCCTAACTAAAGCGATATGCATTTATACGCTGTTTTATCGGTTATTTCCCCAAGCATCACAGATTATTCCAGTACATGACATAAACTAATGATATAGAACCGATCTTTTAGCGAGGTGAGGTATGGATATCAACGAGTTTGCATCTGGCGAGCATCAAATCTGGAATTTGCTGATTGCTCTTCTGTTAGGGTCGATAATTGGCATTCAGCGCGGATGGGTGAAGCGCAATAGTGTTGAAGGCAGCCGGGTCGCAGGTATTCGTACTTATTCTTTGGTCGGCTTGCTTGGTGGTCTGGTTGCAATTCTCGCTTCCCACTATTCCCCGTTACTGCTTGGCTTTGCTCTGATCGCGCTGGTGATTTTGGCTTGCATCGCGTTTTTTGTTAAGCAAAAGAACAGCGGTGATGTCAGTATCACTGGCTTAGTAAGTCTGCTGGTGACGTTCGTTTTAGGCAGTTTAGCGGTGGCTGGCGAAGCGGTACTTGCTGCATCCGCGGCCGTGATAACCGCTCTGGTTCTGGATAATAAGAGAGAGCTTCACGAGGCGTTGCAAAAGTTACAAGAGTACGAATTAGATGCAGCTCTGCGCTTACTTCTCATTTCTATTGTTTTACTTCCACTCTTACCTGATAAAACTTATGGGCCATGGAAAGCTTTAAACCCTTACGAGATATGGTGGATGGTCGTGTTGATCGCCAGTATTTCTTTTGTTGGCTACTTTGCGATTAAAATTGGCGGCGCGAAGCGGGGGATTTTATTTACGTCCGTTTTTGCTGGCCTCAGTTCTTCAACGGCATTGACTCTACAGTTTTCCCATCTGTCTCGTGAACAGCCTGCAATTAGCCCGTTGCTGGCAAGTGGCATCTTAATAAGTTGTGGAACCATGTTCCCACGGCTCTTGTTCATACTCTCTGTCATTAACCCTCCATTAGTGAAAATGCTTTGGCCAATCGTACTCGCGATGATGGTTGCACTTTACTTACCGGCTTGGTGGATATGGAGACGGTGTGAAATGGAAAAGGTGGAGCAATCAAATAAGCAAACTAATCCTCTTGCTTTGCAGTCCGCTCTCTTTTTTGGTGTTGTACTGGCGGTGATCATGTTGCTCTCACATGCACTCTCAGATTGGTTTGGCGATGCGGGGGTTTTGATGCTCTCAGCGGTGTCAGGTATCACTGATGTGGATGCAATTTCATTAGCTCTTGGTCGGCAAAGTGTCCTGCACTTGAGTGTAACCACCGCGGCGCTGGGTATCCTCATTGCCGCTTCGGTAAATACGATAGTAAAAATGGGAATGGTGGTGGCTTTAGGCGAGAGGAGGTTATGGCACCGAGTCGCGCCAGTGATGATCGGGTGTGTGATTGTCGGAGGGGTGATGTTCTTAGCTATTTCGTAACCAGCTCAGTAAACTCGCAACAAAAAAGCCCTCGACGAATCGAGGGCTTTGAATATTAAATCAAGCAGAGAAAAGAATTACTTCTGTTCTTGAGTTGCTTGGATTGCTGTTAGAGCGATTGTGTACACGATGTCGTCTACTAGCGCGCCGCGAGACAGGTCGTTTACAGGCTTGCGCATACCTTGCAGCATTGGACCGATAGATACTAGATCTGCTGAACGTTGTACTGCTTTGTAAGTCGTGTTACCAGTGTTTAGGTCTGGGAATACGAATACTGTCGCTTTACCTGCTACTGGAGAGTTTGGCGCTTTAGAAGCCGCAACGTTTTCCATGATAGCCGCGTCGTACTGTAGAGGACCGTCGATGATAAGATCAGGACGTTTCTCTTGAGCTAGTTTCGTCGCTTCACGTACTTTATCAACGTCTGCACCCTTACCAGATTCACCAGTAGAGTAATTTGGTGCAGTCTTGATGATTTGGAACGGAGGAACGATAGTGTTCGCCGTAGTGTGAACAGCGCCAGAAACCAGGCCATCAACTTCGTTGTTCTCAAGCATCATTGTGCCCAGGAATACTGAGTCTTGTAGTTTCTCACGAGCTACAACTTCAGTCATACCTTTCGCACCACGTAGCTCAACTAGGCGAGCAACGTAGTTTTCACGGATAGCATCAGCGTCGATGATTTGAACGCCAGCGCCTAGCTCAACACCTTGTTGTGCAGCTACGCGACGGATTTCTGCTGGGTTACCCAGAAGCACACATTCTGCAATGCCGCGCTCAGCACAGATAGCAGCAGCTTTCACGGTACGTGGCTCATCACCTTCTGGAAGAACGATGCGCTTGCCAGCTCTGCGAGCAAGTTCAGTTAGCTGGTAACGGAATGCTGGTGGGCTTAGACGACGAGACTTCTGAGTACCTTCAGTCATTGACTCGATCCAGTTACCGTCGATGTGACCAGCAACGTGCTCGTTAATGAATTCGATACGCTCTTTGTCGTCTGCAGGTACTTCAATGCTGAAGCTCTGTAGGTTTAGAGAAGTCTGCCAAGTGTTGCCTTGAGCTTTGAAGATAGGTAGGCCTGTTTCGAATGCTGGCTTACATAGACCTTCAATTTCGCGTGGGATGTCGTAACCGCCAGTTAGCAGTACAGCACCGATGTCAACACCGTTCATCGCCGCTAGAGAAGCAGCAACGATTACGTCTGGACGGTCTGCAGAAGTAACAAGTAGAGAACCTGGTTTGAAGTGCTCAATCATGTTTGGCAGAGAACGCGCACAGAACGTGATGCTCTTGATGCGACGAGTGTTGATGTCACCTTTGTTGATGATATCAGCATTCAAGTGTTTCGCCATGTCGATAGCACGAGTCGCAATCAGGTCGATGCTCCATGGCACGCAACCTAGTACACGAATTGGAGAAGTGTTGAAGATCTCCATCACTTTCATTTCGTTTTGCTTCGCGCTGTCTGCATCGTCAAAGATCTCAGACAGGTCAGGGCGAGTACGGCCAGCTTCATCAACAGGTGCGTTTAGCTTGTTGATGATAACACCAGAGATGTTTTTGTTCTTAGTACCGCCGAAGTTAGAACATGCTACTTCGATGCGCTCTTTAAGCTGAGCTGGGTTATCCGTGCCAGGTGTTGCCACTAGAACAATTTCAGCACCAAGTGTTGCTGCGATTTCCGCGTTCACTTGGTTAGCGAATGGGTGCTTACGAGTTGGTACCAGACCTTCAATTAGAGTTACATCTGCATCTTTATTGATTTGGTTGTAACGCTCAACGATGGTTTCTAGCAGCTCATCCATGTTGTCGTTACCGATCAGGCTTTCAGCAACAGACATCGCCATAGGTTCGCCGATCTTCATATCGCTGTTGTGGCCAACGATAGTTGAAGTTAGATCCGGCTGATCGCCGCCACTGCGTGGCTGACAAATAGGTTTGTAGAAAGAAACTTTAACGCCTTTACGCTCCATAGCGCGAAGAACACCCATGCTTACGCTAGTTAAACCAACACCAGCACTTGCAGGGATAAGCATAATAGTACGAGACATTCGTAGAGTACCTTTGCTATTGGGAGAGATAAAAGCTCAATTCTTATTCCATGATCTTCAAAGAATAGGAGCTGAGCCCCTAAAGAAAGCTCTTTGGAAGAAAAACTGGCTAGCCAATTGGCTAGCCAGTTTATGCATTAAAGACCTGCTAGGCGTGCAGTGTCTTCAGCAATAACAAGCTCTTCGTTAGTAGAGATTACCATTGCTGGGATACGGCTGTTCGCAGTAGTGATAGTGCCTTCGCCGCCGAAACGTGCTTTAAGGTTTGCTTCACTGTCTACTTCGATACCGAAGATACCTAGACGGTTTAGAACCATTTCACGGATAGGACCAGAGTTCTCGCCGATACCGCCAGTGAAAGTGATCGCATCTAGACGGCCGTCCATTGATGCAGTGTAACCCGCTACGTATTTAGCTAGACGGTGACAGAACACGTCCATTGCACGCGTTGCTTCTTCTTTCTCACCGTAGTTGTCTTCAACGAAACGACAGTCAGAAGTC
>ERZ1673961.280-NODE-280-length-23909-cov-324.448394_pt1 | contig 23909 bp, 18 predicted proteins | sample MGYA00580189_ERZ1673961 | MGnify/ENA primary metagenome ERZ1673961 (study PRJEB41334, sample SAMN05608105) | rock metagenome | biome: terrestrial subsurface; feature: shale formation; material: shale | place: USA: Pennsylvania ... | reverse complement strand
AAAATATCATAAGCTTCAAATCCAACTTGACAAAACTCACTTTTGCAAAGTGTAACATCTTGTGAGTCTTTTGCAAAACAGCTATTTAAACCTAAGTTTTTATAAAATAGTAATAAAAACTGACAAATTTTTTCATAACTTTGTTTTACACTCAAACCTTGAAAATCACTACTTGGTAGGACTAAACTATATGATAAGTCATGTCCATGAAAAAGTACTCCACCACCTGTAATTCTCTTTGCACAGTTGTTTTTATACTCTTTTATATAAGTAGGATAATCTTCACATTTTTGAGATAATCCAACTGTAAAAGATTTTTGCCATGTATAAAGACGTAATATTGGTAGATTATCATTTTCAAATGAATTTACTAGGACTTTATCTATTCCCATGTTAAGTTTTGCATTTTCATTAGTAGAAAGAATTAATCTAAAAATTTTATTTTTCTTCATGACTCACTTTCAAAATTTAAATTTCTCTTTTAAAAATCAAATTTTTTATGTAAAATTATAGCTGTTATTGAAGGCAAATGCATTAAGCCTTAGGCATTAGCAAAAAAATTTAATTTATGATTAAATTTATAGGCATTTTTAAACATAATAAATACATAATTTAACATTTCATAAGTATTATAACAAAAGAAACTATTCAAAATGGTTACATTCTTATTAAATACTTAAAATTTTTTATTAATATTATAAAAAAAAGAAAATTTTTTTGATATATTACTGTTATGTAACCTTTGTTTCTTATAATGTTTTAATACTTTAAACAAATAACTATTAAATAAGTTAATTATTGTATTATTTTAATATTATTTGCTAGTGAACCCAAATAAAATTTAAAAGGAGTATATATGTCAGATATACAATTAAAAGATATTGACCCTAACGAAACTAGAGAATGGTTAGAGGCACTTGATACAATTATCGAAGAAGATGGGACAGATAGAGCTCACTACTTACTTGAAAAACTTATTGATAAAGCAAGAAGAAGTGGAGGATATCTTCCTTTTAAAGCTACTACTGCATATTTAAACACTATTCCTGTGCATCAAGAACCTAAGATGCCAGCAAATTTATTACTTGAAAGAAAAATTAGATCAATTATTAGATGGAATGCACAAACAATGGTTTTAAGAGCTTCAAAAAAGAACTTAGAACTAGGTGGACATATTGCATCTTTTGCATCTTCTGCAACTTTATATGATGTTGGATTTAACCACTTCTTTAGAGCTCCAAGTGAAAAAGATGGTGGAGATTTAATATTTTTCCAAGGACATATTTCTCCTGGTATTTATGCTAGAAGTTTTGTAGAGGGTAGAATCTCTGAAGAACAAATGGATAACTTTAGACAAGAAGTAGATGGAAAAGGACTTTCATCATATCCACATCCAAAATTAATGCCAGAGTATTGGCAGTTTCCTACCGTATCTATGGGACTTGGACCAATACAAGCAATTTATCAAGCTAGATTTTTAAAATACTTAACTGATAGAGGTATTAAAGATTGTAGTAATCAAAAAGTTTATTGTTTCATGGGTGATGGTGAGTGTGATGAGCCTGAATCTTTAGGTGCAATTGGACTTGCTGGACGTGAGGGATTAGATAACTTAATTTTTGTTATAAATTGTAACTTACAAAGACTTGATGGACCTGTAAGAGGTAATGGAAAAATCATTCAAGAGCTTGAGGGTGAATTTAGAGGTGCAAAATGGGAAGTTATTAAAGTTATTTGGGGAAGATACTGGGATCCTTTATTAGAAAAAGATAAATCAGGTAAATTAGTAAAACTTATGAATGAAACTGTTGATGGTGAGTATCAAAACTATAAACAAAAAGGTGGAGCTTACACAAGAGAGAATTTCTTTAATAAGTATGAAGAAACAAAAGATTTAGTTGCAAATATGGGTGATGACGAAATCTGGAGATTAAACAGAGGTGGACACGACCCTGTAAAAGTATATGCAGCTTATAAAAAAGCCAATGAAACAAAAGGAAGACCAACTGTAATATTAGCAAAAACTGTTAAAGGTTATGGTATGGGTGATGCTGCTGAGGGTAAAAATATTGCTCATGGTGTTAAAAAGATTGATTTTGATACATTAAGAAAATTTAGAGATAGATTTGATATTCCTATTTCAGATGAAGAGATAAAAGAGCTTCCTTATTATAAACCAGCTGAAGATAGTGAAGAGATGCAATACTTAAGAGAAAGAAGAGCAGCTCTTGGTGGATATGTACCACAAAGAAGAAAAGAGTTTAGTGATAAGTTAACTATTCCAAAACTTGATGCATTTGATGCAATATTAAAAGGAAGTGGTGATAGAGAAGTTTCTACTACTATGGTACTTGTAAGAATTTTAAGTTCACTAGTAAAAGACAAATCAATTGGAAAAAGTATTGTTCCTATTGTTCCAGATGAAGCTAGAACATTTGGTATGGAAGGTATGTTTAGACAAATTGGTATTTATGCTCACGAAGGACAAAAATATGTTCCTCAAGATAGAGATCAAGTAGCATACTACAAAGAAGATAAAAAAGGACAAGTTCTTCAAGAAGGTATCAATGAGCTTGGAGCGATGGGTTCATGGGTTGCTGCAGCTACTTCATACTCTGTAAATGATTGTCCAATGATTCCATTTTATGTATATTATTCAATGTTTGGATTCCAAAGAATTGGTGATATGGCATGGGCAGCGGGAGATTTACAAGCAAGAGGTTTCTTAGTTGGTGGAACATCAGGTAGAACTACATTAAATGGTGAGGGATTACAACATCAAGATGGACACTCACATATTTTAGCAAATACTATACCAAATTGTATTTCATATGATCCAACTTATGGTTATGAATTGGCTGTTATAGTACAAAATGGTATTGAAAGAATGTATGGTGAAAAACAAGAAAATGTATTCTATTACTTAACAACACTAAATGAAAACTATAAACAACCTGAACTTCCACAAGGTGTAGAAGAGGGTATTATAAAAGGTATTTATAAATTAGAAGATGTAAAAGCAAAAGAAAACTACAATGTAAAACTACTTGGTTGTGGTTCTATTTTAGAGCAAGTAAGACAAGCTGCACAAATTTTATCTGATGATTATGGAATCTCTTCTGAGGTTTACTCTGTTACTTCATTTAATGAATTAACAAGAGAAGCACAAGATATTGATAGATACAATACTTTACATCCAGATGAAGAGAAAAAAGTACCATTTATTACTAAAACTTTAGGTGACAATGAAGATAATATCGTTGTTTCTGCGACTGATTATATTAAACTATACTCAGAACAAGTAAGAGCTTATGTAAAAGGAAGCTTTAAAGCATTAGGTACTGATGGATTTGGTAGATCTGATAGTAGAGAGAATTTAAGAGCTCACTTTGAAGTTGATTCAAGATTTATTGTATTTACTACTATTTCTCAATTAGTAGAAAAAGGAATACTTGAAAAATCAGTATTATTAGATACAATTAAAAAATTTAAAATCAATACAGAAAAAGTAAACCCATTAAAAGCATAAGGTGAAGTAATGAGTATAGAAGAAATTAAACTACCAGATGTTGGTGGAGAAGAAGTAGAAGTAATTGAAGTTTGTGTTAGTGCAGGAGATTCAATTGAAGAAGAAGGGGCTATAATTGTTGTAGAAACAGAAAAAGCATCTATGGATATTCCTGCAAATTTTGGTGGAACTATTGAATCAATTAATGTAAAAGCTGGAGATAAACTTTCTGAGGGTGATTTAGTGTGTACTATGAAAAAAGAAGGTAGTACACAAGATGAACAGCCAAAAGAAGAGATTAAAGAAGAACCAAAAGAAGAAGCAAAACAAGAAACACAAAAAGAAGAAGAGTCAAAAGAAGAAGAACAAGAAGAGTCTCAAAGTGTTGAAACTTCAAGTGTTGTAGAAGATATAGTTGTTCCTGATTTAGGTGAAGATGGTGAAGTTGATGTAATTGAAATATCTGTTAGTGCAGGTGATGAAGTTGAAGAAGAAGATGGACTTATTACATTAGAAACAGAAAAAGCAACTATGGATGTTCCAGCACCAGCTAAAGGAAAAATAGTAGAATTAACTGTTAAAGCAGGAGATAAAGTATCAACTGGAACAGTTATTGGTAAAATTGAAAAAACAGTTGAAACAACAGTTGCTTCAAAACCTGCTACTAAAAAAGAGACAAAAGAACCTACAACTAAAGTTGAAGCTGAAGAAGTAAAAGAAGAATCAAAAGAGCAAAACAGTTCATCACAAACTCAAGCAGAACCTGTAAAAACTACTGGAAAAGTTTATGCTTCTCCATCTGTTAGAAGAATTGCAAGAGAGTTTGGTGTTGATTTATCAAAAGTTAGTGGAACAGGAAGAAAAAATAGAATTTTAAAAGAAGATGTAAGACTATTTATCAAATCAGAATTAAGTAAACCATCATCTCAATCTTCTGGAAATACTGATTCGGGGCTTGGATTTGATTTACCAAAATTAAAACCAGTTGACTTTTCAAAATTTGGTGAAATTGAAACTGTTGAAATGAGTAGAATTCAAAAAATATCTGGACCTAGTTTACATAGAAACTGGCTTGGAATTCCTCATATTACACAGTTTGATGAAGCTGATATTTCTGAACTTGAAGAGTTTAGAAAAGCACAAAATGAACTTTTAGCTAAAAAAGAGAATGGTGTTAAGATTTCTCCTCTTGTATTTGCTTTAAAAGCTGTTGCAAAAGCATTAGAGTTGCATCCTAATTTTAACTCATCATTAAGTCCTGATGGTCAAAGTATTATTCTTAAAAAGTATATTAATATAGCAGTTGCAGTTGATACACCAAATGGACTTGTAGTTCCTGTACTTAAAGATGTTGATAAAAAAGGAATTGAAGAGTTATCTTTAGAGTTAAAAGAGATTTCTATTAAAGCAAGAGATGGAAAATTAAAAGCACAAGATATGCAAGGTGCTTGTTTTACAATCTCTAGTCTTGGTGGAATTGGAGGAACTGCATTTACTCCAATTATAAATGCACCAGAAGTTGCTATTTTAGGTTTATCAAAATCTGAAATTAAACCAAAATGGGATGGTGAGAAATTTGAGCCAAGATTAATGCTTCCATTATCATTATCATATGACCATAGAGTTATTGATGGTGCAGATGGCGCTAGATTTACAACAACACTATCAAAATTACTAAGTGATATTAGATTATTACTTTTATAATAAATCGAGGTAAATATGAGTAAAGAAGTTAAAGGACAAGTATTAGTAATAGGAGCAGGGCCAGCTGGATACTCTGCTGCTTTTAGAAGTGCTGATTTAGGTTTTGATGTAGTTTTAGTAGAAAAGCACAATACTTTAGGTGGAGTTTGTTTAAATGTTGGATGTATTCCATCAAAAGCACTTTTACATGTAGCTAAAGTTATTGAAGAAGCAGAAGAGATTTCACATCATGGTGTAAATTTTTCAAAACCAAATATTGAGTTAGATAAAGTTGGGTCATACAAAGATGGTGTAGTAAAAAAACTAACAGATGGTTTATCTGCTATGGCTAAAATGAGAAAAGTTACAGTTGTTAATGGAACTGCAACTTTTATTGATAAAAATAGTGTATCAGTTAAAAATGGTGATGAAGAGACAATCGTAAAATTTGATAATGCAATTATTGCAGCTGGTTCAAGACCTATTGAATTACCATTTATTCCCCATGAAGATCCAAGAATTTGGGATTCAACTGATGCTTTAAGATTAAAAGAAGTTCCAAAAAAACTACTTATTATGGGTGGTGGAATTATTGGACTTGAAATGGGTACAGTTTATCAAAAATTAGGTTCTTCTATTGATGTTGTTGAGATGCAAGATCAGTTAGTTCCTGTTGCTGATAAAGATGTAATTAAAGCATATACAAAAGCAAACAAAGATAGATTTAATATTATGTTAAATACAAAAGTTGCTAAAGTAGAAGCAAAAGATGATGGAATTCATGTTTCTATGGAAGGTGAGGGTGTTAGTGCTGAACCTATTGTATATGATGCTGTTTTAGTTGCTATTGGAAGAGCTGCAAATGGAAAAATGTTAGGACTTGAAAATGCAGGTGTTAATGTAAATGATTGGGGTATTATTGAAGTTGATAAACAACTAAGAACAAATGTAGATAATATCTTTGCAGTTGGTGATATTGTTGGTCAGCCAATGCTTGCACATAAAGGTGTTCATGAGGGGCATGTTGCAGCTGAGGTAATTGCTGGTAAAAAACATTTCTTTGAACCAAAAATGATTCCTTCAATTGCTTATACTTTCCCAGAAATTGCATGGGCAGGATTGACTGAAAAAGAGGCAAAAGAGGCTGGAATTGATTATGAAGTTTCAACTTTCCCTTGGTCTGCTTCTGGTAGAGCCTTAGCAAGTGATGTAAGTGAAAATGCTTTTACAAAGCTTATCTTTGATAAAAAAGACAACACTTTAGTTGGTGGAGCAATTGTTGGAGATAATGCTGGTGAGTTATTAGGTGAAATTGGACTTGCACTTGAGATGGATTGTGATGCAGAAGATATCGCTCTTACAATACATGCTCATCCAACACTGCATGAATCTGTTGGTTTAACAGCAGAGATTTATGAGGGAAGTATCACAGATCTTCCAAACGCAAAAGCAAAAAAGAGTAAATAATTTACTCTTTTTTGTAAAATATTTAAAAAAAACATAGTTTATACTTATAATTTTAATTTTTTTAAGTTATAATTGTGAACTAAAATTTTAAAAGGAGTAGCTATGAAACCTATTGGTTTTGGAAAAAACTATTTTTCACTGTCATCAATACTTGCTTATGCAGTAGAACAAAGACTTCATGGCATGGCTACAACTTTTAAAAAATATCTTAATATTGAAAAGTTCAGTTTTTCTGATGAAAATGAAGATGAATCAGTCTGCAATGAAGAATTAACACTAATAAACTGTTTTGTTATAAAAAGCAAACCTTGTCATTGTGATTGTGTATTTAGAAAAAAAGCACGTTTAGCTGTTGCACTTTTTAAATTTATTCCAAGATGTCCTTACTATTGTAAGTTCTTTGCGTTTAGAAGAACTGGCGTACATCCACCACAAACTATCTAATTCTTAATTATATAACAAAAAATCATATCAAAATAAAATAATAAAAATATAAGGATAAAGTAATGTCTAAAAATTATGTTATCGGATTTCCAAGAATTGGAGAAAAAAGAGAGCTTAAAAAAGTTTTAGAGAGTTTTTGGTCAGGTGAAGTTGACTTTGGAGAAGTTAAATATGTAGCAAATGAGTTAAAAAAGAGGCATTGGGCATATCAAAAAAGTGCGAAAGTTGAGTATATCTCATCAAATGATTTTTCATATTATGATAATATGCTTGATACTACAATCTTACTTGGAGCAATTCCACAAAGATTTGAAAACTTAGAAGATGAAGAGTTATATTTTGCAATGGCAAGGGGTAATAAAGATGCTGTTGCAATGGAAATGACAAAGTGGTTTAATACAAATTATCACTATATCGTTCCAGAGATTTCAAAAAATACAAAGTTTAAATTAAATAGTAAAAAAGTAATTAGTGAGTTTAAAGAAGCAAAAGATTTTGCAGTAAAAACAAAAATAAATTTAGTAGGACCTATTACATATTTAGGTCTTTCAAAATCAGTTGATAATAGTGATACTTTTTTACATATTAATAGTGTAGTTGAGCAGTATTGCAAACTTTTAGAAGAGCTTAGTTTACTTGATGATGAGATAATTGTTCAGTTTGATGAGCCTTTATTTGTAAAGGATTTAGATTCAAAAGTATTATCTTTAATAAAACCTGTATATGACAAGCTTGCAAAGGTTTCATCAAATATAAAAGTAGTAGTTGCAACATATTTTGAACACTCAAATGAAGCAACAAAAATCTTAGTAAATAGTCCAATTTGGGCACTTGCACTTGATTTTGTATATGGAAGTAAAAACTTTGAAGTCTTAGAAGAAATTGAAGCTTCAAATAAAGTTTTAATTGCTGGTGTTGTTGATGGAAGAAATGTATGGAAAAGTGATATTTCAAAAAAAGTTGAACTTTTAGATGAAATAGCTAAAAAGGTTTCAAAAAGTAAGATTTTAGTATCTACTTCTTGCTCACTTTTACATGTACCTTTTACTTTAGAGTATGAAACAGCACTTGATAGTGATATAAAATCTTGGCTTAGTTTTGCAAAAGAGAAACTTCTTGAGTTAAAACTTATCTCTAAACTATTTTTTAATGAAGAGTTAAATTTAGAAGATAAATCACAATTAAAAAGAAACCAAGAAGATAATGAAAGTAGAAAAAACTCTATAAAAATTCATAATAAAAAAGTTCAAGAAGAGTTATCAAAACTAAAAATAAATGAAAGAAAAGAAGCCTTTGAAGATAGAATAAAAGCACAAAGAGAGTTTTTTAAATATGAAGATTTAGCAACTACAACAATTGGCTCTTTCCCTCAAACACAAGAAATTAGGAAAAACAGAAGAGAGTATAAAAACAGCCTTATTTCAAAAGAGCAGTATGAGCTTCAAATAAAAGAGTATATTGATGATTGTATAGATTTTCAAGAAAGTATAGGACTTGATGTATTAGTTCATGGTGAGCCAGAAAGAAATGATATGGTTGAGTATTTTGGAGAGTTACTTGATGGATTTGCTTTTACTAAAAATGCATGGGTTCAATCTTATGGAAGTAGATGCGTTAAACCACCATTGATTTTTGGTGATGTTACAAGAGAAAATCCAATGACAGTAGAGTGGATTAAATATGCACAAAGCAGAACTAAAAAGATAGTAAAAGGTATGTTAACAGGTCCTGTAACAATTTTAAATTGGTCTTTTGTAAGAGATGATAAACCAAGAAATGAAGTTGCGCGTCAAATAGCTTTAGCAATTGCAAAAGAGGTTGATGATTTACAAAATGCGGGTATAAAGATGATTCAAGTTGATGAGGCTGCATTTAAAGAGGGGTATCCTTTAAGAGATGAAAATATTAGCAAGTATGAAAAATGGGCAGTTGAAAACTTTAGATTAAGTGTTAGTAAGGCTAAAATAGATACTCAAATTCATACTCACATGTGTTATAGTGAGTTTAATGATATCATTAAAACAATAGAAGCAATGGATGCAGATGTAATCTCTATTGAAACAGCAAGAAGTGGAAATGAATTACTTAAAATATTTAAGAAAGTAGGATACAAACAAGAAGTTGGTCCTGGTGTTTATGATATTCATAGTCCAAGAGTTCCAAGTGTAGAAGAGATGGTTGAGCAAATAAAAGCTTTACTTGAAGTTTTACCAAAAGAGCAACTATGGATAAATCCAGATTGTGGCTTAAAAACTAGAAAATGGCCTGAAGTAAAACAAAGTTTGGAAAACATGGTAAAGGCTGTAAAACAAGTAAGAGATGAAAAATAACAAAAAGAGGATATTTTTATATCCTCTTTTTTAGATTATTTTATAGTTTGTAATCAATTAGTAGCTAAAGTTTAGTATGCTTCTAACCTTTTAAAAAATTATTTTTTAACTTATTGTTTTGTTTTATAAAAAATATTATAATAAAGTGAAATTGTTATGGCAAAGGATGAGTATGGGGAGACGGGGACTTAAAACTAAAGTATTAGCGATTGTATCAATTTGTATTATAGTTGCTTTTACTTTTTTGGCATATGATAGTGCAAGTAGTGAGTATGATTCACAATATAATAGTATTAAACAAAGAGAGTTGCAATTAGCTTCTGATAGTTCAAAATATATTCAGAGTTTTTTTCAAGCAAAAGTTGATATTGTAAATGCATTAGCGCAAGAATTACCTTCATTTAATATCTCTCATGAAAATAAAGAAGTTATTGATAAATTAAATTTGGCAATAAAAGCTGGTAAGTTTTATGATGTGTATTTAGGGATGAAAACTGATGGTAGATTAATACAATCAGATGGAACAATTTTAAGTATTGAAAAAGATGACTATGATTCAAGAACAAGACCTTGGTATAAACAAGCTGTTAAAGACAAAAAAGCAGGAATTTCTAAACCATATATTGATGTAACAACAAAAAAATTAGTTGTTACTGTTTATACGCCATTTATCAAAAATGGAGAAGTTCTTGGTGTAATAGGTTCTGATATTTTTATAGATACAATTGTTGAATCAGTATTAAATATAAAATTAAAAAACACAGGTTTTGGTTATTTAGTTCATGATGATGGTACATTATTAATTCATAAAAATAAAGATTTAGTAAATAAACAAAGTGAAGTTTTCAAACAGATAAAAAAAGAGGGTGAAAAAACTGCTTTTTATGAAGCTACTTTAAAAAATAGAGATTTATTAGCTGCATATAGCAGTATTGAATCAACTGGTTGGAATTTTGTAATACAGTTAGACAAAGATGAAATTTTTGATGAGATTATTTCAAGTATTATAAAAGAGATTATCTTGTATGTAATTTTACTTGCAATTATTTTATCTATTTTGTTATTTACACTAATTAAGCTACTTTCTCCTTTACAAACCTTAGAAGATGGCTTGAATTTCTTTTTTAAATACTTAAAAGGTGAAGAAAAAGAGATAAAAGTTTTAGATATAAAAAGCAATGATGAGTTTGAAAGTATGGCTTCTACACTAAATGAAGAGATGAATCAAGTTGCAAAAAGTTTTGAAGAAGATAAAATACTTATTGAAGAAGTAAAAACAGTTGTAAATTATATAAATGAAGGTAAGCTTGATGTATTAGTGAAAAAATCTACATCAAATAAATCATTAAATGAGTTAAAAGATATTTTAAATGAGATGATAAAAACTATTAATGAGAATGTAAATAGTGATATCAATCCAATTTTAAATGTTCTTGAAGAGTATTCAAATCTAAACTTTGTAAATATGATAGAAAATCCTGATGGAAAAGTTTCTAAAGGGCTAAATAATTTATGTGAAATCATAAATGAGATGTTAAGAGAAAATAAATTAAATGGTATCAACTTAGAACAAAGTTCAAATACTTTATTACACAATGTTGATATATTAAATAAAGCTTCAAATGATACAGCAGTTTCACTTGAAGAAACAGCAGCAGCCGTTGAAGAGATTACAAGTACAATTATCAATAACACAAATAGAATAGGGGATATGTCAGAACACTCAAATGATTTACTTAATTCTATTAATCAAGGTAATAAATTAGCAAACTCAACTGCTAAATCAATGGATGATATCAATGAGCAAACACAATCAATTGCAGAAGCAATTACAGTTATTGATCAAATAGCATTCCAAACAAATATTCTTTCACTTAATGCAGCAGTTGAAGCAGCAACAGCAGGTGAAAGTGGAAAAGGCTTTGCAGTTGTTGCTGGTGAAGTAAGAAACCTTGCAAGTAGAAGTGCAGAAGCAGCTAATCAAATTAAATCAATAGTTGAAAATGCAACGCAAAAAGCCAATGAAGGTAAAGCTATCTCTTCTGAAATGATAGAGGGATATAAATCTTTAAATGAGAATATAAATAAAACTACAGAAGCCATTAAAGATATTTCTGATGCTTCAAAAGAGCAAAAAATTAGTATTGAGCAGATTAATGATGTAATTACTAGACTTGATCAACAAACACAAAAAAATGCTTCTGTTGCTAGTGAAACTCATAATATTGCAGTAAATACAGCTACAATTGCTAGTGAAATTTTAAGTGCTGTTAATGAGAAAAAATTTAAGGAGTAATCTATTGAATAAAGAAGAGGCTTCTCTTCTTTATTTTTTAGTTGAACTTTTTATCTTGAAGATTTAATACTATCTCTTTTGAAATATTATCATTATTTGTTGCTATCTCTTTTGTTTGTGCTGCTATTGATGCATTTTTTTGAGTTTGCTTATCTAAAAGATTAATTGCATCATTGATTTGAGAGATACTATTTTCTTGCTCTTGTGAAGCAGTTGCGATATCTTTTATTGTTTTAGTTGTCTTATCAATGTTTTCTAATAATTTTTCATACCCCTCAATCATCTTATCACTTGTTTGTTTTCCTGTAGTTGCTTTTAATGTTGCATTCTCAACTATCTTTTTTATCTCTTTAGCAGCTTGTGCACTTCTATTTGCAAGGTTTCTAACTTCAGCTGCAACAACTGCAAAGCCTTTTCCACTTTCACCTGCTGTTGCTGCTTCAACTGCTGCATTAAGTGAAAGAATATTTGTTTGGAATGCTATTTGATCAATAACTGAAATTGCTGTATTTATTGTACTTACTTGCTCTTCAATTTGTGTCATAGAAATAGATGTATTCTTTGCTAAGCTTTGACCCTCTTTTGCTGAGCTATCAACTTGTAAAGATAGTTGTGTCATATTTACTACATTGTTTGAGTTACTTTTTACACTTTGTGTAATCTCATCTAATGATGCTGAAGTTTGTTCAAGTGAAGCTGCTGCTTCATTTGAACTAATATTTAACTCATTTACATTTTCTATAAGTAAGCTTGATGATTTATCTAGTGTTTTACCCACTTGCAATGACTGTTTTAATAAGTTTGATATTATATCACCAAGTTCATTTATAGCAATAGAAACTTTCTCTTTTGCATTTGGAAATCTTACTGTAAAGTCATGCTCTTTATAGCTTTTTAGAACATTTAAAAGTAAAGGAATATCTCTTGCAACATTTATCTCTAATTCTGTTTGCATTTTTGTTAATATATTTTTTAGCTCTTGCAATGAGTCTGTACTTGTATTTGCTTCAATCTTAGAACAAAGGTTACCTTCTCCAATATCTTTTGCAAATCTTGCTATATCTTTTACAAAAAGTTCATCTTGTTTTATAGATTTTTCAGTTTTTTGAATATTGTGATTTATGATTTTTGCCATTTGCCCTAACTCATCTTTTGAATCAAGATCAATTAAGTTTGTATTAGGCTTTTGTTTACTTATAAAACTAAAGAAATCTTCTAAGCCATTTTGTACTTTTTGAACTGATTTTATTAATTGACTTGAAATTAAATATGCAATTAAAATACCTAAAAATAAAGCAATAACTAAAATAGTAATCATTGTATATGAAAAACTACTTGCTACTTCTCTTGCCTTTGGAGTTGCGATTTGGTTTTTATTTTCTTGATAATCAATAAACTCATTAATTACTTTAAGCCAGTTTGTAAAATTGTCTTTTGCTTCAAAAAGAAGTATATCTTTTGCTTTTTGATTATCACCTTCTTGTTTTAATTTTATTATTTTATCAACTAATGGAAGAGTAGATTTTTCTATATTTTTTATTTTTGAAAGAATTATTTTTTCTTCAGAATCTACATTTAGTCCTTCTTGAAATATCTTATCTAATGGTTTTGCAGATTTTATATAAAATTTCTCTAATCTTTTTATATCTTCAAGTGATTTTTTAAATAATAAATCTTGACTATTTTGTGCTAAAACTAAATCTCTTATTGCAATAGCTCTATCATGAACACTACCTCTGAAGTTTATAGCATATCTTTGTTTTACTGAATTTACTTCAACTACTTCATTTAGTGTTTCATCAATAAATTTAACTTTTATTATTCCAATTGAAGAAATCAAAATAATAATCAAAAGCATAAAAGCAAATCCTGTGTATAGTTTTTTAGAAATAGTAATATCTTTAAGCATAATTTCTCCTATAATTAAAAAATTTTCTAAAGAAAATTTTTTTCCTTTATGATATATGAATTATACTTAAAAGATATATAAAAAATTAATCTATATTTGACTTGGAAGTTTTATTTGATAAACTTAATAGATGTTTATTTTAGTTATTTTTCTTTATTTACTTGTGAGTCATCATATGGATCCATATGGATATTTATAAGCCAATCTCTTTTTTCATCAAGTTTTTTTATTTGTTCTTCAATTTTATCAGAGGTTCTATGTGCATCCATTAGAGTAATTAAACAATCAAAGACTAAGTGTACTTCAACAAAGGTTTGACTCCCTGCTTCTCTTGTTTTTAATAAATGATATGTATTTACTTTTTGAGTTGTTCTGATTATATTTTCTATACTTTTTACTATTTCATCATCAACTGCTCTATCAAGAAGTATTAAAACTCCATCTTTTATTAGTTCAAAAGCTGAATATATAATAAAAAGTGCTATACATCCACCAACAATAGCATCAACTATTTCATAACCTGTAAGATTTACTAAAACTAGTGATACTAATACAGCAACATTTGTATATACATCAGTTTTGTAGTGTAAAGCATCTGCTTTTATTACCATATTGTTTGTTTTTTTTGCTACAAAATTTAAATATAAAACCAATGATATTGTAATTATAAGTGAAATAATCATAACAGTTAGTGATATATTTAAATATTGTGAAACTTCATTTGTATATGCTTTTTTTATTGCTTGATAAAGTAAAAATATACCAGATAAGGTGATAATTGTACCCTCAATTACAGAAGCTAAGGCTTCAATCTTTCCTCTTCCATAATTAAATGTTTTATCAGCAGGTTTTTCAGCATTTGAAATAGCAAAATAATTAAATATTGATACAAACATATCTAAAACAGAATCAACAGCAGAAGCTAAAACAGCAACTGAACCACTTGTAATACCAATAATTAATTTGATTAGTGTTAAAAGAGCAGCTACGCTTGAAGATACAAGCGTAGCTTTTTTTTGAAGTGTCATTTTATACCTTTTTCGATAAATTTTTTGATTCTTTTTATACCTTTTTCTATACTTTCTAAATCAGTAGCAAAAGAGAATCTAAAGTATCCCTCTGCTCCAAAAGCAAGTCCAGGAACTACTGCAACACCTTCTTCTTCAAGAAGTTGTTCACAGAATTTTATAGAATTATCTGTTACTTCTTTGATATTAACAAATAAATAAAATGAACCTTTAGGTACAACACATGATACACCTTTTATTGCATTAAAAGCTTTTACTGCAATATCTCTTCTTTCTTCAAATTTGTCTCTCATTGTAGCAATACTTTTATCAGCTTTACCCTCAAGTGCAGGAATAGCTGCGTATTGTGTCATAGTATTAACATTTGATGTTACTTGACCTTGAAATTTTATCATTGCTTTAACTATTTTTATTTTAGGTGTTGCAATATATCCAAATCTCCATCCAGTCATAGCAACAGCTTTACTTAGTCCATTTATTGTAACTGTTCTTTCAAACATATCTTCACTTACTTGTGCAGCAGCAGTAAACTCACTACCATCATAAATGATTTTTTCATACATTTCATCTGATAATACAATTATATCAGTTCCCTCAAGTACTTTTCCTATCTCTTCTAACTCTTTTTTAGAATAAACAGCACCAGTTGGGTTTGATGGTGAATTTAAAAGTAGTGCTTTTGTTTTTGGCGTAATTGCTTTTTTTAATTGCTCCGCAGTAATTTTAAATTTTGTTGAATCATCAGTTTCAATAAATACAGGAACTCCATCAGAAAATTTAACTTGTTCTGGATAAGTTACCCAACAAGGAGCTGGAATAATTACTTCATCACCTTTACTAATTAGTGATTGAAAAAGATTAAATAGTGAATGCTTCGCTCCATTACTAATAACAATATGCTCTAATTTATACTCAAGACCATGGTCTCTTTTTAGCTTGTTTATTATTGCTTGTTTAGTCTCTGTGATACCCTCAACAGACGTGTATTTCGTCTTTCCATCATTTATAGCTTTTATAGCAGCTTTTTTAATAATATCTGGAGTATCAAAATCAGGTTCCCCTGCACTAAAACTTAAAATGTCTCTACCTTGTGCTTTTAGTTCTCTCCCTAAAGCAGTAATAGCCATTGTAACTGACGGAGATAATTTCTCCATTCTCTGGGCAATTTTCATTAGCTTTTTTCCTCTAAATAATTTTCATTATGTTAATATTATACGGGTAATATAATAAAAAAGATTTTATCGAATACTAGCTTAAGGAAGCGTTTGGAATTTAAAATTAAAGTTAACAATAAGCTAATAACAGTTAAATTAGAAAAAAGAGTTGGCATGAAACACTCTTATTTACGAATTTTAAGTAGTGAAGTGTTACAAATTAGAGCAAATAGATACTTTAGCATAGATGATGCAAAAAATCTAATAGAAAAAAAGTTAAATTGGATAGAAAAAAATATTGAAAGATTATCCTTAAATAGACTAGATGAAGATGAATTTTATTACTTAGGAGTAAAACATAAAAATCTAGATAGTAGAGATTTAAATAGTTTTTATAAAGAAGAAGCAAAAAGATTAATTCCACCTATTGTTGAAAAGTATTCAAATGAAATGAATCTTTATCCTACATTGATTAAATATAGAAAAAATAAGAGAACATGGGGCTCATGCAATTATAAAAACGAAATTAATTTCAATATATTACTTGTAAAATTTCCCCTTGAAGTAATAGAGTATATAGTAATTCATGAATTAGCACATATTAAACATAAAAATCATTCTAGAAATTTTTGGGATTTTGTGAAAGTTTATTGTGAAGATTATAAAAGAAGAGAAGAGTTACTTAAGAGCTTTTTATAAGCTCTCTAATCTCTTCAAATAATCTGTGAAGTTTTGGGTCTTTTATGCTGTTTCTAAATATACCATATGACCTTTCATCATACTTTTCATATACAATATTTTCTTCTTGTTTTTTTTCTCTTTTATTAGTTACAAAAAATTTTATATCATTAATATTGGTCATATGTGCACTACTTAATAGTGAATTTATTAAAGCTTTGTTATACTCGAATTCCATTTTATAAACAGGATGAGTTAATACAAAGTATAAGGTTTCATTTTTTATGTAAGTAAACTTTATACCTTTTTTTAGTTTCAAAGGTAATACACTAATTAACCTTTGCATAGCTTCATTGGTATTGATTTTCCTGAATTCAGGATTTTGTTTAAGATGATTAAGAATTGTAGAAACTTTTTTCATATTGCTATTATAGCAGTTTTTTTATTAGCTTTAAATGGATGCGGATATAAAGCCAATCCCGTTTATGATGATAATAAAATAGAAGCTAAAAAATAATGCAAGTATATGACTATTTAATTATAGGTTCTGGTGTTGCTGGATTAAATGCAGCAAGGTTAATTCCAAAAGATAAAAAAGTATTACTAGTATGTAAAAAATCCCCTTGGGATTGTAATACTTTTTGGGCTCAAGGTGGAGTAGCCACAGCCGTTGATGATAAAGATATCCCCCTTCATATCAAAGATACTTTAATAGCAGGTGTTAATTATAATGATAAAAATGCTGTTGAAATACTTAGTAAGAACTCATTGAGCGCAATACATGATTTAATTGATGCTGGTTTGAAGTTTGACTTAAATTCTAAAAAAGAGTTGGCTTTTACTAAAGAAGCAGCTCACTCTAGAAGTAGAATTTTACATGCAGATGGTGATGCTACTGGTAGAATGATTCATATGTTTTTAATTGAGCAGTTTGCTCATGAAATACTAACAGAAGCTGTTGTTTCTGATTTATTAATAGAAAATGATGTCTGTTATGGGGCACAATTTTTTATAAATGAAACAGAAGAGAAAGTTGTATATGCACACAATACAATCATTGCAAGTGGTGGTGTTGGTTCTTTATATAAATATCATACTAACTCAACTACAATTGCAGGAGAAGTACAAGGTATTTGTTTAGAAAAAGGTATACAATTAAAAGATATGGAAATGATACAGTTTCATCCAACTGTTGTAAAAGGTACACATTTTGCTAGAAAGCCACTTTTAAGTGAAGCTTTAAGAGGAGAGGGTGCACATATTGTAGATGAAGATGGAAAAAGATTCGTCTTTGATTATCATGAAGATGGTGAGCTAGCTCCAAGAGATGTAGTTAGCCGTGCTATATTTGATTATGCTAAAAAAAATAGAAAAAAAGTATTTTTATCATTTGAAAACTTTGAAAAAGAGTTCTTTATTAAAAGATTTCCAAACATTTATGCAAATTTAAAAGACATAGGTTTTGAGTTACCTTTTGAAAGAGTTCCTATTTCACCTGCTTTTCATTATACTATGGGTGGAATTCCTACTGATTCAAATGCAAAAATAACTAACATGAAAAACCTTTATGTAGTAGGTGAAGCAGCTTGTACAGGAGTTCATGGAGCAAATAGACTTGCTTCAAACTCTTTATTGGAGGGTATTGTATTTTCAAAAATTGCCGTTGAACACAGTTTGAAAAATAATTTTAAAATATCATATAAAAATTATAATAAAAAGATATTATCTTATATTAGAAATAATGAAATTGATAAAAATATTAAAAATTCACTTAGAAAACTTATGTGGGAAAATGCTGCAATTGTAAGAAAACAGAGTAATTTAGAGTATGCTTTAAGTGAAGTTCAAAAGTTTTTACAGCAAGATGTTGGAAGACTTTTAAGATTGAGACTATTAACTGCACAATCAATACTTCAAGCAGCAGTGAATAGAAAAGAGTCTTTAGGGGCTCACTTTTTAGAAAAAGATAAATAATAAGTTTATAATAAAACTATAAAATTAAATTATATAACATCGAGGAGAATTAATGTTAAAGATTATGTTATCAATGATATTTTGTTCATTAGCTGCATTTGCATCAAGTTCAGCTAGTACAACACAAGTACCTGATTTAACAATGACATGGATTGGGTTTGCATCACTAATAATATTTGTGATTGGATATTATTTTGTTGCAGCAGAAGAGAAGTATCATATAGATAAGGCAAAACCTGCTTTATTTATAGGAACTTTTATTTTTATTTTAATTGCTATTTATTATGCACTTAATGACTTAAATATGGACTTAGTTCATACACAAGCGCAACACTTGATTTTAGAAATCGCAGAGATTTTCTTCTTCTTATTTGTTGCAATGACTTATATTGAATCTTTGATTCATATGAATGTATTTGATAGATTAAAATATAACTTAGTTTCAAAAGGTTTTACTTATAGAAAACTTTTTTGGGCTACTGGTTTTATCGCATTTTTCTTATCTCCAATTGCAGATAACTTAACAACTGCATTGATTTTATCAACTGTATTAATTACTATTGAAAAAAATAGAAAAGACTTTTTGGTTCCTGGTGCAATAAATATTGTAGTTGCAGCAAATGCTGGTGGTGCTTGGTCTCCTTTTGGTGATATTACTACACTTATGGCATGGACAGCAAAAAAAGGTGCATTTTCTGATTTCTTATTTTTATTTCCATCTGCAATTGTTGGTTATTTAATAACTGCATTTTTATTATCTAGATTTGTTCCAAATGAAGTTCCAGCTTTTGATGCTACAAAAGAGAAAAGACCTGAACTTGGTGATGGTGCAAAAACAATAATGGGACTTGGAATATTTACAATTGTTTGTGCTGTAATATCACATCAAGTACTACATTTACCTGCTATGTGGGGTATGATGTTTGGTCTTGCTTTATTAAAAGTTTATTCTTATGGACTTAATAGAAAATATGGAAAAGATCACTTTAATATTTTTGACTCAATTGCAAAAATTGAAAATAACACACTGTTATTTTTCTTTGGTATTTTAGCAGCTGTTGGAGGATTGTATTTCTTAGGATGGTTAGCCTTAGCAGCAGTTGTTTATGATCCATCAGTATTAGGACCAACATGGTCAAATATTGGTGTTGGGTTCTTATCTGCAATTGTTGATAATATTCCAGTAATGTCAGCTGTATTAAAAGCTAGTCCAGAGATGGGACTTGATCAATGGATGCTAGTAACATTAACAGCTGGTATTGGTGGTTCTATGATTTCATTTGGTAGTGCTGCTGGTGTTGGTGTTATGGGAAAATTGCATGGGATTTATACATTTGGATCTCATATGAAATATGCTTGGACAATTGTATTGGGATATTTTGCTTCTATTGGAGTATGGTATTTACAATATCAAGTTTTAGGAATAGGGCATTAGATTATTTTAATAAAACAAAAAAAGCCACTAAGTTTTTCTTAGTGGCTTTTTTTATATACAAAGGTTTGTTTATGTTTGGATGGCTATTTAATAAAAAAAAGAATAAAAAAATAAAAAGAACTAATACTTTTGTATGTAAACATTGTAAATATAGTTGTGAAACTTGTGATACAAAATTTTGTTACTCTTGCTATAGTGATAAAGGAAATCCTTGTCCAAAGTGTGGGAAAACAAATCTTCAAGAAAAAGAAAATTCTTAAACTATTTTATGATTAACTAAAAATTTACTACTTTTTAGCTATCATAACAACTAAAATAAAAAGTAATATTAATCACTCCAAGTGTTAAAATCAATTAAGGAAAATAATATATGAAACATGTACCAATTGTTGTATTGGATTTTGGTAGTCAATATACTCAAATCATTGCTAGAAAATTAAGAGAGTCTGGAGTATATAGTGAAATTGTTCCATTTAATGAAAATATCGAAGATATTAAGGCTAGAACTCCTAAAGGAATAATTTTAAGTGGTGGACCAGCGTCTGTTTATGGTAAAGATGCTTATCATCCAGATGAAGAGATTTTTAATTTAGGTCTTCCTATTTTAGGTATTTGTTATGGAATGCAGTTAATTTCTCAACATTTTGGAGGAAGTGTAATTCCAGCAGATCATCACGAATATGGAAAAGCACAACTAAAATTTGAAAAAGAAAGTGATATCTTCAAAGATACAACTGATGGTCAAATAGTTTGGATGTCACATGGAGATAGAGTAGAAAAAATTCCAGAAGGATTTGAAAAAATCGCAACTAGTGAAAACTCTCCATATGCAGCTATTGCAGATATGAATAGACTTGTATATGCATTTCAATTTCATCCTGAAGTATATCACTCAAAAGAGGGTGCAAAACTACTTAAGAACTTTGCAAAACATATATGTGGTTGTGACTCTACTTGGAATATGGGATCTTTTGCAAAAGAGCAAATTAAAAAGATTCAAGATAAAGTAGGAGATAAAAAAGTACTTTGTGGTGTAAGTGGAGGAGTTGATTCTTCTGTTGTTGCAACACTTTTAGCAGAAGCTATAGGAAATCAGCTTATTCCTGTGTTTGTTGATCATGGACTTTTAAGAGCCAATGAAAGAGAACAAGTAGAAGCTATGTTTAGTACAAGAGGAATTGACTTAATCACAGTTGATGCAACTGATGTTTTCTTGAAAAAACTTGAGGGTGTAACTGATCCTGAAACAAAAAGAAAAGTAATTGGTGAAACTTTTATTGAAGTATTTGACCAAGAAGCAAAAAAACATGATGGAATAGAGTTTTTAGCACAAGGTACACTTTATACAGATGTAATTGAATCAGTATCAGTTAAAGGACCATCAAAAACAATCAAATCTCACCACAATGTTGGTGGACTTCCAGATTGGATGACATTTGAACTAATTGAACCTTTAAGAGAGATCTTTAAAGATGAAGTTAGAGTATTAGGATTAGAACTTGGACTTCCAAAAGATATGATTGGAAGACATCCTTTCCCTGGGCCAGGACTTGCTATTAGAATTATGGGTGATGTAAATAAACCTGATTTAGAGATATTAAGAAAAGCAGATGTTATTATGCTAGATGTTTTAAGATCATCAGGATATTATGACAAAACATGGCAAGCATTTACAGTTTTATTAAATGTAAAATCAGTAGGTGTTATGGGTGATAATAGAACTTATGATAATACTGTTTGTGTAAGAATAGTAGAAGCAACAGATGGAATGACAGCAACATTTGCACATATTCCACATGATATCTTAGAAACAATTTCAAGAAGAATCATCAACGAAGTTGATGGAATCAACAGAGTTGTTTATGATATTTCATCTAAACCACCTGCAACTATTGAGTGGGAATAAAAGCGAATAGCTTTTATTCATCTTGCACTAGATTTAGATTTGAGGTACTTTAGTACATCTTCATCTAAATCTAGCACAATCTAAACAAAATCTATCGCTTTTCATAGTTTTGTTTTAAAAATCTAATTTTATCTTTCATTATTTTAATAGTTTTTAACTAAAATCACTTCTAAAAAAATGTATATTTACTAAAATTTTAATATAATAACTTTACATTTAATAAGGATATATAATAATTATGGAAAAAGACAATTTAAAAGAACTTGTGATTGAATATTTTAAGAAAGTGGATAATGGTGACTCTAGTTATCTTGAGTTGTTTACAGATGATGTGGATTTTTTCTTTCCTAAGTTTGGACAAAAAAAAGGAAAAGAGGCATTAATTGAGTTTGGCAATAGAATTGGAAGTTCTTTAACAAGTATTTGGCATGATATAGATGGCTTTCAAATAATATCTGTTGATAATAAGGTTGTTGTCGAAGGTCAAGAAGGTGGCGTGATGAGTGATGGAACTCCTTGGCCAGATAATAATATATCTATAGGTCGTTTTTGTAGTGTATTTGAATTTACTGGAAAACTCATTAGTCGTATGTATGTATATGTAGATCCTGATTTTCCTAGTCGAGATGAAGAAAGAATTTCAGTATTGTCAGATAAAAAGTAACTAATAAAAAATTCTTTAAAAGGAATTCCTAATGCATAGGTTTTAAAATTAAATTTTTTGGGAACAAAATACATAGTTTACTTTTCTACTTGAATCTTAAGTTCATCTTTTAGTGATATATTTAAAACTTGTTCTTAAAGAAATACTATGAAGTAAAAGGCTTGATTCTGAGTAGTAGGTGAGACATTTTGATTCTTGGCTAGATAGGTTAAATATTCTTCAATCTCTTTTTTACCCATAGTATTAGGATGTCGTTTATTATGAAATAATATATATTTCTTTACCCAATAAATATATACATTTTCTGTTTTTATACTATAATGTTTTACTCTTATTTTGTCCCTCATTATATCAAGTAATTTTTTACCCATTTTTTACTCCTAAATAATATAAGTGTTGTTAAAGGTTTATTTTTTACTTTTAACATACATTATGTATATTAAAGTTCTAAGTATCGATATAAAATAAACAAAAAAATTATAACTTATAATAAAAATATAGATAAAAATTATTGCATATTGCAATATATTTTTTATAAATATCCTTCAATTAAGCTTTTTGGGAAATATATAATAAATAAGTAGATTTAAGTACTTTATTTATATAATGTACATTCAATAAATAGTTATGTTTATATATGCAAAAAATTAAAGGGATAGAATGTATTCGATAGTTCAAGAAGTATTAAAAACAATTATGATTATAGTTGTATTTTGTATGATTGGTTTTTATGTTTTTCAAAATATGAACATACAAGTTAGTACTGTAAGTAAAATTTATAATAATAATGAAAAAATAGCTAATATTAATGAAGATATTATTAAAACAAATACTGAAATAGAAAAGATAAAACAACAATTTAATATTTTAACTCAGTTAAGTGAAAAACAAAGAGAAGAGTTGTTCGCTAATAAGTTAAATGAAAAAATACTTACAAATAATAATGAGCTTAATAAAATAAAAGATTTATTACTTCAAACACCGGAAAGAGCAATAGCTTTAGAACGATTATCCTTAAAACAAAAAAATGATACTATATTGCTAAAACAGCAAATAAAATCACTTGAAAAACAACTTGCAAGTATATCAAATTATAATGTAGCATTGGTAATAGCATTAGTTACGATTAGTTACTTGACACAGATTTTTAAACGGTCTCAACATAACTGTCAAGTGCAATCCAAAAATGCACCAGAATGCAGTGCAAAAGTGCACCACTTAGTAACACCTATTTGCTAGAAATGTCTAACAACCCAGCTTCCCTTTTTTGCTTTAGTCTATAGCTTTCACCTGTAACATTTATTAAATGTGAATGATGAATTAATCTATCTAAAATTGCAGCAGTTAATGCCTCATCATTATTTAGCACCTCCTTCCATTTGAATTTTTTGACTGAAAATTGACCCACTATTTTGTAAACTTTTGACCCACCT
>ERZ1673961.279-NODE-279-length-24006-cov-6.273183_pt1 | contig 24006 bp, 19 predicted proteins | sample MGYA00580189_ERZ1673961 | MGnify/ENA primary metagenome ERZ1673961 (study PRJEB41334, sample SAMN05608105) | rock metagenome | biome: terrestrial subsurface; feature: shale formation; material: shale | place: USA: Pennsylvania ... | reverse complement strand
TAGCGACCGTATCATTCAATTAGCCATTGCATCCTGAGGTGCGTCCATATATGTTATGTCGTGAATTCTCTTAGCAGTATATCGTTCAGAGTGTCGAGGTGACCAATATTGTTCAAAAGACTATCGATACCTTATAACTGATTATAATCTATGGCAAAATATGGCAGAAAAGTAAACTGTTGGGATACTTGTGTGGAAAGCTTCTTCCATAAAATGAGGGTTGAAGCGAGCCAATAATGATCAGAGACGAGAAGCGCCAAACGATCTTAAATTGCATTGAGGCTGATTATAATCGGACGAGAAGAAACAGTGCTCTTGGCTATCTAAGCCCAGTTAACCATGAACAGCAAAATGTCGCGTAATGTGGTGTCCAGTCTAGCTGGATAAGACCATATATAAGAGTCCTGTTATTTTTGACAACCTCAATATGTTCTTTATTAAAAGTTATTCTTTAAATACAGTTTCAAGAATTTCACTAAACGCTTTTGTCTAAAAATTCTCGTAGGCTGACTCAGAAGTCTATAAAGCCATTCACAATGAATTTTTTGAGCCCAATTCGGCGCTCGCTTTACATTATCTGTAAAGACGTCGAATGTCCCGCCAAGGCCCATCATAAATGCATTTAGACCTTCGTTCTTACACTTGATCATAAACTCTTCCTGCCTTGGTGATCCCATTGCAACACATAAAATCCTTGCCCTACTGTGTTTAATTCTTTGAATCATATCCTCATCTGAATCAAAGTAACCATCATTAAAACCTACTACGTTTACTGAATATTTTGTTAACAGTTTTTTACGAGTTGAATCTACTACACCTTGTTTGGCTCCGAGAAGAAAAACTGGAATATTCTTTCTTCCAGCTTCGATCATAATTGACTCCCAAAGTTCACATCCGGGAATCCTAGATGTATACAAGCCTGTTTTTCTTTTGATAGCCTTAACAACTCCAATTCCATCTGGATATCTAAAGTCGCAAAGGTTAAGTAAATTCTTAATATCATCCGATTCATTCGCCCTAATTATTTTTTCAGGGTTGATGGCAACCGCTACATTTGCGGTTTCAAGACAATGCTCGAACACATAGTCCTTTGCATGTTCAATCGAATGAAAGCAATTAACATCAATATCACAAATGGTAACAACATTAGAACTCAAAGCCATTATCCTTCTTTATTTTGTCCGACGACATCTTAATGATTTCTTCTAACTTTGAGTTATTAAAGTTAGAAATAATTACATATCCAGAATTCTTAAATCTACAAGTCACAACGGCTTTCAATGATGAACTCTTTTCCAGGTAGGTGTTAGATATAGTTACTTGCTCGACTTTGTGTTCAACGCTAGAGCCTTTACTGGCGTAAAGACCATACATTTCATCGTCAAATAGAAATCCTTTCGAATCACTAACGGCATTAACATCCTCTCCTAACACCCATGTTTGTAAAACTTCAAATTCTTCATAGTTGCTGGTATAAACAAAGTCCAGTACCGCGAACTCTTCGTCATGTATATAAATAGCTCGATAAGCCGTGAAAGGCTTAAGATCATTTGAGAACTCAAGTTTTGCAAGAGAATACAGTTCTATTTCGGTTGTATTTACGTCGAGTAATACTGAAAAGTAAGGTTTGTCCCACATGAACTTACCAAGTTCTTTTGCGTGACATTTTTTATTTATTGAAACGGTATTGTGGTTTAGGTTACTCCTAAAGTAACTTCGAATATCTTCAGAAGAGTTATAAGAGTATGTTCCTATGTCTGTAAATAACTTTTTCCCGTCTTTATTAACCAATAAGGACAAAGCATCTAAATGCCCATGACCATAACAAGGTGCCATCCCTAAGGAAGAAAAATTAAATAGACAACTGTATTTATGACTTTCATAGGATAAAAAACCTGACTCTCTGAAAATTTCTTTTTTTCCATTAATATCCGATAAATCGCCCCGCATCGCTTTAAAACCAAAATTTGGAGCAAGAGCAAAACCAGAGTCGCTATCACCTATCTTCTCAAGTCCAAATTGAGAAACTGACTCTAAATACTGCCTAATACTACTAATTCGCTGAGCAATAAGATTTCTATTTTCTTCACTAGACAAGAATGGTTGAACGATTATGGCAAGGTCATGAATGAATTTTAAATACCATGTTGCCTGCTCTTTACTGCCACCATCTTGATAAGTCTGCCTTAGAAATTCACAAGAAAATAAATCAGAGAAACGCGCCCAATCACGCTTTTTGTCAGAGATACTTGCAATTATAATAAGTGCACAAAGCTCTGTTAAAGTATGATTTCCTGCCGAACTATACAAAGATAACCTTTCTGATATTATCTTATAATTTAGATTGTAGAAATTATTCAAGAACGTATCATCTTTGCTATTAGACTTTATTTCATCAAACCTATCTATATAATAGTTGGCAACTAACAACGAAATAACACGCAACGCGACCTCCATAACAGATACGTAGTTCTTGCCTATGTAAGGTGGATTTCGTTCTGACCACTCTTTAACAAAACCAACAAGTTCTGCTTTACTTATACTTCCATTTCTTGACAATGAAACCAATTGCTGAAACCTATGCTTTTCCCAAAAGTTACGAATGTCAAAATTATCATCAGCTATACGGTAATTAACATTAGTAAAAAGTATTGTTTCAGTTTCATTTAAACAGGTATAAATATCATCAAGACTCTCGTTGTTTAAACCATCATAGAAGTAGTCATCCAAATGACTAAAGTTCGCTTTGCCAAATTTTTTAGCAGTATTATTTTCTTTATAAAAACTTGGTAATATTCCCAACTTAAAGAGCAGCTTTATCCTGCTAAATACCAGTTGCTCATAACACCTATGAATAACCTCAAGAAAAGACATTTTCTTAAGGCGATTCACATACCACTTAGTTTTAGCTAGCATTCAGATTAAGCCCCTAATATTTGTTCGAAAACTCTATTTATACCGTGATTTTCTTTTGCTCTTCTAACATTATCTTTCGATATTTCTATTAACTTATTTTCAGTTAAAGCAAAAACATAGTTAGAAGTTTCTCTAGACCATTGTTCTGATTTATTTAACTCAAGAATTAAGTTATCTGTACCGTCAAAGACATCCTTAATTCCACCGGAGTTTGATGAAATAATAACGTGACCTGCATGCATTGACTCTACCAAAGTGATTGGAAGACCTTCGCCATGCTTCGTGGGAAACAAAGTAATATTTGTACTCGCTAAAATACCCACCTTTTCACTGGCATCAACGAAGCCCAAAAATCTTACTTTATCTCCAATGTTTTTTCTATTCGCGTGCTCTTTACACTGTTCGAGATAATCGCCCGTACCGCAAATGCTCAAGCTTGCATCAGGCCGGCGCTTGAGTATTTCACAAAAAATATCAATTGCTTCCAAACATCCCTTATCTTTTGTTATTCGAGACATATACAAAAACTCTAAGGTATTGAATTCCTTTTCTAAATCAAACCCAACAAATAGCTCTGGATCTGCAAATGTTACCGTTCTTTGTGCCACCTCCTTTCGACAAAGGTGGTTGATGTAATCACAAAACTCGCTAGCTAATGCAAAAACCCGACTATTTGAGAACATTGAACGATAGGTTTTTTTTAACAATGTGGAATTAGATATTTTATTTTGATAATTTAAGTCCCAGCCGTGAATTAATATAGTAACGTCTTTACCAAAGAGTTTTGAAATTAGATAAAATATGAAGTCACGAGGCAAAGCATTCTTCTGAAGTGATGGGTTAAGTAAAACTTCATCTTTACCTGATAAAGATTTAAAAAATGACAGATATTGCCAAAGTAAGGACGAAATAGTACTAATCATGCCCTTAGAGCCACCCAATGGGCTTAAGTAGAAATAACTTAGCTCAAACTTATCGCTTGAGTAGTTGTTTTTTATTGTTCTGTAATAGTTTGCAACACCACCTTTTAAGTTAAGGTGAGGGCAAACAATCAAAATTTTCTTTTTCATCTTAGACACCGACTATCACTTTCTTTCAATATAAAAAATGGAAGTGCAAACAGGAAAATCAGACTATAATCTGTAATTAAATGCCTACCCGTTATACTAGATATTGCAAAAAAGGACAGAAACGCAAAAAAAATTCTCTTATCTTGCTTGAAAAGAAACCTGAAGTAATTTAATAACACAGAAATTGTTATTAAAAGTAATATAAGCCCTCCGTCTGTTACAACCATTGCAAGGAGATTGTCCGCAGAGTGAAAACTAACCTCTTTAAATACATCATCCATAAGATTATATGTATTACTATAGATATCATACTCAAAATGATATCTATAGTAATTTAATTCTGAGCCTAACCCACTTCCAAAAAGAAAACTATAGGGATTCGACAGCCATCTATTCAAATACTCTCCCAACTCCATCATTCTTCCAATAAACCCTGGCGACTCAAAGAGTAAAGTCAACTCATTTAGGCGGCCAAGAAAAATACTATTGGAAGAAGTAGCGATAAATGCTACGAATGATAAAGTCAAAACCCCAAGAATAACGAAAGACTTTATATTAAACCGACCAAAAAGGCAGAACAAAAAAAATGCATATGTTAAAAGCTGTGTTCTAGATTGGGATAGAATTAACACTAATAAAAGTGCTGATAAGGCTATTAAAAAAACATACCTTTTTACCACACCTAAGTAAAAGAGTAGGAAAACAACTCCTAATAAATGAAAGGAGTTTCCTATTACTCTCTTTCCAGTTAACACATTTTCCTCATACATTATTCTGTATGGTGTAAAGAAGTCTCTAACTAATGGTACACCTAGCTTACTTAGAATATAAACTGCAACTATGAGTGAAATGCCAATCAAAAGTGGCATGCTTATATCAAATCTCCAAAACTTAAGTTTACTAATCAAGCTAGCAAGAACTAGGTATAAAAACAAATATAACCAGTTTCTTAAGTGCGTTATTGCTTTAGTTATTTCGCTGACTTCATAATTTATATACTGGGAAAGCAAAAACAATATAAATATTAACAATGCACCCAACGACAATTTCGGTAACTTATCAATATTCGCGACAGCAACAACAAAGAGAACTGGGATTATCAGTTCTATAGGTCTAACAAGAAAATTAGTATAGTTGAAAAGAGTAAGTGATATTAAGGTAAGAGATACGAAATAGTAGTTTCCCATTGATTGATTGCTGTTATAAAGCATTATAAATAACCTAAAATTACCAAATAATCTATTTCAGAAATAGCTCTCTATATTTTTCTGCGTGATTGTATGTACTAAAGTGCTTTTCCGCAGCCTTTAAACTCGGAGTAGGCGAAAATTTTTCATTTATTTTACAAGTAACATCATCATGCTCACTAATTATTGCACCTGTATTTTTTAGACTTTCATAATAGCTCTTCACAGCTGGTGACATTATGACCTTCATACCGCAAGATAGGTATTCTGCTAGTTTGATAGGCGAGGCAACGGCATTGACTATGGATTCGTCTCGAAGTAAAAAGCCAAACTCTTTGTCATTTAAAAACTCGTTCACCTCTATTGGCGATTTAAAAGAATAAATAAAGATTGATTTCTTAACCTTTTCAGAAACACCTACGCGTTTTAAAACATCTTCTAACTCTAAAACATCTCTAGTTGCAATATGAAGTGTAGCGTCTTCATTGGTGGATACTATATTAGAAAAAATTTCTATCATTCGATCAACTTTCTGCCAAGCACTCATTCCTCCAACATAGCAGAAGCTATTTTTAATTTTTTCTTGATATTCGTACCTAAAATCAGAAGAGCATGGAATAACGAGGTGGCTTTCTTTAGGTGAGTACTTATCCTCATAATACTCTTTCATATAGTCTGAAACAAATATCACTGTATCAGCCACTTTATAAGAAAAATATTCAAGTAGCGTGTACAGCGCAAACCTGTGCAATCCTTGGTTCTTCATCTTAGACTCTTGAGGCAGTTCACCTTGAATCCAATAAATAACCTTACACCTTGATAGACCTACTTTAGCTTTTAAAACCGAGTAAATATCGGGGCAAAATACGAAATTCCTAACATCATTCAACTCCTTAGCACTTTTTCTACTATATTGAATAATGTTGCAATTAACATTTTCAAGAGCAGTATTCAACTCACTCTCAACACCTTCATCATGTAACGCAATGCACTCACCACCAGAAGAAAGAATAGTTTTTATATGCCTAACCATTGCATTGATAACGGCACCTTTATTTTTATGACCTCTAAAGTCGAATATAATTTTCACGAGAATTTAGCCTTTTCGATGACCTGTTTAATGGCATTAATACTATCCTTGGCAGCTCTAAAGCTTGAATTATTCGACTTTATTATTGCATCACAATAATCCGAGTAATTTGCTTTTATACTATTATATACGTCAATCACTCTTTCCTTTTCACTATCAGGATCAATGATATTATCGAAATCGAAAAGATCAGCATAATACTCTAACTTCCTATCTATTGATATTATGGCAAATGGTTTATTTAATAATGATGCGAATATTGCACCGTGAAACCTCGCCGTGATAAACATATTGTGTCTGTTAAGTTCCAGCATGAACTCTTCAAACCTAGATTCATCATCATACCACTCTAGAAAATCAACTCCCGCTGTCATTAGTTTACTTCGGGATTTTTCATCTTCCTTGCTAGAAAAAATAATAAAACGAGAGGAAACCCCCAACGCCTTTAATTCTTTTGCTGCGGCTATAAGCTTATCGGCATAATCAGTTTCTCTATACCCCCAATCTCTTACTATAAAGCCAACATCATAGCAACCTTTCTCTGTATTAGCTTTCTTTGCAATATCATTGAACCTCTCTGTATAGAAGCAAAGATCTACATACTTACTTGCTGCGATACCCCAGTTTTTGCAGTGTGCCAGGCTAAAGTCATCTCTAACATGAACAACTTCGGCTGTTTCTATTATAGACTTTGTTTTTCTTTCTACATCTTTATCTACAAATGGGCCTAAACCCATTCCAATCATTATTTTTAAACTAGAGTCTGGTTTCATTTTTCTAAACTTAGATTTAATAACTCTGAGTAACTTTCCTTTTTTTAAAACATATTCTAGTTTTTTAAAAAAACTATGTTCAGAAAATGAAAAGAACTGAGTTCCTCCACCATAAAAAACCATATCGTAGTTGTCCAAGCATGGCTTAAATAAAGAATATTGTGTAAGATATCTCTTATCTACATCACAATATAGATTCGCACTTGGATATTGCTCTCTAATTACATCTATTGCAGATACAAGTAAAGCGTCGTCACCAAAGTTACCTTTTCCATAGTAACCTTTAATTAAAATATCCATTGAATAGCACCTGATAAATGACCGACAACAGCCAAAGCCGAATAAAGAAGTAAGAAACTGATCATTATTACTCTGAAACTTTCTTTCAGTCTAAAATAAATAAAAATTAGTGATGTAATTCCAGATATTAAATGTGAGTATAAAAAAGCATTAGCATAGCTATTAACACTCACGCCTAACTTAAAGAAAAAATATAAAAAAACAGCTCCCCATATAGCGTTGCTAAGTACGGAGAACCATGCACTACTATTAACGTAAACAAACCGACCAACCAACTGCTTAAATATAACGATACTAGCAGTCAGCAATAGCGTGGTTTGTAATTGATAAAAATAGGGGTTGCTATACTTCTCCCCTAGTAAATAAGATGTTAGTTCCGACCATATTAATAAAGGTAGTGGTAGAAGTATTGCGAATAAAACACCACCTACCATTGCTTTAGTTAAAGTATCTTTTGACTTGTCATAAACAAACTTATTAACTATTGGGAATGAAGCCTGCTGGCCAATTATAGCTACTAAATTATATATTAAGAATGCGGAGTTAAAATAAGACAACTCTAAAAAGCCACCACTTGCATTATATACCTCACCTTGTGCTATAAAAAAGCCAGCAGATACCATTAATCCGGACAAAAAGATGGGTACAACATCTACCCATATATTTGGCTTTGTTTTAATTCTTTTAATTTCCTCAACCACATCATTTTTTAACAGAATGCTGACTAATGTAATAGTAGCAATAAGCCAAAACATACTTATCGATACAATAGCACCCCAAAATCCAAAAAACCATGTAACCAAAAATACTGATAACAAGTATACAACACCTTTAAAAGCATTGTACTTAGCTAATAATCCATATTTTTCTTGTCCGCTATACTTTCCTACGGCATACGACTCTATAATCAGACTAACTCCGTACCCGAAAAAAACTATAGCAGGTAAAAAGTTTTCTATCCCAAAATAGTTTATATATATCAGTATAAAAAATGAGTAAGCAACACTAGATATAATGGATATAATTAATAGAAAGTGACCATCAGCCAATGTATTACCTAAATTTCTTTCCTTAGACTCATTTTTTGTTAAGGCAAAGATAATTGAGTTAGAGAGCGCATTGGCATAGCTATTAACTGAATTTATTATTGATGTTAATCTTCCGAAATCTTCGTTTGTAAGTATCCTAGCTAGGATAAATAATGTTATTGCATGAGAACCTTTACTAAGCAATATACCTATTAGGTTCTTCAACCCGTTTTTAATTATTCTCATATAAATTAAGCGCTAGATTTTAATCTAGCCTCAGTTGTTTACCATATACCTTTGGTATGAATAACAATACAGCTCACGAAAACCACATGAACATCACAGTCACTTTAGGGTTGCATGAACCTTGCTTAAGTAGTTTTCACCCATGTCATACTTCCATCCGTTTACGTTTAATGCCACCTTAAAATGTGGTTTCACTCTTTAACAAGTCCAAACACAACTGCCTGATCCTCGCAAATACCTCTGCACACCCATTAAATATAATATTTTGATTTAAATAACAAAATACTTACCCATAGATCAATACATAACATCCAATAAGAACTGGTCGCTTCTCGTTCTCTAGTTCAAATATAATAGCGAACACTCACATCTTGCTCCGTTACTGTCGCTGATTCTTGGCGAATTGAAGCAACGATACCTGTTGATTTTAACCCAGGTCATTCATGCTCAATATCAACTAATACTGACAAATCACGATTCACTAGAGCCACTCTCGTTTCGATTCTACGCAGCTTTTTATGTGTAATGTATGAACTGCCAGTAAATAGTCCGCTTCTTTATCGAGAACTTTCTGCGCTATTTTATTTTGCGAACCATTGATTCTATAGTAACCGAACAACCACTTATGTCCAACAAGTCAAATTGCTTGGGGATTACGGTAATTTCGTTATTTTTCTATCCTCCTTCTACAATGCGATATTCATTCTATTCGCAGTCACAAAAGCGTTCACCATATGAATAATTCCTTTGCCGTTTGATCGCTCATAAGAACCACTTAAGGTCTTGCCATTAATCATTCTCAAGACTCGGGATAGCATATCACCAATGGAATATCGGACTAAAAATCACCTTATTAGTTTCAAGAAATCCAAGCGAGCATTGCCGAAGTCGATAATATTACCATACGACTCATAACCCGAAAAAACGGCACAAATCATCAGCAAGATAATGTCTAATAATTTGTGCTCGACTTTATTCTTTAGTCAATTATCTTTAATGATTTGAAAGTATATAAACGGGTTAAATTTATCGCTCCTATTTAGGATACTAAGTACTATTTAAAATAGTAATAATCTACAAGACGAATTTTTATTTCCTGAAGTTACATTAACAAACATAGAATATCGACAGATTTTAACATGGATTATTAATACCTCTCAAACCTTTGCATAGTAACGTCTTTACACTTCTTTCCTACACTGCTAGTCAGAAATAAAACATATTCTTTGATCACTAGTATCAACGCTGGAGCTAAGCTATTTTACCAGATCCCTTTTGTATCGATAACAAATGCATCATTCAATTTTATTTTTTTAAACTGCTTATGATCGACTAACATTACATGTATGTCTGTTTTAGACAAAGATTCATCAATAGTTACTAAACGGATATTTTCTTCGTTCAAAGATACGATATTTGGTTCAACAGCCAATACTTCAGATGAGTGCTGAATTGCAATGGTTCTTGCAATGGATAATGCTGGGCTTTCACGCAAATCATCAATATCAGGTTTAAACGCTAAACCATAACAAGTAATAGTGACATCTTTCGCAGTCTTACTCGGGTTAGACTGTAAAAAATCAGCAATCGCAACTTTAACTTTTTCAATAACCCACTCTGGTTTGTAATCATTTACTTTACGAGCAGTGTGAATAATTTGAGCTTGATTAGGAGTTTTCGAAACAATAAACCATGGGTCAACAGCTATACAGTGACCACCGACACCAGGACCTGGTTGTAAAATGTTCACGCGCGGGTGGCGGTTAGCCAAAGCGATTAACTCCCACACATCAATATCCAACTCATCACATATAATTGAAAGTTCGTTAGCAAAAGCGATTTGAACATCACGAGAGCTGTTTTCAGTTAATTTCGCCATTTCCGCAGTTCTTGCGTTAGTAATTACGCATTCTCCCATGACGAATGTTTTATACAACTCAACAGAACGCTCTGAACAACGCTTTGTCATACCGCCGATGACACGGTCATTTTGAACCAATTCTGTAACGACTTTACCTGGTAACACTCGCTCAGGGCAGTGTGCAACGTTAATGTCGGCTATTTCACCTACTTGTTGTGGAAATGATAAGTCATCACGGTATTCTGCCAACCATCCGGACAATTGCTCAGTTGCACCCACTGGTGAGGTTGACTCTAGAATAACTAAGTCGCCCTTTTTTAACACTGGTGCAATGGCTTTAGCCGCGCTGTGGATATAACTTAAGTCCGGCTCAGGAATGTCCCCTTCGTTACATGGTTTAAATGGTGTAGGCACGGCTATTAAAAAAGCATCTGCAGACTTCGGGGCAGTAGTCGCTTCAAGATAACCCTGTTGCACAGCCGCGCTAACTAACATGTCTAAATCAGGCTCAACAATATGTATTTCGCCTTTATTAATGGTATCCACCGCATGCTGATTTACATCAACCCCTATCACTTTTTTCTTACGGGAAGCAAACATGGCCGCAGTTGGCAAACCAATATAACCAAGACCAACAACTGAAATCGTTTCAAATGACATAATTTTTCCTAAACTTAGTTTACTAATTCGTTTAAAATTCTTTCACAGGCTTTGCCATCACCGTAGGGGTTGTGCGCAAAACTCATCTCTTTGTATGCTTCTTTGTCATTTAATAGTGAATCGAGACTGGACGTGATTTTTTCTACGCTAGTACCAACTAATTTCACTGTACCTGCGGCAACAGCTTCAGGACGTTCTGTTGTATCACGCATAACTAGTACTGGTTTACCAAGAGATGGAGCTTCTTCTTGAATACCCCCAGAGTCCGTTAGGATGATATGGGAACGACTCATTAAGTAGATAAATGGAAGGTATTGTTGCGGTTCAATTAACAACACATTTTCAACATCTCCTAAAATTCGGTTAACTGGTTCGCGAACATTAGGGTTCAAATGCATTGGATAAAGAATTTGTACATTTGGGTGTTGTTTCGCCGTTTGAGCTAATGCCTCGCAAATACGTTCAAAGCCGCCACCAAAACTTTCTCTTCGATGCCCCGTTACCAATATCAATTCTTTGCTGTCATCTAAGAATGGAAATTGTGCCGCTAATGTCGCACTCAAATCGCTGTCAGATTCGATTTTGTCTTTAACCATTAGCAGCGCATCAATAACCGTATTACCCGTAACAAAAATGCCTTCTGGTGCGAAGTTCTCACGTAGAAGGTTCTCTTTTGACGTTTCTGTAGGGGCAAAATGATACTTGGTAAGTACACCAGTCAAACGACGATTGGCTTCTTCCGGCCATGGCGAGTATATGTTACCTGTGCGAAGGCCTGCTTCCACATGACCGACTTCAATTTGTTCGTAATATGCGGCTAAGCTAGCAGCAAAAGTCGTCGCCGTGTCTCCATGAACCAAAACGACATCTGGCTGAAATTCTTGAAGGACAGGCTTTAGCTCTTGTACTATTCGAGCTGTCACATCATTGAGCGTTTGACCCGCTTTCATCAAATTCAGATCATAGTCCGGCGTGATCTCGAATAGCTCGAGTACCTGGTCTAGCATTTCTCTGTGCTGAGCAGTTACGCAGCATTTTGCTTCAAAGCGATCATCTGCTGCTAATGCGTGAACAAGAGGGGCCATTTTTATAGCTTCTGGGCGAGTGCCAAAAACCGTAAGGATTTTCTTTTTAGTCATTAATATTTCCTAGACAACCTAATGCCCCTAGACATAAGGGACATATAATATGTTTACATTTATCAACACGAGACACGTACAACAAAACGTACTGGCGTTATCAAACCCAACGTTTGCAGCCAGCGTTTTTCTTGTTGATTTTTGTTGTCTGTGTTTATTACCGCATGCCCATCGTGTTAAATAGAAGCGGTTTTTCGAGAAGTGTCTGTAGAATTCTTCATCTTAAATCGTGAAGTTTTTCTACTTTTTATCTCAGTATACTTTCGATACTGAGACAACTTTTATTCATTTTGAGACAGTTAGTTTTAGCTAACTAACTATAATTGCTTGATTTGTCCTATTTTAGCTCCCTTGCCCCAATAGGCTTTTTAACTTCTACTTAGACGTAAACTGCAGTCCTAAAGTATGAAATAGCTTATTGAACCAAGAAGAAATGCGCCAAATATGGCTAATTACCGAAAAATAGCACGTAAACAAAATCAAGAAAGCAATAAACATTATTGATTCACTAATGCCAACAAAATCAGCCCACAAACCGATAGCGGCACAAGTTGATGCCAACGAACAGATGAAAATTAACGTAGCACCTGGAGAAAGCCCGATACGCTGACAAATATGATGTAGGTGCTCTCTGTCTGGTTGGAATGGTGACTGACCTTTACGAATACGACGGATCATAATGGTTGCCATGTCCATCAACGGTAAAGCTATCAACCATAGTGCTGTGACTGGCTTGAAGGCTACAGCTCCTGGTTCTTGCGTGCCGCGAATCAGCATCCAGACCACGGTAAAGCCGATAAACATACTGCCTGCATCACCCATGAAGATCTTAAAGCGGCGACCAAGTGGGAAACCTAAGTTCAGGAAGATATAAGGGAGCATCGCAGTCACGATCAATAAACAGATCGTGGCTAAGTATTCGTTTCCGTTGTAGACAAATACAACACCTAATGCTGTAAAGGTGACAGAGGCTAACCCGCCCAGCAAGCCGTCTATACCATCAACCATATTAAATGCGTTAATGGCGCCTATTACCGCAATCACGGTGATCACCGCGCCAGTAACTTCATTCAGGGCAATGGTTTCGCTTCCCATTAAGTAGCCTAAATCGTGTAAGCTGTGGCCTCCGATGTAAATCATCGCAAGGGATATTCCTGCTTGGATAATAAGGCGAATTTTGAAACTTACATCATAATAGTCATCTAATGCGCCGAGCACGATGAGTACAGCCGAACAAGATAAGTAGAGTGATAGGTTGTCATTCATTGGTAAGAACAGAAGGAACCCCACCAATATAGTAGAGAAAATGGAGATCCCTCCTACAAGTGGCACCACACCTTGGTGAAGCTTTCTTGCATTGGGTTTATCTACTAGACCTACGTGCTTAGCGACCTTGCGCATAACAAAAAGTAGAACGAACGACAAAATAAATACAAATAAATATGCATTATTCATGATAGCCAACTGTGTTATTAAATAAGTTTGAAGTAAATCTATAACGCATCCGACTGATTCCCTTTACGGATTCCATTGCATCACAGGTCCGATACTGCTGATTCTTTTTCGCTCATATCTGAATAAGCCGAACCCAAGAACAAGCAGGTGATTTTTTGGCGTGACAAAACCACATTAGACAACATGGGTTGTAACGCACAGCAAACGCTAATTTTTAATATTGATATGTAAGTAACTGAATCACTCCGATACTCGCTCATGACGGTCACGGGTTCATAGCTTTTTATAGGCAGGCCAAATACAAAGCTTGTATATGCTAACTAACGGTTTGGGCCGACAGTTAACTACTTCTACACGCTTAGTGCTTGGTTTTGATAGGTATGAGAAATGGAGATTTAAATTGTAACCTATGCCTAACCAACATTTGCTCGCCACTTTGTTAGCTTTGAGCGTCCCTCTGACAAAAGGGAATTACATAAATTTGTAATAGTTCTCGTTTTTTATAAATCAATCTTGCCAGAAATGCACTTAGGTGCTTATTATTATTGAACATTCTTTAGTTTGACCTCTTTCTTTTATTAGGAAGGAGGCTTCACCGATGATTTGGGCACGCTACCGCCCCTAGGTCTGGCTCCTAGAAGCAAGTTTTTGCACGTAATGTGAACGGTTGCATTTCCAAACAGGAGACGAATTGTATAGTAAACACGTTGCAACTAAAAGTAGAACGTGTAAAAAGCTTACAAAAAAATGTCTTTTTTCTGACACTTATTCCGTCATAAATGTGGCGTGTTTTATAAGATTATAATTATCAGACACTCATTTACGCAGCGAGCACTAAACAGCCAGTGACGCTGATTCCAAAAGCTTAAATGAAAATAGTTGCAATAATATGAATTGCATCACAAGCGGTTGCAATGAAACGTAGTCAAATTTATGACGAATATCTAAGTCTCTCTAAACTTTCAGTTTTGCCATTTTCTTTCTCCTATTTTGCTTGCCTACAATACGCTCACTTATTCACTATCTGCCTGCTTACCCTACCTACTGAGCGATTTACCGAATCGCTGCCAAGTAGTGAGGTTTGACTATGTGTAAAATAGATACTCACAAGTGTAAGCTAGCAAAGGTAAAAGCGTCGTTTTGTTATGAAAGTACTGCACCACGGTGGGAAAAATACGGTTACTGGCTCTTGCCACGAGCTCGTGTTACAAAATGGAAGTGTGCTGATCGACTGTGGTTTGCTACAAGGCCAAGACAATACTCAGCAGCAGAGTTTGGGTATCGACTTTTCTATCGCTCATCTCAAAGCGGTAGTGCTGACTCATTCTCATATCGATCATATTGGTAGGCTGCCCTGGCTATTAGCAGCTGGCTATAAGGGCCCTATCTACTGTACGGAAGCCACCGCTGAGCTCGTGCCGCTTATGTTAGAAGATGGTTTAAAGCTCCAATTGGGTATGCGACGTCATCAAAGAGAGAAAGTGCTCGATTTTATTCGAGCGCTTATTCGTCCTTGTCCTTACTCAGTGTGGGTAGAAATAGAAGAGAGTACTTCTCTTCGCTTTCAACCTGCTGGGCACATTTTAGGCTCAGCATATGTTGAATTTCATTTATCAAACCAGGAGGCTGTTGTTTTCTCTGGGGATTTGGGACCTCGCAACACACCTCTCCTACCGGATCCCTTATCACCGGAAAAAGCTGACTACCTGTTTATCGAGTCGACTTACGGCAATAAAATTCACGAGGATGTAGAGTCTCGCAGCAGGAGATTACTTTCTATTATTGAGCACGCCCTTGGGGATGGTGGCGTAATTGTGATACCAGCTTTTAGTGTCGGGAGAACCCAAGAGTTACTTTTTGATATAGAGCAGCTTATACATGAGCACGCTTTGCAAGATTCACTGCCTATTATTCTCGACTCTCCTTTGGCTAAAAAGGTGACCAATACCTATCGCCATTTTAAAAAACTTTGGGGATCTGAAGCGAAAGAGCGACTCGATCATCATCGACACCCGCTCGCGTTTGACCAATGCATTACGATCGAAAGCCACGCAGACCATTTACAGCTCGTTAACCGTCTCGCAAGTACATCAGAAGCCGCTATCGTGGTTGCAGCCTCCGGAATGTGTGAAGGTGGCCGTGTCGTCAATTATTTGGAAGCTTTACTGCCTGATGAAAGAAATGATGTTCTATTTGCTGGCTATCAAGCGGAAGGGACTTTAGGTCGGCGTATCCAGGATGGAGAAGAAAGTGTATTGATTGAAGGTAAGCGCGTGAAAGTGAAAGCTCAAGTTCATACGATGTCAGGCTACTCTGCGCATGCCGATATGAACGACTTAATACAATTTGTAACTGCCATTCCTACTCCTCCTAAAGAGGTTCACCTTATACATGGTGAGGGAGATTCGAAAAAAGCGCTTTATCAAAAACTAATCAACCTCGGATATAACTGCGTAATATAGTGAATTAGATAATCATTTAATTTCGAGGCAACATAATATATCGCAAACATAGTTTGTCGAATTCATTGATATAGTTACGTCAAGATTCAAAAACAAGCCATAAGTAAGGACTCAGGTTCAAGAAAATTAACAAAGTTACAAGCATGTTCTGGATTAAGGGATATAATTTCTATACGAATTAAATTATAATCGCCGACTTGTAAGCAATTGGCTAGTCGAAAACAACTTATTCCATTCCTATGACAGACAGTATGAGCGACACGCTTCAAGAACGAGAAGCTTCTGAATTAACTAAAAATAATTCTATCAGCATAACATCAGCATTGGACGAGTTATCCGCAAGTGAAACAGACGCTTGCCTTTATATCTACTGTCCAAAAGAAGACGAAGCAAAGATTGCTCAAGTACTTAAGAGACACCCTGAGATTAACGCACAAGTTAATAACTATGCTCTTAGGGATTTCAAGAGTAAAACGCTTTGCCACTTCAAAAGCTCACATCTAAACCCTGAGCAGCAAGCGTTTCTTGTAGCTGCGACAGAACTAGGTGCTTGGGTTGAGCCTCTAGTTAGCTACTTTGATCGTTCACTTGGCTACACTGAAACTGAGCTCTTGCATAGCGGCTACTTCTTACACCAAAAAGCTTTTTCTATCCTCTCTAATCGTAAGAACAGCTGGCAAAAGCGCTTCATCGATCTCTTGTTTGTTTTTATGCTGTCATGGGTTGCTATCCCAGTAGGGCTTATTACGGCACTGCTCATTAAGCTTGAGTCACCAGGTCCGGTATTCTTTAAGCAGCGTCGTACTGGCCAATATAATGAAGAGTTTGAAGTGATCAAGTTTCGCTCGATGCGAAACGATGCGGAAAAGAACGGTGCCCAATGGGCGACCAAGAACGACGCTCGCGTAACGAAAGTCGGCTGTTTTATTCGTAAAACTCGCATAGATGAGCTCCCTCAGTTAATCAATGTACTAAAGGGAGAGATGTCGATGGTTGGTCCTCGTCCAGAACGCGAGGTGTTCATCTCTGAATTGGAAAAAGCCATTCCTTACTACCGCTTTCGTCACGCCGTTAAACCAGGGGTAACTGGTCTAGCTCAAGTAAAATACCCTTATGGCGCATCGGTAGAAGACGCTATCTGGAAGCATAAATACGATATCTACTACATCAAACACCAAAACTGGATGATGGAAGTGAAGATTCTTTTCCTTACGGTTAAAACAGTGTTGTTTGGGATGGGGCGCTAGAAAACGAAAACAAATAAATAAAAAAGGGCTATCAGTATAGGCCCTTTTTTGTTTATAAAAACTTAAAAAAGTTTCGCCTTACTACGTTAAGGGCATACTGCGAGAAATAGTAACTGCTCACTAAGGCATTTAGCTCTAGCTCTTCTCGATAAATTCGCCATTGCCATTTTGCTGCCCGTAGCTTATCTGAAGAAACAGAACTCGAAGATAGCCGATATCGCGCCAATGGTTCCTGAACACAGTATACGTTTCCACCTTTTTTCACCAATTCTAGCCACATAATATAATCTTCGTGACCTTGATGTTTTTGAGGCACAATACCAAGTTTATCTCTATTATAGATACCAGTAAGGTTGCCGATGCAGTTTCCTCTCAACATTTTACGAAAGTTGAACTCTTTTGGAAACTGGCGATAGGAAATCGGAGCTTCCCAATTCTCATCTACAAATACAGAGTAATTAGAGCAAACAATATTATATCCACGTTCGAGTACAGCGACTTGCAGCTCTAGCTTCTTAGGCTCCCATAGATCATCTGCATCAAGAAATGATACATATTGACCGTTGCATACAGATAACCCGAAGTTTCGGGGAGATGTTGGGCTTCCAGTGTTAGAATCCAGTTGATAGAACTTTATTCGTTCATCGTCAACACTTTTCACAACCGAATAAGTTTGGTCCTTAGAGCAATCATCCACGATAACTAGCTCCCAGTTTTCATAAGTCTGAGCCAATACTGAATTAATTGCACCAAGTATCGTTTTTTCGCCGTTGTATACAGGCATTATTATGGATACAAGCATTTCTTACCTTTACTCAATATCTGCGACTAAATCTTGTGCTAGCTTGTCCCAGTCAAAAAGAGCGGATAACTCAAACGCACTTTCTGAAAGGAGTTTATAGTCATTCGACTCTACAGCTGGCAGTGAAGCAACGGAAGCTTTCATAGTATCACGATCGGTACTTTTGATAAAAATGACTCCTCTATCCTGCATCAGTTCTTTAGTTGCTGTCAGTACACCTGATTCAAATGCCAAAACAGGAAGAGAGCAAGAAATGGCCTCGAGAATAGTCTGACCTAACGGCTCATAAGTAGAAGACATAAAGAAATAATCTGAAGATTGATAAAAGTTCTTAACATCACTACGAGCTCCAAAGAACGTTACACTTTGTTCGACACAAAGTGAACTTGCAAGCTCCTTTAAATTATCAAGCTCCGGCCCATCACCAACTATGACTAAATGACAGTGTTCATTGCTCTCCATCGCTTGCAGTGCTAACTCAAAGCCTTTCGCCTTCACGCAACGTCCCACACAAAGCAAAATTACTTTATCGTGTGGTAGGCCCAAAAATGCCTTAAGAGAATCCTTCTCTTCTCCGTAAATAGGAAAGAAAACTGATTTATCGACACCTGGTTTTGTCAGAGAAATTTTTTTAGCGATAGACCCAGAAGAAAAACTTGAAGAGACTTCCTGAGCTTGCTGCAACATATTATGAGAAAAGACACATACAGACTTACTAAACCGTAATGCAGCATAATCAAACAGCATATGTAGCTTACGTCTCAAAGTAAGCGTAAAGCCCCCATTGGTCATATTCTCTTTAGCTGACTGTCGATGGCTAAAGCCTGGGGCTAAGTAAACGTTTTTTTCAGCAAAAAGCAAATTGACGAAGAAACAAACAAATTGATTTCGACAAACAGATTTATCTATTGGATATTTGTATTTTATCAGTGCCAACGCCCAAACAAGATCCAAAATAAACAAAGGGAAAAGCATCATGTTTAGATACTTATTGACAAAGAATTTACGTCTAAAACGAACTAACGTGACGCCATCTTCCCCCCCAAATCGCTCAAACTTTTTATCAAAATAGGCAGACGCCAAAATGATCACATTGTCACCATTGCGCTTGTAGGATTTAGATAGATAACGTAATGAGTTTTCAACACCACCATAGCAGCCTTCATAGGATAGTGATGACAGTAAAATAGTTTTCAAACTGACCTCTTTACAGTTCTTTTATGAATTAACGCGTAGGTAACGCCCAAACAACCAAAGTAAATGAATGGAATTCTAGATTGATCTATTACATTGTTACCAAAACCGGCTGGTATAACAGACACAAACAGACCAAACAGCAACACCTTGTAAAGTTTTTCTAGCTCAACCTTTTGAAAAGCAAGTATAACAATAGGAAATATTATCCAGAAAAATAGAATCAGCACGGAAAGAAAGCCATACCTAAAAAGATATAGGAAGTATAGAGACTCAAACTTCAAACCAGATGCTTTGAATGAACCAAATCCCATCATCAATTCAAGCAAGTTATTTTCCAACATATCTAAAGCCACTTTAGCTTGATATATTCTTATTTGACTTGATTTATCTCCATCCCCAGAAATTATCTTAATAATTCCATTTAACAAGTATGAAAAATCATCAAAATAGAATAGCACGATAATTAGCGCGAATATTGCCACTGAAGCAGGAAAGAAAAGAAACCTAACGTGATAACCAATACTTTTTCTAATCTTATCTCGATTAACGATAAATAAAGAAGCAAACAATGCTATTGTTGTTGCAACAAGAAAACTTGCAAAGCCTGATTTACTTTGACCAAAAAGAATCGTTATAAATAAAACTGAAATGCAAACCAAACGATATACCTTACCTTCTGTTACGAACTTCATGATTAAGTACATTAATGGCAGAACAGCGACAAAAGCAAAATCATATGGGTTTTGGAACGTTCCTGTAAAACGGCGAGTAGATAACAAAGAGGCTTTTGCATAGAATGCCATCACTTCTCGCCCAAAGTGTTGGTAAAAGAGCAAACAAATGAAGCTAAAAAAGGCTGTAGCTAATATAAATCGACTAAAGAGCTTAAGTATTTTTTCTGGTATTACAATATCAAACTTAACAAGTAAATAAAAAAGCAAAAAAGATATCGTATAGTACACTGGCCTAAACAATTCGAATACATCAGAGAAAATAACTCTGTTATTAATAAAGTTACCGGAAATTGTTAGTATAAGGTACAGAAACGCAATAATTAAAAAAACATTAATTCCAAATTCAAACTCAAACCCATAATCTCTGACAATAAAACATATCGTTAGCAATGAAAGAGAAAGCATCATCAAGTTGATCATCATCACCCCCGTATCACCTGTACTTTCAAATATATTATTGAAAGTAGGAAAGAAGAAGTTTATTAATAACAATAACTTGATAATCGTTTCGTATTTTATTTTAAGAAATATCCTTTCATTATTCATATATGACTCATAAATCTTTTAACCTAATTACACTTATTCAGTAAATTATCGATATGCTCACATATGAGTTCATCACTATAGCCAAAGTAACTTTCACCTACAGAGTGGTCATAATACTTTAAGCTTTCTTTACTTCTGACCGAATTAATATCAAAGACTTGATTGATGTTGCTAAAATCCTCCTTAATTTCCACACTGATTTTATTTTTCACAAAACCATAGTAATCAAATTCAGAGTTATCTAACTTTGCATAGTACGTAGGGGTATTTAGCAACGCTGCTTCAAGCAATATATTGGAGTTGCCAGCGATTAATGACTTAGACGTTAGAATAAACTCAAATAGGTCATCTCTTTTCGGGTCATTGAAAATCACATCAAGTCCATTGAGCTTCTTTTTAATTGAATTCTGACTTCCCATTTGACCGGGGTGAAGTCTTAATCTGACAGCTTCCCCGTAAGAGTTGATTTCTTTTATCAAACGAATCAAATTAGATATCTCAAAACTAGAATTTATTGCGACAGATATAAACTCACGCGAATAATCGTCTTCTTTTATTCTTTTTACTCTATCAAGTTTTGATATTCCAACTAAGTCAACATCTTCTGATAACTCGCCAATGCTATGGTAAACATCAAGTGAAGCCTGTCCATCGAGAAGAGACTTGTCAAATTGTTCTAAAGGTGGCAATTGAGCATTGGGAGAAGCGTGCTGAACATAGATTGTTTTTATTCCTTTCTTTCTTGCTATGCTTAAAACCACTCTAATCTCAGAGTTATGATCATTGCTTAATATTATTATTTTCGGCTTAATTAATGACAAGAAAAACCAGTATACTATATATTGACCGAAGGATAATATATAACGATCTATACCATGAGCATATTTATCATAATCCTTTTTAAACAAAATAGAATATAATGACTCTACGATTGCTAAAGGAAAAAACACTAGAGAAATTAAATATGTATATAATTCAGGAAAATAATAGTTAGATTTTAACTTATTTTTTAATGAATAGCTGACACCACATTCATTACCATGCTTTTCTTTATATTTTTCTTGTATTAAATCTAATGATTTTTTTTGGTTTTCAGTACTATATATGAAAATAACATCACTTTTTTTAATTTTAAAACTAAGACGGTTTAATGACTTTATGAAATTATAAAAATAGCTCGCAATTCGATAAGTCAGACCATGCTTTCCTTGACAAAAGATTCTATACCTTAGATAGCTATCGGTTGTTGAAAAGGTAAGGTAATCGAATTGTTTAAGCTTCTTAAACATATAAACCACTTATACTTTATTTTTGTCAAGATTATAGTAATGTTTTTTATCCCTATAAGAGAATACTTTAGCAGGATGTCCACCTGCTATCGCTAAATCTGGGACATCTTTTGTCACAACTGAACCAGCCTGGATAATTACACCATCTCCTATTCGAACACCAGGTAAAATAATTACATTGAGACCTAGCCAAACATTACGACCAATCGTTATATCTTTACTTATATTCGTATGATCATATGGAAGAGCCGTTCCCATATAATTATGATTACTTGTAATCAATATACATCCATGACCAGAATGGAAATGATCTCCGATAGTAACTTGACCATCACCTTGAACTCTAAGCCCATTAAAGTGACAATCTTCACCTATTATTGTTCTTTTGTTAAATATTGTTCTATTATTAACTGTAAGGCCATCACCAAATGATTGAATATTCCTTTTGGCTAGCTTTGTAAATAGAAACTTCTTTATCTTTTTCTTCATTGCCTCTAACTCTATAATATATTTCGATTAAAACTTTCATAAGAATTAATCGCTAGACATTTCTCTTTTGATCACTAATAATTTCAATCGTAAACCAAGGCATATCAACTGCTTTATATGCCAAGAGCCAAGTAAATAAAAATTGGAATAATTTTGCCACAGTAAAAGCAATTGCTGCGCCAACAAACCCTATTATATCAACAAGGTAGACCAACAAAAGGAGGTTGATAGCACCAGAGATCAAAGTAACGATAGATAGCTTTCCCGTTTTCTTTGAAAAGAATATATAATTTGTGACCATCAAGTACATCCCTCCTAATATTTGTCCTAAACATAACCACCCAATAACTTTACCGGCCTCTTGATATTGTTCACCCGCGATGAGATTCATTAACCAAGGACCTAAAACAAAAGGTAACGGTGAGAAAGCCAATAAGAATAAGAAATATATGTACGTATACTTTACAACTAGTTTCTTTTTTTTACTATCATTTTCCTTTAATATATTAAATAACCAAGGTACATATGCTTTATTAATAGCATTAAAGATTATATTAAAAGCCATACTTATCTGCACTGCGACCATATATATGCCAGCTTGACTTAAACCCAAATTCTGATTTATTACAAATCTATCAGCCGTAGTCAAAAGAAATGCACCAAAAAAATGTGGTATCAATGGCAAACCAAAATTTAATGCTTCCCTAATATAAGTTAATCTGAACAAAGTAACATTGATTAGTTTTTCTTTAAACAAACTAATCAGCGCAACAAATGCAACAGATATCATAGCTAATGCTTGCCCATCAACTCGTCCCTGTGCTCCATATTCAAAATATAAAACAAAGATTAAAGACAGCACCATATTAAACACACCATAAAATAACTGCATTAGCCCATATTTTTTTGCATTACTCCGTATTTGCCATTGCCCTAAACGTAAATTCATGACAAAGCTTAATGCGCTATAAATTAATGCTACATACAACCAGCTTTTAGGTATGGATAAAAACTGACTCAAAGGTTCAGAGAATAAAAAACAGATAAAAAGTAATGCTATTGTACTTATAACGAGAATATGAATGCAGGCCCCATTATACTGTGCAAGTTCTTTCTCATTTGTATGATCGTAAAACTTTCTATTTGCAGCACCAACTGTGTTTAATCCAACGAATGCAACTAACCCCGCTACTAACGTTTGAAACATAGCCACTTGTCCATACTCTTCTGGAAGAAGGGCTCGCGTCAAAACAGGTAACAGTAAAAAAGGAATAGCAGCAGTTGCTATATTGGCTGATAAGTATATTATTGAATTCTTAGTTAAGGACATAACGTGTATATAAAAAGTCAGGTAAGACCAGTAAGGTACTAGCTGGCATATTAATTGATAAATCCGTTTCGATACGCGGCTCTTTGCTTCACCCTAACTCAAAGCCTCCAATAAAACATCTACAGTTGTGATCTTGCTTGCCGTAAGGAATCACAACTGTTCTCACACTGTAAAGTTTGGGTCAA
>ERZ1673961.278-NODE-278-length-24010-cov-6.201336_pt1 | contig 24010 bp, 20 predicted proteins | sample MGYA00580189_ERZ1673961 | MGnify/ENA primary metagenome ERZ1673961 (study PRJEB41334, sample SAMN05608105) | rock metagenome | biome: terrestrial subsurface; feature: shale formation; material: shale | place: USA: Pennsylvania ... | reverse complement strand
TCAAAACAGATCGACCACTTAAAGTCATGTCCGAAAATTGGGGGCCACTTCTAAAAAAAGCGAACCCGAAGGTTCGCTTAAGCATCGTCAGAGTGTGGAGCAAACTAAACGATTACAACATCGCGACTGATTGTTGAGCAATCACGAATTCTTCATTGGTTGGAATGACCATAGCGATAGCGTTCATCATATCGGACTTCGCGACAATACCGGCATTACCAAAACGTGCGTCTTCGTTGCCTTTTGCATCTTCAACGAAACCGAACACGGATAGATAGTTCAGGATTTCGCGACGGATCGGCAGCGAGTTCTCACCGATGCCTCCGGTGAAAATGATGCCATCCACACGTCCCAGCGGGATCATGTAAGAAGCAATGTATTTCGCAACGCGGTAGGTAAACACTTCAAATGCCAGTTTCGCGCCTTCGTGACCCTGCTCCATTGCTTCCAGAACGCCACGCGCATCAGAAGTCAGGCCAGATACACCAAGGAAACCCGATTTTTTGTAGAGCGTTTCGAACACTTGTTCTTTGGTCCAGCCTTTCTTCAGCAGGAACTCGATGATGCCCGGGTCGATGTCGCCAGAACGGGTACCCATCATCAGGCCAGCTTGTGGGGTGAAGCCCATCGAGGTATCAACACTCTGACCATCGCGGATGGCACAAACTGACGCACCGTTGCCCAGGTGAACGGAAATCACGTTGGTGTCGTTGACGTCTTTACCGAGCATCTTGGCGGCTTCGCGGCTTACGTAGTAGTGGCTGGTACCATGGAAACCGTAGCGGCGGATAGCGTACTGTTTGTACAGCTCAGTCGGGATTGCACCGCTGTACGCTTTTTTCGGCATGGTTTGATGGAATGCGGTATCGAACACAGCAAACTGTGGCAGCGTCGGGAATGCTTTAACCGCAGCGCGGATACCTTTCACGTGTGCCGGGTTGTGCAGCGGCGCTAGGTCAGCCAGTTGTTCAATTTCGTCGATCACGTTGTCGTCAATGCGCACGGTGGACGTGAAGTGCTCACCACCGTGAACGATACGGTGACCTACAGCCACGATATCGTTGGTAAAGCCAAGGGTATCAACCAGTTTTACAATGCGGTCTACCGCGTACTGGTGATGGTTTTCTGGGGTACTAATGGCTTCTTCGGTTTTCTGACCCTGATATTTCCAGCTGATGACCGCTTCCGGCAAACCAAAACATTCGCCAAGACCCGACACCAAAGCATCACCGCTCTTTGAATCAATGACTGCGAATTTAAGTGAGGAGCTACCTGAGTTGATGACCAACACATACGAGTTCGACATGGGGTTGTATCCTGTTTCCGACTGAGAGTTCGAAGCCTGTGCTTCTCCATTTACAGACTCCCATTATTCAATAATTTTTGAATCTTTCAACTTTGTTTTAGTCTTTTATGTGATGGAAACGTTTTTTTGTTGATCTTTGACAATGATTGATTTTTTTTGAGGTTGGAAATATTTCTATCAATCACAGTTCAGTGAATAAAAAAGAGCTCCGTCATTGCTGAAGGAGCCCTTGTTGCCTAGCTTAGCTGATGTTGTTATGAATAATATTTTGTATTTTATGCAACCAGAATCTCATTCCAGTCGAGTGTGATCGGTTCACGACGCGCGAACATGACAATGTGTTCATTGATGATCGACTGCTGCACGGCGACTTTCTCGGCACTGTCACTCTGGCAGACGAAGATCAGGCGCTGCTGTTCATCATCAAGTGAAAGCGTTGTCACACCGGATGGAAATTCCACGCGGCCTTGTACTTCATCCCAGCTGGCCGGCACTTTACGGGCAAAGTGACGACACAAGGTGACAAGGTATTTGGCGACATGTTCAGAACGTAATTCGGCTTTAGATTGGTATTGCATAAAATATCCTTGATGTTGCCCGCCTCGCAGCGGGCAAAAGGGTTAGAACTGGTAAGATGCGGAAATCTTGAAGCTGCGACCCGGTTCGTAATCATCCATGGCACCTGCGCGGGCATTCGCGCCAGTGCGTGATGCGTGTGATACGTACAGTTCGTCAAAGATGTTGTCGATACCGAAGGTTACCGTCAGGTCAGGCACGGCGTAAGGCATCCACTGCGCATACAGGTTGTGCGTGTCATACCCTTCTTTCTTATCGCTGTTCTCTTCCACATTGGTTTCATCCAGCACCACGATTGACGTCCAGCCAAACAAGGTATCGATTGAATCCGCGTGATAGCCCAGGTTCAGAGCAATGCTGTCGCCCATGTCGGCGCTGCGGCCGTTGGCATCCAGCATCGGACCGCCGGTTGATTTGTCTTCGGTGTCTGAACGTGAGTAAGACAGGCGAGAGCTGAACGCTTGGTATGCGTAGGTCGCACTCACTTCAAAACCTTTAATCACTACATCACCTGTATTTTCAAAGCGATAGCCGTCTACCGCGCTATCCCAGGTTTGCATGATGTAATCGTCGATTTCGGTGCGGAATACCGTCAGGTTCGCAGCCACAAAGTGATCATCAATGCGCTTGTCAAAGCGTACACCACCCTGAGTGTTCAGACCGGTTTCTGCTTTGATGTCATCCGCCAAATAAGATGTCTGTTGATACATCACGAAGGTTTCCAACAGCTCAGGCGCTTTAAACAGCGAGCGAGCATTGGCAAACAGCGTCCAGTCTGAATTCACTGCCCATTCGGTGCCCAGAGACCAGGTCACGTCATCGAAGTTGTTGGTTTCATTCACCGCTTTGCGCTTCACGTCGTCGTAACGCAGACCAGCGGTAATGTTCCAGCTCTCGGTCAGTGACAGGGTGTTCTCAGCAAAAATAGCGTTCGACAGGCGAGATTCGTCCATGTAAGACGAACCGGCGTAAGAGCTCTTACTGGTTTGATCGACGACATCGGCACCGTAGACCACGCGGTTGTCCAGGTTCAGCAATTGGTAATCCGACTGGAACTTCGCGTTCAGACCCACGTTACGGTTGGTCGCCGTATTGGTATCTTTCGGACGCGGCCAACGACCGGTCACTTTGCTCTCGTCACGTTCGATTTCGGTTTCGCTGCTGTAAAGCGTTACCGTACCGCTGTGTTTCTCTTTGGTCAGTTTGTATGATGCAGTGACAGTGTCACGGTTGTATTTGGTTGGCAGCAGGTCATCAGCAGTCAGGTTGGTGTTCGCTGAACCGTTCATGTCCGGGCGCGGGCTGTAATCGCCTTCATCGCGATACAGGTCATACGCCAGTTGGAAACGGTGGCCGGCCGCAGGTTCATAACCCACTTTACCCAGAATATTGTAGGTATCGCCTTTAACGCCAAAGGTTTCATCGCCATTGCCGTCTTCAAAATTGTCACGAGCAATGCCTTGTGCGTACAACATGGCATCAACGTCGTCGCTCAGCTGACCATAAACGGTTACCGAACCTTGCTCGCTGGCGTTCGAGTTGTAGCCGCCAAAAACGCGTACGCCGAATTGTTCGTCGCCGCGTAGCAGATCTTTCGCGTTCTTGGTTTCAAAATACACCGCACCGCCAAGACCACTTTGCGTCACCGAGTTGTTACCAACCTGAATATCGGCCGATTTCAGAATGTCTGGGTTAAGAGTCAGGTTGCCGATGTGGTGGAACATGTTGGCGTGTTGTGAAGCACCATCAAGACGAATATCCAGGTCCGTTTCGTTCAGACCACGAATGTTGATACGCTGGTTGACTGAATGTGTGCCGCCGACATCCACACCTGGAATATCACGCAGCAGGTCGGACATATGGTCAGCCTGCTTGACTGACAGATCATCCGTACCCAGAGATTCTGAGCTACTGGACACTTTGGTTCCCCACACCACAACATTGTCGGTCTGAGTCTCTTCTTGCTGGGCAAAAGCCATATTGCTCAGCGCTGCACTGATCGCCAAACATACCACTGACTTGTGAATAGAACGCATTTTCTTACATTCCTTATATTTTAGTTATGAAAATACAAATGATAATAATTCGCAAGCATGGTAGAGTGACGCACTCAGAATGAGAAGATGAATAGGTTATGCAAAATCGCATAACGCTTATGAGAAATAACCGTATGTCACTCAGTCAACGTCAGGAAATGATTCCGAAAAAGGTCACGATGACCCGAAAACTGCAGCAGGATGATAAGCAGATTATTATTAGCCACGGCCAGAGACAGGCGGCCGCACTGGCGGAAGGATCGTACATCAACTACGCCAACGAAGGCGCATTTATGCTGCATGGCGGAATAAGCCACGAGCTGACGAACTCCAATGTGGTCGCTACGACGCCTGCATCGGTCATCATCACGTTGCTGCTTGAAGGCAGTTTGATTTTTGGCTATGACGATTTGGAGTTTAATTTAGAGGCGGGTAAACAGGCTCAGGGCGTAATTGTCAATTTCACTCAGCCAGCGAGCTTTCGCCGCCGTCTGCAAAAGGATAATCACGTCGTTAAACTCAACATCATTCTGGATCAGGCGTGGCTGAGTAAACGCATTCGCAAGCCCTGCCCGCTAACGCAGTTTATCCAGCAAGACAAAGCGTTTTGCCATCTGACATTAAGTGAAGAGATGGTGAGCGGAGTACGTTGTATACTGGCAACGCCCAAACCGCAGACTCTGCTAGAAACCCTGCACCTTGAGCACGCCGCGATTGATTTGGTGCTTAAAACGGTTGAACAACTTGAGCCACTCAATCATGAACAAACGACCAGCGAGGCTCGCAGTTACTGTTCGCAAATGGGACAGATCGTGCATTTTCTCGATCAGCATCTTTACGAGGAGTTATCGCTCGACGCATTGGCACAGCAAATGGCGATGAGCACGTCAAATCTGCAACGCAAATTCAAGCAGCAGATGGGCATGACGGTGGCGAACTATGTGCGTCAGCGACGCCTCAATAACGCGCGCCAGCAGTTGGAGCGGGGCTACGTCACCATTACTGAAGCGGCGTATGAAGCGGGTTATCATCACCCGTCCAATTTTACCGCGGCATTTAAAAAAGCCTTTGGTCAATCACCGCAGGCTTTTATGGCAAAACAATCGGATTAATCGGGCATCAGTGCGTGTGATACAAACACATGCGCTTGCCTTCAATCTCAAGCACGCGGAACGGCGTTTCGTAGATATCGCCCAAAACCTCTTCCCGTATCACCTCTTCCACACTGCCCGTCGCCACCACTTTGCCTTTCTTCAGCGCAATAATGCAATCGGAATAGCACGACGCAAAGTTGATGTCGTGAATCACCACGACCACCGCTTTATTAAGCTCGTGCGCCAAGCGTTGAATCGTCGCCATGATTTGCAACGAGTGTTTGATGTCGAGGTTATTCAGCGGCTCATCCAGAAACACATAGTCGGTATCTTGGGCAATCACCATGGCAATGAACGCCAACTGACGCTGACCACCACTCAGCTCATCGAGGTATTTGTTCTCAATGCTCTGCAGATCGAGATACTCAATCGACTGGTCGATCACTTGCTGATCACGCGCATCCAGTTTGCCCTGCGAATAAGGAAAACGGCCGAACGAGACCAGTTCTCGCACTGTGAAACGCATCGTCAGCGTGTTGGCCTGACGCAGCACCGACAGCTTTTTCGCCAGCGCTTTGGTATCCCAATCCACCAGCTCTTTGCTGTCGATCCACACTTTACCTTCATCGCGATTCACCAGTCGGCTCGCCATTGAGAGCAGCGTACTTTTACCCGCGCCGTTGGGCCCGATGATTGACGTGACCTTACCTTTTTCGAACTCAGCACTGGCGTCTTTCACCACCGCTTGTTGCCCAAATATTTTCGTCAGTTTATCGAGTTGAATCATTGCTAGACCACTTTGTTACGAATCAGAAGAGAAAGGAAATAGATGCCACCAACAAAGTTGATGATGACGCTGAGTGTGGTGCCAAAATGGAACACTTTTTCGACGATCCACTGCCCAGCCAACAGCGCAAACACCGACATCGCCGAACAGGCAATCAGCAGCACGCGATGCTGATAGGATTTAAACCATTCGCGCGTCAGGTTGGTGACCAGAATGCCAAAGAACATGATCGGACCAATCAGTGCGGTGGAAATCGAGATCAGCACCGCGCTCAACATCAACACATTACGCGTAGTTTTACGCACATCTACCCCGAGACTGACGGCGTTATCGTTGTCCAACCAAAACACATCCAGCACGCGGTGCATGCGAAACAGCAGATACGCGACCAGCAGTAGTAATGGCGCAACAAAATAAACCAGGCTGACTTTGACGTTGTTGAAGCTGGCAAACATATTCGCCTGCACCGACGCAAAATCGTTCGGGTCCATCAGCATGATGAGGAAAGATGCGATGTTGGAGAACAACTGCCCCAGAATCACGCCCAGCAGCAACAACGCAATCAGGTTGCGCTTCTCTTTGCTGAAATAGAACGTAAACAGCACAGTCGAAAAGCCCAGCATCGCCGCAACCGACAACGAGAAGTTGAGGTAGGCATTCATCGCAAAGCTGCTCAGGCCGCCAAACAGCGCCACAATCCCCACCTGTACAAACAGATACAAGGAATCAAAACCCATGATGCTCGGCGTCAGGATGCGGTTGTGGGTGATGGTTTGAAATGCCAGCGACGACTGCGCAATCGCAATACCAGCCAACACAATTGCCAGCACTTTCGGCACGCGGCGCGACAAGAAATACTGATAGTTGTCCGGCGTCAGGCCGACACCGATGAATGCAGCGGCAAACACCATTGCCAGCACAATCAGCAGGGTGAGTTTAAGTTTATCGTGCATGGCGCTGGCCTCGCAGAATCAGCGCAATAAACGCCACACCACCAAAAATACTGATGATCATAGAAATCGGAACTTCATACGGGAAGATAATCACGCGGCCAATCAGGTCGCACAGCAGCACCAATAACGCGCCGAAAATGGCGGTGCGCGGAATGTTGAGTCTCAGGTTGTCGCCGTAGTAGTAGCTCACCACGTTCGGCACAATCAGCCCCAGAAATGGTAGCTGACCAACAATCATCACCACCGTCGCCGACATCACTGACACCAGACACACCCCAATCACCAGCACCTGCTGATAATTGAGCCCCAGATTCACGGCAAAGTCTTTACCCATACCCACCGCAGAGATACGCGCTGCGTACAGGTAACTGAATATCGCCACGGGAACAGCGATATACAGCAGCTCATAGTTGCCTTTAAGCAGGTTGGCAAAGTTGGCCACCGCCCAGCCGGACAGGTTCTGCACCGCGTCGTATTTGTAGGCGATAAACGTCGCCGCCGAACTGACGACATTACCGAAGATGATCCCGACCAGCGGCACAAAGATGGCGTTCTTAAACTGAATGCGCTGGATGAACTGGACGAAAATCAGCGTCCCCACCATAGCTACCGCAAAAATCAGCCACAGGTTATTGCCGTCACCAAAAATGACCAGACTTAACACATAGCCCAGCATCGCACACTCGATGGTGCCGGAGGTGGACGGCGCGGCAAAACGGTTCTGACTGATTTGCTGCATAATCAGGCCAGCGATGCTTAACCCCGCACCAGCCAGTAATACCGCGAGAAGACGTGGAGCGCGGCTGGTGAACAGCAGGTTCCAGCTATTGGCATCGCCATTCATCAGGGCGATAAAAGACAAATCGCCCACCCCCACAAACAGTGAAGATAGGCTGATTAGCACAAAAACAAGCAATAATCTTTTCAAAACTAACCTCAGCTTGCTGGCTCACAGCCTGCTTCTAGAGCAGGCTGTACCATCGCCAATTACAGCAGACCGATAGACTGTTTCATGTCCGCCACCATCTGTTCTGTCGCTTTCACGCCAGAGATGGAGATGTACCAAGCATTCAGGTCAAGGTAAGTCATGTGTTTGTTTTTATAAGCGTCTGTCGCTTTCACCAGATCGTTTTCAAACTCTTCGTGGGTGTGGCTCGTGCCTTTATTCACCAGTTTGTCACGGTCGATGATAAACAGTGTCTGTGGGTTGTGTTCACGAATGAACTCGTAAGAGATCAGGTCGCCATGACGGCCGCCCTGCTTCACTTTCACGTTCTCGTGGAAACCGAAATCGCGGTAAATCGCCGAGAAGCGCGAATTAGCACCGAAAGTAGTCAGGTTGCCACCTGAGCTCATCACCGTTAGCGCGTTCACTTCATGCGTTTGTGTGTAATCGTTCACCGCTTTGAACTGATCGTTGATCTGGGCAATCTTGGCATCCACTTGTGCTTCGATATCAAAGACTTTACCCAGGTTGTGCCATTGTTCCTGAGTGCTTTCCCAGTAACCTTTGCTGTCATCGGCCGCAAATACGATGGTCGGCGCAATCTTAGCCAATTCGTCGTAGCTGGTTGCCGCACGCGGACCGATGATGATCAGATCCGGCTTTTGCATATAGATAGATTCGAAATCCGGTTCAAACAGCGAACCCGCCTGACCGTATTGATCGCCTTTGTACTTTTCCAGGTAAGGTGGCAGTTGAGGCACTTTCGATACCGCAACAGGCTGAATACCGAAACTGTCTACCGCATCCAAAGCACCCAAACCGATCACCACTACGCGCTGTGGTTTCTGTTCCAGTGTGGTTTTACCCATCTGGTGTTCAATGGTTACCTGCGCAGAATGGGCAGAAAAAGACATCACCAGGGCCAAAGACGTCAAACTGATAACGGATTTCATAATCTTCCTTTCTATTAATAATTGCGATGAATTTTGATAAGCATTCGCATTAAGATGGCGCAACTATACCCATATCGAAGTGTGGCCGCAACTGGGTTGCGTCACTTCTGTTTGTAAATCTATGTAAAAGAAGGAAGATGTTGATCTGACGTTAAAAAGACGTCAGATCAAACGATCGATTAAGCGGCCTGAGCAGAGGTAAAGGTGAAGGTTTTGCAGTGTGAACCATGCACATGGGTGATGGTTTGCGGCGCGACAATAGTCCAACCCGGTTCACTATCGAGCGGCTCAGAAGCCAGAATGATGTCGCCTTCCATCACCTTAGTGAATACCGTCGGCGGATGTTGGTCTGAGCTGTAACGTACCAACCAGAACTGTTCACCATCGGAAATACAAATCGATGCTTTGAAAGGAGTGTGAACGCCCTTCTCTGCCATCACCTGCTCAATCTCATGGATGGTGGTGCGAATAGCGTCCACTGGATTGTCGGTCAGCCCGTTTTTCATCATCAGCAGAAAGATCAGTTCACTGTCAGTCGTTCCGGTCCGTTGCACATACAGCGATTCCGGCAACAGGCGTTCCAGCGTGTATTTTACTTTTTCATACTCGCCAATCTGACCGTTATGCAGAAACATCCATTTATCCAAAATAAACGGGTGACAATTTCGGCGTGAGACTTGCGTGCCGGTTGATGAACGCACGTGCGCCATAAAGCGGTGGGAACGAATGTGATGAGCCAGTGAACGAAGGTTTTCGTCACTCCATGCCGGAAGCACTTCATGAAATTGACCTGGTGTGCTGCGCTCGGTGTACCAGCCCAAACCAAAACCATCGGCATTGACGCGCGTCACGGCTTTTCGAGCTTCAATACTTTGATGAACTAAGGAGTGTTCCGGTTGATAAACCAGTTGATCGAGATAGATAGGGTTGCCCTGATAGGCGAGCCAGCGGCACATGACAAATTCGTCCTCCAGACAGAAAGAGGCTTCAATTAACCACGTTTATCAGACACAGGCAATATCCCGACAAAAATTGTTTTTATTGCTCATAAAACAGCCAATTCTATCTGCCATTTTTGCACCCAATTCGAGCAACCATCACTGCTGCCATCAGGCTTGCACCATAATTAAGCAAGGTATTCATTTCCCAGCATTTTTCACTGGTTGAACCATAGATAATAAATATGAATCAAGTTCAAACTTTCGCAAGTCGCCAAATCCGCCCGTGTTGAGCGAACAGTAAGTTATTTTTTCATTCCACCGCGCCCTTCAATTTAGAGTAAAAATTCTAAAAACCATACTTTATCTACCCTGAAGAAGCTCAGAGCATTTCTTATTACTTTATTTATCCGTTATTTATTTAAACATTGTGCATAAATAAATGACCACACTCTCAATAATTATCGTTATTTTATGTTCACTTATTATGTGTAATTTGGAATGGTTATTTCAGAGCTTAATTATTTCGTCTTGTCGATGAAATACGCTGACTATAAATTGTTACAAATATTTCACACACGTTGAGTTGACTCGATGAAAATTATTTTTGCATCGCTACTAATGCTGGCAACCTCACAGGCCAATGCGACTGCGCAGCCTGATGATGAACGTTTGATCGCAGCTCTGATAGAGCGAGGCGTGATTTGTCAGGGGCTAACCGCCGAGCAACAACAACAGGCGTTAAATATATATTTAAATAAAAAACACAATAAAAAGAATCCTAATAATAAAAATACCGGTTCCTCATCAAACCCTAACCCGACTGAACACTGTATTTCTCCGGACTCCGAATAAATACATCAATAAGAATTCATGCTGGCAGAGTTTTCTGTTGGCGTGTTTGCACCATAAATATGGGAAATAATAAGGAAATATAATGAAAAACATGAGGAAAACCTTGCTTGCCTCAGCAGTGGCTTCTTGGTTTAGCGTCGGTGCATTTGCACAAACACCAGTGGATATGGGTGTCGTTAACGAAGACAAGTTGATCGACATGCTGGTACGCAATGGCACCGTTAGCGCAGATGCAACCGCAGCAGAAAAACGTCACGCACTTGACCTCTATCTGGAGAGCAAAATTCGCTCTGGCTTTAAGGGTGACGCTCAGTTTGGCAAAAAGGCACTTGAGCAACGCGCGAAAGTGCTGAAGGTGATCAAGAAAGAAAAAGGCATGCACAAAGCCAGTGTGTTCGCGCTGGAAATTGGCCAGCAGCGTACCGATAAAGTGCTGGCTTTGCTGATTGATTTCCCGGATCTGCCGTGGAACGACAACCAACTCACCAAAGAGCATACCGAAATGCTCTACGACAGTTACGATGCTGCGCACTATCAGAATCTACTGTTCTCAGACAGCGGCTATACCGGACCGAACGGCGAAAACCTGATCTCCATGCGCCAGTACTACCAGAATGAATCCGGCAAGAGCTACAGCGTTGCAGGTCAGGCTGCCGGTTGGTATCGCGCATCGAAAAACGCGGCTTACTACGGTGGCAACTCTCCCGCGACCGATAGCGACATGCACGCTCAGGAACTGGTGCGTGAAGCGCTGGATCAACTGGCACAAGACCCAAGCATCAACCTTGCCGACTACGATGTAGAAGACCGTTACGACTACGATGGCGATGGCAACTACCGTGAACCGGATGGCGTTATTGACCACCTGATGGTATTCCACGCCTCTGTGGGTGAGGAAGCTGGTGGTGGCGTACTGGGCGCTGATGCGATTTGGTCACACCGCTACAATCTCGGCCAGTACCATGTATTAAAAGGCACCAGCAGCACGGTTCCGGGCCGCTTTAACGGCCAGTATGCAGCCTATGACTACACCATTCAGCCGATTGATGCGGCAGCTGGTGTGTGTGCCCACGAATACGGCCACGACCTTGGTCTGCCGGATGAATACGACACGCAATACACAGGCAAAGGTGAGCCGGTCTCTTACTGGTCCATCATGTCTTCTGGCAGCTGGGCAGGTAAAATTGGCGGCACGCAGCCAACCGCGTTCTCCGCGTGGTCTAAGCAATTCCTGCAAACTGCGATTGGCGGCCGCTGGGTTAACGACGACCAGATTTCCATTGACGATCTGAAAAAAGGCGCTCGCACTTACACCCTGTTCCAGACCACCGACAATGCGCGTCCGAACCTGGTTAAAGTGAACCTGCCGATGAAACGCACCGAAGGCATTCAGCCATATGAAGGTCAATACACGTTTTACTCCAACAAAGGCGACGATCTGAAAAACAGCATGAGCCGTCAGGTCACGATTCCGGCTGGCAGCAGCGCGATGCTGACGTTTAAAGCCTGGTATCAGATCGAAAAAGATTACGACTTTGCGCGCGTACTGATTAACGGTCAGCCGATTCAGGGCAACATCACGTCGATGGACGACCCATACAATACGGGTCTGGCGCCAGCGATTGGTGGCGAGTCGAACGGATGGGTCGATGCGCAGTTCGATTTGTCTGCCTGGGCAGGCCAAACGGTTGAGCTGAGTTTTGACTATGTAACGGATGGCGGTCTGGCGATGGAAGGTCTGTACATCGACAATCTGGCGCTGGACGTCGACGGTAATGTAAGCGCTCTGGATGACGCGGAAAGTGGCTCTACGTTCGCTCTGAACGGCTACACCACCAACGATGGTTTCCACGAAGCTAACCACTACTACCTGCTGCAATGGCGCAGCCACAACAACGTCGATGAAGGTTTGGCGAACATCAAACGCATGGGTCAGCTGATCAGCTTCGAACCGGGTCTGTTGGTGTGGTATGTGGATGAATCGTACAAAGACAACTGGGTAGGTAAACACCCGGGTGAAGGCTGGTTAGGCGTGGTTGATGCCGACCAGAACGCGATGGTCTGGGCGAACAGTGGTGAAGCGGCGCAAACCCGATTCCAGGTTCGTGATGCGGCATTCTCACTGTTTGACCAAGCGCCAATGCGCCTGGAAAGTGCCGATGGTGATGTTCTCGAGGACGTAAGCCTGATTGGTAACGCAAACTTTGCCGATTCTCAGGATTACAGCTCGCCATTAGCGCCGGATTCAGGCCGTCTGCTGACCGAATTTGGTCTGCAAATCGACATCGTGAATCAGAGCCAGGATAACGAGTACGGTGTGGTTCGCCTGTCTCGCGCCAACACAGCGAATGTACCGCCAACTGCGAACTTCGAACTGGATGTGAATGACCTGAGTGTCAATGCACACAACTACAGTCAGGATCAGGATGGCAAGCTGGCAAGCTATGCCTGGGATTTTGGCAACGGCCAAACCAGCAGCGAACTGTCTCCAAGTTGGAGCTATGACGCCGCAGGCACGTACACCGTTAGTCTGACCGTGACCGATGATCAGGGTGATAGCGATACCTTCACTCAAAGCATCACCGTCGTGCAACCGAACAATCCGCCAGAAGCAAGTGCTCGTCACATTCATCTGGGTCGCTGGGTGACCATGTGGTCCACCAGCACTGACAGCGACGGCCGCATTGTCGACACCGAATGGACGCTGCCAAACGGCAAAATTAAACGTGGCCGTATGTTTAGCGCCATCCTGCCGAGCTACGGCAAACAGGACATCATACTCAAAGTGATGGACGATGACGGCGCCAGCACCACCACAATCATTTCCCTTGATCTGTAAGTCCCACCTTTGTTTCTAATCCATGGAAACAGTTGAGCGCAACGCCCGTTGCGCTCTTTTTTATTGCGTTTGCATACGTTCCAGCGCTTCAACCCGCCGCCATTGTTTGGCATCAAAGCTCGATTCACGCAACGCGGTAATTTGCTGCGCTTTTTGCGTCTCACTCAAGCTGTTGTCGGCCAGCAGCTGCGCACGCTGCGCTAGATATGACGCTAACGTCTGCTGAAATTGGGCACGTTGATTATCGAGTTCACCCAAACGCTGCGCTCCGGCTTCACCAACCATTTCGACACGGGCCAGATAACGCGACTGTTCATCGTCGCCATCGGCGCTGTAAAGTCGGTTGACTAAATCGGCATTCTGTTCGCTACGCTGAATATAATCTTCCTGCTCAGCCACAACGCTCTGCCACTGCAATTTGGCATCGGCGGCGTCACTTGCCTGACCGGCAATACGCAGTTTTTCCATCGCAAGATGCCTGAGCTGATTTTCTTCGCCAAACAAACTCTGCTGTTGTTGCGGGGTAAAAAACTGCAACTGCAGGGTGAGGATCTGCTGATTAAGTTCAGCAAGTGAGGGGTAATCAAGCGAACTGATGGCAACCGACGGTTCAAGCCCAGCCAGTGCCTGTTTGTAGAGCACAAATTGATCGAACAACGCCCCGTCGACCAGAAAGCCGTTTGCACTCTGTTCGTAGTTGGCGACGTGGTGTTCAATCTCTTTTAAATCACCTTCCCCCAACCCGGAAACAAAATAGTCGAGCAGATCTCGCGGTGAAGATTGATCCAACTCGGTATCGCTTTGAGACGCCACCTGCATCACAGCAGGTGGCAAAGTGGAATCGGAAGGCCAAAAGGCCGCACTGAGGCTCCCCAATACGGCCACTATTCCTAAACACAGTGCGGTCTTTTGCATGTCGACTCCTTATAGGCCTTGCAGTTTCAGACGGTTAGCGTGCTGGCGGTACAAGGTAACAGGGTCAGTTTCAAACAGGTGGTGAATACCGAGCAAGCCGTTGATTTCATCCAAATGATTCATCTTGTAATCATCTCGAATCACTTTGCCTAAATGGGCGCTGCACGTCCCCACCAAGCCATCACTCGGGCCATCAAACGCCAGTCCCAGCACCATCATCGCCGCATCGGTAGGATCAAGCGCGTTGGTAAACGTCGATGCGCCAGTCCAGGAGTAATAACGCACGCCATTCACCTCATAATCGCCTTCACCACATTCAGTCGTAGGAATGCCTTCCGGGTAGTTTTGGTTGAACGCCAGTGACCCTTGGGTCGTCAGTGCATCCAGCGATGCCAGCGCATCTTGTTCAAGATCGCTGCCGCCAGACAGCAGGTTAATCAGCGTTACCAGACCATCGGCCAGTTTAACCGCCAGCGCTTCAGTGACAGAGTCTTGCGGAATGGTATTGCGCACTAAATCCGCCACCGCCGAGCCTTTGTTTACTCCGCCAATACTGGTTGCCGAGGCGACCAAATCCGGACGGACCGAAGCAACGTAACGCACCGTTGGCCCACCATGACTGTGGCCAATCAGGTTGACTTTTTCCGCGCCCGTAGCGGCAAGCAGCGTTTCAACCTGCTCAAGCAACTGTTCACCGCGCAATTCGGTGCTGTTGGTGGCAGACACCTGCGCCACATACACCGTCGCGCCATCTTTGGTCAGAGACTGAGGAATGCCGTAGAAGTAATCCACGCCAGCTAACGTATCGAAACCAAACAGACCATGGACCAGCACAATAGGATATTTGGTGTGGGTATAACCTGTTTGGTCGAGCGCGCCCGCACTGGTCGAGGCCAGTGACAACGAACTGAACAGGCAGAGAGCAGAAAGTAATAGTTTGTTTTTCAAGTGATTTTCCTTCTTATTAGGGGATCTGTGCTTCATAAAAAACACAGACATCGGACCTCTGAGGAGCAATCTAACGTTAGAAGAAAGTGACGAAATTACCGACGACAAAAAACCTGCTTCGTGAAGCCGAGCTAGTATTCAACAGATTTAATAAACATAGGTTCATCAATGTTACGGATAAAATAGATAAGAAGAATAGATAGAATGGAGTGGTCAGTGCGTCGCGTGAAGACAACACGCGACGCTACCAGCAGTTAAGCCAGTTTAAACTGTGCCATTTCGTGGTTCAGGTCGGAAACTTGTTCACGCACCTGCTGTGAAGTCTGATTTGAGCGTTGGCTGATTGCCGCCACATCTTCCACCGCATGCGTTACGCCATGCATCAGGCTGGTGATCGCTTGGGTAGCCTGGGTTTGCTGCTCTGCCGCGCTGGCAAGTTGCAACATTTGATCGTTCAACATCGCGATTTGTTCCGTGGTGGACTCCAGTTTTACCACCGCCTCTTCGATGTGCTCCGCGCCCAGCTCCGCAATCTGCTGACCTTGCTGGATCTCTTTCACCACCGATGCCGTTGAGGACTGAATCGCCTGCACAATCTGGTTAATCTCGGTGGTCGACTGCGTAGTGCGGGTGGCCAGCAAACGCACTTCATCCGCCACCACCGCAAACCCGCGGCCGTAATCGCCGGCGCGTGCTGCTTCAATCGCTGCGTTCAACGCCAACAAGTTGGTTTGCTCTGCCAAGCCTTCAATCACTTCGGTCACTTTACCAATCGCCGCACTCTCTGCACTGAGTTGGCTCACCAACACGTTGGCTTTTTCAATCGTCTCATGCAGCGTCTGCATAGTCTCTTTGTTGAGTTCCAGTGACGCTTTGCCCTGCGCGATTTCGCGCTGCGATTCCGACAGGGTCTCAACCGAACGCTGCGCCTGATCCAACGTGTGCGTGGTGGATTGCGCGACGTCAGACAATTCAGCATCCATCTCCGTGATGTGTTGTTGCTGGTTTTTCACCTGAGTCAGCGTCTGTTGATTGGAGTTGAGCAACGCGTTCATGCTCTCACTCACCTGATTGGCTTTGTCCGTCACACCGCGCACAATGCCCGCCAGAGAAGCGTTCATGCGGTTGATGGATTCGGTCAGCGCTGACAGCTCATCGTTGCCCTGCACAGCTAACGGTTGCTGCGACACATCGCCAGCGGCAATCCGTTGCGCGCGCTGTGAAATCTCCGACACACGGCGACCAATGCTGCGTCCCATGTAATTGGATATCGCCAGTGCCGCAACAATAACCAGCACCAGCGCGACTACCAGAAACGTCAGCACCTGATGAATCGATGCTTCAATACCCTGCCCGCTGCGATCGGCTTTTTGTTGCTGCGCGGCCACCACATTTTCCAGACTCGCTTCCAGCGCGCTCGCCGCAGGTAGCAATTGCTTTGCCATTTCCTGGTTGGCAAAGTTCCAGTCTGGCGACTGACGCAGCGCGATGGTTTGATCCGCCAGAGGGAAATAGAGTTGTTGCATCTCTTTAAACAGATCCCACAACGAGCGATCGCTGTCATCCAGCAATTCGAGTTTGTCTTCGATCTCGCTGACCGACTGGTTGTGCGCTTTGATGAACTCCTGATATTTGCTCAGGTATTCCGGTTTGCCGTACAGCAAGAAGTCGCGCATCGCCGATAGAGCGTTGGCCAAAGAGTTATAACTGTCGGCGTAAACTTTAAACAGGCGCTTACGTTCATCGCCCTCTTTCTTGGACGCTTCGTCGTTGATAAGACCCTGAATCTGGTCCAGCGCCACCTCGGCAATCGGCGCGGCTTCGTTAGTAAACAGGTTGTGTGCCGGCAGGTTTTCCGGGCTGTGCGCCAGTTCCACGATCTTATTGACTGAGGTTTTTACCTCGCCCCACTGTTTAACCACCGTTTGATAATCCTGCTCGGCGATCAGAGTTTCCAGCACCGGTAAGCTTTCGTCGGTTTGCACGATGATGCTATTCAACTGCTGCTTGAGGGTTTCACCAGCAACTTCGTCACTGCCCAGCAACATGTAGGCGCGCACGGTGGACAGCGTTGCCTGAATCGACTGCTGAATACCGCGGCTGGTATCGACGGTGGGTAAATCAGAATTAAGAAGGGATTGCGTGTGACGCTCTAATATCGACACACTGCGATAGGTCATCGCGGCAGACGCGACAAACAAAAGGGCCAACAACAAAAAACTCAGCTGCAACTTCCCTGAAATCGTTAGCTTCATCCATAAGCTCCTGTACAACGTTAGGCGGTCACTATAACGTTAATTTTCTGTTACGCAAACCGGGGAATATGAGATACCGTAAACGCGTAACTGACTGATATAAAATCCCATGCACATTAATATTGTTAACGAAACACGGGCAGCGAGCCGGCCTGTTTGACCTGACGCATTGCCAGGTGAGTGTGAATGTCTTTCACGTTGTCCAACTGCTGCACTTTACGAATAAAGCTCTCATAGCCGACCAGATCCGGGCTGACCACTTCCAGCAGATAATCGTACGCCCCCGACACCACGTGCGCGCTGATCACTTCATCCATCTCCACCAACGCCGATTCGAACTCGTCAATCGAACTGGCTTGATGATTGTTGAGGCTCACTTCAACAAACACCGTCATGCCGATGCCAATCGCTTTGCGATTCAGTTTGGCCTGATAACCGTCAATCACGCCTTCATCTTCGAGTCGCTTAAGCCGCCGCGCGCAAGGCGAAGCCGAAAGCCCCACCAACTCCGCAAGCTCGGCGGTTGAGAGCCTTCCCTGTTTCTGAATCAGAGCCAGCAAGTGGCGGTCAATTCTGTCCATTTTCATTTTTGGTCATTTCCAGCGTTATTTTTCAGTTCGTTGATGAAATCCATCAATATTTCTCTCTACATAAACTAAATTCGCCGAATATCAGCGTCAAGTAACCGTGATAATAAATCTCTTCGCCGGATTTGTGCATCGCACACGGCACCACTGCTTATCAAGGATGACATATGTTCTCAGGATATCTGGCCATGCTGGCCACACTGCTGCTCTGGTCTGGCTTTTTCTTATCACTGCGCGAAGGTGCCATCAGCGCGCTGACGCCTGCCGATATCGCGCTGACGCGTTTTTTGATCCCCGCTGTCGTGCTGCTGCCGTTTGTCATGAAAGCCAAAGCAAAAATCGCTGTGGTACCCAAGCGTTACCTGCTCGGTATGTTCATTGGTTGCGGCCTGCCCTATCTGCTCCTGACTGGCAGCGCGATGCATTTTGTACCGGTTTCCGATGGCAGCACACTGGTTCCCGGCACACTACCACTCTTTGTCTCCGGCATTGCCGTCTGGCTGTTTAATCAGCCGTTAAGCCAGCATCGGATCCTTGGGTTGGTGTTGGTATTGGGCGGGATTGGCGTGTTTCTCTCCACCAGCGCAATGGATTATCAGAGTGACAAACTGTTTGGCCATCTGCTGTTTCTGCTCGGCAGTATGATGTGGGCGGTGTTTACCATCTGCGCCCGCGTTGCGAACCTCCATTCGCTGGCAGCGGCCGGATTCATTTCGCTGCTATCCGTAGTGCTGCTGCTTGCGCTGATTGCGACAGGAGTATTACCCAGTTATCTGGCACAAACGCCCGTCGCACAATGGCCATGGCAGACGCTATTTGGTCACAGTTTGATTCAGGGTGTCGGGGCGGGCGTCATTGCCGCATTTACTTATCTGCACGCCGTAACCACACTGGGCGCGGAACGCTCGGCGGCGTTTGGTTCAGCAACCCCGGCCATTGCAACCCTACTGGCAATTCCGGTATTTGGTGAGATTCCAACCACCATGACCTGCCTGGGATTGGGATTGGTCAGTTGCGGCAGCTTAATTGCCAGCAACGTGTTTATGAAGTACGACGCCTCGCTGGCGTATCAGCCACCGCAACACGGCAAAGGATAACTTAGCGAATCACTTCCACGATGAGTGGCACAACAACGCACAGGCCAAACAGAGTGTTGGCCTTGTCGCTGTAGCGTAAATGGATCAGAAATGGCGAGGCGACAAACAGCGTCACTAACACGGGAACCGCGCTAATCACACCGAACAGATACAGCGCCACCAACAGGACGGACAAAGCGACCGTCCAGCGCACTGGCACCAGCAGCTTTTTTCCTAATCCAAACATAAATACCAAGGCAGCAAGCAAAGGTAACATCAAAACACCTTTATGATATTAATTCTCATTTAGATTTATAATAGTCATGCCCGTTAGCAAAAGCAATAGGCAGAACAACAAAGATATCCGGCTTGCGGTTGGGCAACTCCGCGACTTCAGGTATATTTCGTGTTTGCTCAATAAAGAAGTCAGCTGTTATGAAAACCCCCTGTATCGCCGCCTGTAAAAATAACGCCGGAGTTTGTTCTGGTTGCCATCGCACCATGGATGAAATTATTCAGTGGCGTCATTTGTCCGACCACGAGCGGGACACCATCATGCAGCGCTTATCCGGCCAGCAAACCACGCACCACTGCCCATCTTGTGGTGAGCCGGCACATTGCGATATCAGCGCAGGCAAAAGCACCTGCTGGTGTTTTGAGTTGGAAAAACGCGACCTTTCAGCCCTGCCAGAAAGCTCAGTGTGTTTGTGTCGCCGATGCTTAGCAAAACAGCCGCTTGAATAATAATTTCGCATTACTTTTTCTAATTCAAAACATAGATTTTTATCTTGCGTAAGATCACACTTTTCGATTGATAAAGCGCTCCACCCTCACTAATATCTCGCGCCGAGAACACCGCATTCCTTCCCGTTCTCATTAGTCATATTTTTGTAATTTATCTTTCTCGCGTTATTAATGTTGTTGGGTGGAGAAAAAGATGTCTGCAACATTTCCGTTAGCCAAACTGACGTTCCTGATCGCCATTCTGACCGCTGTCGGCCAGATGACTCAGACCATGTATGTGCCTTCTATCGGTCATATGGCCGATGATTTTCTGGTGTCTGCCGCATCGCTGCAGGCGGTGATGGCGTGCTATCTGATCCCTTATGGTGTCTCGCAGTTTGTCTACGGGCCACTGTCTGATCGCCTGGGCCGCAAGCCAATCATTATCGCGGGATTAGTTATCTATATCCTTGGCTCTCTGGTTGCTTTGTTTGCACAAGAGTTTTCCTGGTTCCTGGCGGGTAGCTTTATTCAGGGTCTGGGCATCGGTTGTGGCGGTGCGATGTGTCGTACTCTGACCCGAGATTGCTTTACCGGCGCAGAACTGCATCGTGCAAACAGCCTGATCAGCATGTGTTTGATCTTCTCACCACTGATTGCCCCGGTGCTGGGCGGCTACCTGACGGAGTTCTTTGGCTGGCGTTCAAGTTATCTGTTCTTATCGCTGTTTGCGATTGCCGTGGTCATTACCATGATGACCAGCATGGTCGAGACCTTGCCAAAAGAGATCCGTAAAAAAGAATCGGTGCTGCGCAGCTACAGTTTCGTCATGTCGGATCACCGTTTTCAGGGTTACCTGATCTGTTTGGTGGCAACCTTTGCTGGCGTTGCAGTGTTTGAAGGTGCCGCGGGTGTGCTGTTAGGCGGCGTACTTGAGTTGCCGGCGACCACCGTCAGCTTGCTGTTCGTCACCCCGATCCCGGGTTATCTGGCTGGTGCCTGGCTATCAAGCGTGATTGCTCAGCGCTACAGTGAAAAACGTGCGCTGCGCGTGGGGCTGTTCGCGATTATGCTGGGGTCGATGATTGTTCTGATCCCGGGTCTGCTTGACCAAACCACAGCGCCAACCTTGATCGGCGGAGCGACCGTTTACTTTCTGGGTGCAGGCATTCTGTTTCCGGCTGCGACCACTGGCGCGTTGGCGCCGCTGCCTTACCATGCCGGTACTGGCGGCGCGATTCTGGGCGGGATGCAAAATCTGGGAGCTGGCTTGGCAACGTTGCTGGCCTCCGTATTCCCGGCCTCAAACCAACTGCCATTGGGCATTATTATGTTGGTGATGTCGCTACTGGCTCTGCTTGGATTGCGCCGCGTTTACAAACGCCACGATCCATCCAAACACATGCCATTGGCCGTATAATCAGACGAACAAAAAGGGAGGCTCAGCCTCCCTTTTTGTTTTCAGTCACTGCTTATTTCGCGGTCAGTGCCACACCTTCAAACTTCACGCCATCCCAACCAAAACGGATGAAATTGCGAATATTCTGGTGATCGTCGTTCTCCGGATGTTGCAATACATCCTGACGGTAAAAATCACCAAAACAGGCCAGTGTGGCTTCCGGGCTGAGCTGATTCAGCTGAGCGAACGCAAAAATCTTACATGAACCATTATTCTGGTTCGCTTCGTTGCGGGTTTTGCCGTTATCAAACGCCGTCGGTGTGAAATAGTAATGCGCATCGATGATGGCAATCACCTCTGCAAATACGACGTTTTCAGGTTGCTCAGTCAGTTGAGTCAATAGCGCGCTCAGTTCCATGTGTGTCCATTCCCGTTGATTTCGAAAGCCCGCAGTCTAAAGAAAAATTTCCCCGATGAAAACCTATGCACAACTTGAAACACTTTATGCATCCAACAAGGTATGAAAAATGCTAGTAATTAATGAGAAAGTTGATGCACATATCGCCTGTGTTACAGCAGTAATTTGTCCGGCATCAAACCCGATGCAAATAGGGATACAATTTTGTTGCTTTAATACGTACGTTATGTTTTTTAATCCTTGTCTACACTAATGTTTTACCGATTAAACCTATAAATTGAATGAGTCGTCAGAGGGCTTTATGAAAAAACTATTGCGGCATTTTCCTTTGTACAGGGTGGTCACGCTGATTGCCGGGCTGCCTATCGCCATTGCGTTAATACTTGCTACGTTCAACGTCCTCGACCTCAGACAGCGAGTCGAAACCGCCGAACACGATCAGGAAACGGTAAAACTGATCCTGCTGTACGATAACCTCGCCCACAACTTAGCCCTCGAACGCGGCCTGACTGCCGGTGTGCTGGGTTCCAAAGGCCAAGGGCCTCAGGTTGAACAGCTGAGAAAACAGCGCAGCGAAACAGATACGCACGTCAAAGCGCTGCAGAGTTTTTCTCCGGTGACCGTCAATCCCGTATTGGCCAACAAACTGAAAGCGGATGTGCAAAACCAGCTCGCTCAGTTGAATGATGTACGCCGTCAGGTCGACTCGTTAACGCCAACGGTTTCTCCTTTTGCCTACTACTCCAATCTGAACCAACTGGCGATCGATGACTCACAGATTCTGCTCTCGACCATTGATGATGCCAATGTCGCCGAATTGGGCAGCTCTTTCATTTCTGTGGTGATCATGAAAGAGCGTGCAGGTCAGGTACGTGGTGCCCTAAATGGTGCGTTTGCCCGAAAATCGTCCACACCAGCGCAGTACACCGCCGTGAATGGTTATATCGAATCGGGTAACTACGCAGAACGTATGGCCGCGATGACCATGCCAAAAGTGCTGAGCGACAAACTCAGCGAATTCAAAAACAGCGAAACCTGGAAAAACGTCGATAAGGTTCAGCAATCTTACCTGTCACAAAGTCAATCTCTGGATACGTTAGAAGGTCCGGCCCCGGCTGAGTGGTTTGCGGCGGCAACCGAACGTATCAAATTGATTAACCAACTGCGCAACGGCATTCAACAACAGATGACCACCATGTCGGCCGAGCAGGCGACTCAGGCTATCTGGAATCAGAACGTGATTTTAATTGCCAGCCTGATTGTGGCGGTCTTGTTGGTTTGGAGCCTGCTGACCAGCGTCATCACGCTACGCGAACGCGCGGGCAAACTGAATAAAACGCTGCATTCAATGGCATCGAAGCGCGATCTGAGTGTGTCGATTGCATCCGAAGGACGTGATGAGATTTCGCAGATTTCACAAAGCGTCAACGGCCTGACCAGCAACATTCGCAGCCTGCTGTCTGATGTGACGCAAACCAACGATCATAGCGCCGAACGCCTGAAGAAGATTGTCATGGGCGCACAAGACCTCGGTAAAAGCAGCGGTGCAACGACCGCAAAATGTGAAAACATTGCCGCGGCGATGACCGAGTTGTCGCAATCTAGTGTCGAAATCGCTCAGTCTTCAGAGCGTGCTCTGGAAGAGACACACCAGATGACTCAGCGCGTCGTCGAGTGCCAGGGTCAGAGCCAGTCCTCCTTTAAAGCGGTTGAGGCGCTGGTGGAGCAAATCGAACAAACGCAAACCTGCATGAGCGAGCTGGAAAAAGACGCCATGAGCGTGAGTAAGATTGTCGATACCATCAACGGCATTTCAGAACAAACCAACCTACTGGCACTGAACGCAGCGATTGAAGCGGCGCGCGCCGGTGAACACGGGCGCGGTTTTGCGGTGGTGTCATCAGAAGTTCGTGATTTGGCGCAGCGCAGTAAAGAAGCCACTGAGCACATCAGTCAATTGCTAAGCAACATCACCAACAACACTGCGACAGCAGTGAACAACATGGAAAAAAGTCGTGATGCGACCCATGAAACTTTTGAGTCCGTCTCAACGGTGACAAACAGTGTTGCCGCTCTGGAAAGCGTGATCGAAGAAGTTAACGCTCACATCACCAGCATCGCTAACGCCACGATCGAGCAATCAAAAGCCAGCGAAGCCGTCGATAAAGACGTCGATATTCTGGCTGAAATTGCCCAGCAAACCGGTGAACTGGCGCAGCAGATGAATAACATCGTCAGCAGCTATCACGGCGAAGTCGACCGCGTGAAGCAGCAACTCGGCGCGTTCAAACTGAATTAATCAACGCGGCAACCAATAAAAAAGGTCATCACTGTGATGACCTTTTTTATTACTGTGTACCGTCCTAAATAAGGTTGACACATTTCCAACATGAAATTGGAGAGTGT